>Ga0255776_10003271_pt1 | contig 17545 bp, 16 predicted proteins | sample 071ome_19_FD_179974 | JGI IMG/M metagenome (GOLD analysis project Ga0255776, IMG submission 179974) | Coastal salt marsh microbial communities from the Groves Creek Marsh, Skidaway Island, Georgia - 071413AT metaG (version 2) | ecosystem: Environmental > Aquatic > Marine > Intertidal zone >... | reverse complement strand
CTCCGCACACCGCAGCGGCGGGTGGAGCAAACCTAACCGAGCGTCGCTACGAGATCGTTCTCGAAAACTTCAGGAACTTCGCGGCAGGCGAACCACTACGCAACGAGGTAGACAAAGAAAACTGGTTCTAGCTCCTACTTCTAACTCTTCGGGTCCGGAAAGGGTTGGGAGCAGAAGAATGCGAGACCTACTCTCTCACCGCGGATACGGGGAGAGTTGGTCCTCCCTTCCTTGATGGAAGGGAGCTAGAGGGTAGGTGAAATGCGCCTCCTGACCCAAGGACGAAGGTCCGCCCGGTCACTGACTCAGGGGGATAGTGCGACACCTGAGATGAGTGACTTTGTCACGATAGCGAATTAACGCATATACGTTCGGAGCCTAACGCATGTCCGAGAACAAAAAATCTAACTTCGATTCAACCAAAACTGGTGCCGGTATCGCGATAGGTGCAGGCGTTGGCTCGGCGATCGGAGTTGCCATCGACAACGTTGGTTTGTGGATTGCACTGGGCATTGCGATTGGAGCAGCTATCGGGACAGCCCTTGGAGCAACTTCCGGCGATCAGGAATAAAACTGCACAACGACCAGTCTTGGATTCATCCGAGATGAAAAATGCGCAATCAGCATTACGCAAGTTTGTGAACTTTCACTTACTTTTTCAGCGCGACAATGATTGCGTTCCACAGTTTGGTTCACTAACTGGATCGATGAAACGCATTAGATTCTCAACGTTACTGATCGTTGTATTAGCTGCTGCCATAGCGTTGCAGCCAGTCTTGATTCGCGACGTCGATCACCAGGACCAATCAGGCGGAAGTCTGGGAACAAACGCCGGGATCCTTGTCACTGAGCTCGAATCCATTGAATTCGAGGAACAACAGGAGCCGGTTGAATACGGCGAGGGTCAACTCCAAAACCATACAGACCCGGCCAAGTCGGTTGCATCAGAAGGGGTTCTTTCAACCCTCGGCATAGTCATAAGAACGCGCCGCGGCCGTTGTGGCAATCAGACACCCCGAGCCCCTTAATCACCACGCACGTCTTATGCGAGCGTTTTCCGGTAAAACGCCCGTTTTTTTTCGCGTCCGGTGCACTTCTTCTGAGTTCCATGACGTTGGATTTAGCGACCCAGCGGAGTTGTGCATCACAGTGATGGATATCGGGATTGGTGTCATGACTCACGACGGTTCTGTAACGAAGCCCGGAGACAAGGTCGTTCGACGACCTCGGCAAGCTGAAATTTCTCCAGTTCACGCTCACATCGAACATCGACGGGTTCCGGTACGCGGGCCAACGTCTCCAATGGTTCTGGTCTACAGCTTCTTTGGCGTTGCTGTAGTTGGTGCATTGCTGTTGTCGATGCCAGCAATGAATTCAACACACCATTTCATCTCACCAATCGGCACGTTTTTCATGTCAGTTTCTGCGATGACTGGAACCGGGCTCGTGGTCGCAGATACCCGCGAGGCTTACACCGGTCTCGGTCAAGCAGTCATAGCTGGACTGATATTTGTCGGGGGGCTCGGATTTATGACCGGCGCCGCTACGCTACTGGTTCTTACGGGACGTCGATCAAGTCTTCAGGGACGAGTCGTGATCGGTGCTGGGCTAGACGACAGTCGTATCGGTCGTGTTGCCTCACTGGCCAGGGACATTGTGCTGATGGCAGTTGTACTTCAAATTATCGGTGCAGTGCTCTTCTTCGTACGCTGGATCGTGGTCGGTCCAGCTTGGGAAGGGATGAACGCTCGAGAAGCGATTTGGCAGAGTGTGTTTACTTCCATTTCGTCTTTCAACAATGCTGGATTCGACATTATTCCCGATGACGTCGTGGGTGGTGGTAGCCTGATCGGAATCGCTTCAGATGTACCTACTCTGCTCATCATCTCGGTATTAATACTGGCAGGGTCAACAAGCTATGCAGTTTTGGCGAACGTGGTATCGACTCGAAGCTGGCGACGCTTGTCACTGGACACCAAGGTGGTGCTAACGGGGATTGGGATTATGCTTGCGATCGGATTTCTTGCGTTTTTGGTTTCCGAATGGAGCAACCCAAACACCATTGGAAACGACCCGGTGCCGACCAAGATCACGCAAAGCGCATTTCACACTGTAAATCGCACCTCGGGATTCTCAACTGTCGACTATTCCCAGCTAAAACCAGCAAATTCTGCTGTCACATCGGGACTGATGTTCGTAGGTGGGGTCTCTGCATCAACAGCCGCTGGAATCAAGGTGAATACGTTAATGGTGATCGTAATTGCCACATACGCGATTCTTGGAGGTAGGCAGCGGGCAACCGTTTTTGGGCGTGAAGTTCCCAGGGTCAACGTAATCAGGGCATTTACTGTCGGAGCTGCCGGAACTCTCGCCGTACTGGCTCTCGTTACAGCTCTATTCGTCGTTCAGCCTGACCTCGATTTCAAATCTGGCATGTTCGAGATTATCTCCGCATTTGGAACAGTTGGTTGGTCAGCGGGCATTACACCTCACTTGAATGAAGCAGGTCTAATTGTCGTTTCAGTCGCGATGTTTGTTGGCAGGTTTGGCCCGCTGACCATTGCTCTATTTATGGCTGGCCAAGAACACGAACCAGCCATTCATTACCCACATGAGCGGGTCCGAATTGGATAAAACGCTTAACGGTCGGACCACCTCTAGTCCAATCTTGATCAACTCTCAGGCTATCGAGGAAAGGTGGGCTGGCCGGCAGATTTGAAAGGGTAGACTTCCTGCCGAAAGAGAACGTTGATTGATACAGGAGGCAATAGTTGCCAAACAACAAACCACTTGTGGTTCACGTTGATTCGACCGAATCTCCGTTGGAGCTTGAGCGGAAGGCGCTTGCTGGAATCGACTGCGAAATCGTTTCAGTTGCGGTTTCATCCGAGGGTGAAATCATCGAAGCGGCAAAAGACGCAACGGTTCTCTTGAACGATCACTCGCCGGTTACCAGATCGATGATCGATCAGTTGAACAACTGCAAACTGATCATCCGCTACGGTCACGGCTACGACACTGTTGATGTTGAAGCTTGCACCGAGGCTGGAATCATCGTCACCAACATCGCCGGTTCTACCTCTGAAGAGGTTTCAAATCATGCGCTCGCGCTTCTATTTGCATGCGCACGAGAGATAAAACGGCTCGATCTGGCAACGACATCGGGTCGATGGGCTGAGGTTTACTCACGATCAATTCTCAATCGAATTTTCGGAGAAACGATCGGGATCGTCGGATTCGGGTGGATCGGCCGCGCTATGGCACGAAAGTGCAAAGCGTTGGGAATGAATGTACTGGTCCACGATCCGTACGTGGGTGAGCATTTGGCGGTTGAGTACGGAGTCCAGTTTGTTTCGAAACGGGAGCTGCTTGAGCAGTCCGACTACGTCTCACTGCACGTGCCACACCTCACTGGCACGCACCACTTCATCGATGCCCATGCACTTTCCTCGATGAAATCAACCGCGTACCTGGTGAATACCTCTCGTGGGCCTGTAGTTGATGAGAAGGCATTGATCAGCGCGCTACGACAAGACGAAATCGCGGGCGCAGGCATAGACGTGTTCGAACAAGAACCGCTCTCACCAGACAATCCTCTACTCAGTATGGAGAATGTCGTTTGCACTCCCCACGTTGCTGGCTCAAGCGAAATCGGCTGGGAAATTATCAGGCGGAGAGCCGGTGAGGAAGCTGCCCGTGTCCTGCGCGGAGAACGACCTGAAGTAGTCGTGAACCCCGAGGTACTTGGCAGGATCGCCCTCTAGTTTCTGGGCAACACTCAGTAACCAAAACTCACCACTCGACTAAGTGGGAGCCTTCAAACCTTTTATTTCGCACTTCCGTATAATCCACAAATCGGCCTTGACTCCATAGGAGCGGTCGTGAGTAGGAAAACTCGACTACTCACAGTATTTGAATGAAAGGAGGTGGTCTGTTTAATGTCTAGTACCAAGCGAGGTGCCCAGCACTAACGTAGGGCGCCCTACAGCAGGGCACCTCCGGAGTAGGCCCACCCGGTCAGCATGAGACGCAAATGTCCGTGTTGCCCCGGTGGGCCTACTCGCGTCTTGCGATATTTAAGCGATTCTCGAATTTTCGTGCCTGAACCGGTTTCCGTCATCCTGAACTTGATTCAGGGTCTCGAGTTCTTGAGCTTGCCGGGGGACCTTCGATTGGGTGCGGTTGTCATCCCGACCGCAGCGGAGGGATCTCGCCCGTTCTCATTGGCGCACTACGCTCTTCGCGGCGATCGACCGTCAACAATTAGCTGATCCTTCGACTCGTTCGCGGGTACCCTTTTCATATGTCCCAGATAAGACACTTCACCGCAACCGGGTTCGTCGTTCACGGCGATGCCACACTTCTCCATTGGCACAAAAAAGTTCAAGAGTGGTTGCCGCCTGGCGGTCATGTAGATCCGAACGAAGACCCTGTCCAGACCACACTTCGAGAAATCATGGAAGAAACGGGATTTGAAGCTGAGATAGTCCCGACATACGAACGCCTCGATATCTCAAATCTTGAACAGGTCGATGCGCCGCATAGCATCATGATCGAAAACGTAGTCGATGTTGAGCATGGCGAACACCAGCACATCGATCACATCTATTTCACTCGGGTGATTTCACCAAATGGAACACGCCCCCCAGCACCGGATCAATGGATCTGGGTTTCGCGAGATCAGCTCAATTCAGGCGTCTCGTTTAAAACACCGAACGGGGACGATCGTGTACCGCCTGAAGACGTACTAAAACTGGGCATAGCGGCGATCGATCACGTGACCGCCGCTTCGTCTGAGCTCTAAGAAATTCCCGACCTAGCGGAATTTACCTCGGCCTGGGATCGGGATTGCCTGCTCAAGCTTGCCGTTTCGAATACCAAAGTAGTACTCGTGCAAGTTGATGGTCGTGTCACCGTGAGTCGGTCGTGCCTGAACCTTGTCACCGACTTTCAGCGATTGCGTTGACGCATCAGGCAAACTCACCTGAGTGTGCTCTTCCGAGTGCTTGATGATCGACGCTCCAGCTGGCGAAACAATCTCAGCAAGACCACGGTCGATCGAAATTGACTTCAGTCCCATGTCGGTAATTGCGACATCATCTTGCTGTCGAGAAATAACGGTCGAAAGCACAGTAAGTGCTGGCTCGAAATCATTGAACACTTCGAGGTAGTCACCGTCCATGAATATGTAGGAACCACACTGCAATTCAGTCACGCCATCGACGTTACCCGAGATGTTGTAAGTACCGGTTCCGGCTGCTGAAACGATCTTCACATCAACTCCAGCATCACGAATGTTTGAGGCTGCCGAGTTGAGAATCGCCATTGCGTTCTCAGCGTTGATCTTGCGGGTTTCGTAATCACGTTCTGCAACGGTGTGACCTTCGTATCCCATCAGTCCGTCGAAACGAAGACCTGGGGCATCGTCAACCTGTTTGGCAAGCGCCACGGCAGCTTCTGGGTCGACACCACAGCGGTTCATGCCAACGTTGATCTCGATGATCACACCGAGTTCAGCGCCCGCAGAGCTAGCTGCTTCGGAAAGATCATCAACGTTCGATGAATCTTCAACTGCTACCACTACATTCGCGGTATTGGCGAGGGCGACCACTCGAGCAATTTTTCGCTTGCCGATTACCTGGTTCGGGATCATCACTTCCTGAACACCGGCCTCAACCATTACCTCTGCCTCGCCGACTTTTGCACAGCAAATGCCGATTGCCCCGGCTTCCATTTGCTTGCGTGCCCAGTAGGGGCTCTTGTGAGTTTTGGAGTGCGGTCGAACGTCGACTCCCATTTCATTGGCAGCTGCCTGAAGCTTGGCAATGTTCGACTCAGCAACGTCTAGATCAACGACGATGCAAGGTGTGTCCAGTTCATCGACTGGGGTGCCAGGAAGCGGAAGGTAATCGGTCATTTCAACAAATTTCGGTCGCTAGTAATTCCAATGTGCCCACCTGACGAGCACGGTTAAGAAATGTACTCTCGCGGAGCCGCGAGATAAACACTTGTTTAGGTGGCAATCGCTTATTCCCTTTCCGGACTGGAAAGGGTCAGAGAATTACGGTTCCGGTCCTCTCCCCGCGGAACGGGGAGAGTTAGAGAGGGGGATAGTGCGCCACTTAGCTGAGTGACTTTGTCACGATCGCGACTAACAAACCCTCGTTCGACCTCGTAAATCTGCGTTGCGCTCCGCCCTACCCATACCTACACTCGCAGCCATGAGTACGTCATCGCGCAAACCTCGTATTGGAATCATTGGAACCGGCAGAATGGCCCTGAACCTCGGGCGGGCATTTTTGGCAGCCGGGCACTTTGTCGCATTCGGCTCACGTCGACCCGAAACAAAGAACGATTTCCACGAGGCGGTAGGAACCGAATCGAGGATTTACGGGGTTCAAGCTGCGATCGACGCGGGTGAAATAGTGATCATCACTCTGCCCTACGGCGAGGTTGCGGCGGTGGCGCGAAAGTTCGCTGATTCACTGAGGAACAAGATTGTCATCGACATCACCAACCCATTCGGTGCCCAGCCAAACGATGGTTCGTCTGGCGCCCAGGTAACTGAGTCGATCATTGGCGAAGGTGCGCGAGTTGTCGCGGCGTTCAAGACAAATTTTTCCCCCACTTTGACCGAGCCAGCTGACTCATCCGGTGAAGCCAGAGAAGTTCACTATGCCGGAGATGACGAAGGTGCGATGACCGCGGTCGAAGAACTAATCGAAGGTATCGGTTTCAAACCCGTGAACTGCGGATCACTTGCTGACGCGGTAGCGCTCGACCACATGGTCCCGTTGATGATCCGACTCGACACCGAAATGTTCGATTCAAGCCGAAAGTCTTCGTTCAGGATTTCCGGACCTTGATCGCTCCGTCATCCTGAGCTTGTCGAAGGGTCGCACGAACTAGAACTGATTCGCAGCCCTCGGCACGTCGACACGAATCTTCCTGATTCGACCGTCCCCCTGGAATCGCTCGCGACCCAACACGGTCGACTCACACAGAAACAGATCTTGACCATCCTCACCACCCAGCATGCAGGCATAAGCACTTTTGTCGGGGTTTTCCAGCTCGATCACCTGCTTGATCTCACCTCCGTCAGCCACTCGTATCCAGCCACCTGAGTCGCCGTACTGGAAGTAAGGGCACGCAACCCAAACACAGCCCTCGTCGTCCAACGCAATCCCATCTGTTGGAACAGCAACATCAGCAAACGGACGTCGGTTCGATAACGTTCCATCGTCGTTGATGTCCCACGCAGTCAATGTGAACGCAAAAGTTTCAGCAACAATCAAAGTCTTTCCATCGGGAGTGATGACTCCACCGTTCGGGAAGCAAACACGATCAGCCACAACCGCGGAACTACCGTCAGGACGCACCACAACGATATTTCCGAACTGCGGCATGTTGCGGGGTCCAGGCGGTTCTTCTTCACTAAGACCCGGTAGATAGGCACCTGCGTAAGCAGTCCCATCTGGGCCGACAACCATGTCGTTATTGCCTGTGCCGAACGGAGTCGAAATATCAGCGTGATGAGTTGAGTCAGACCGAGTTTGACCACCGGCAGCAACCTGCTCTGCGGTCAGCCGAACTATCTCATGGCTCTCAGTGGCGACAACCAGCAAATCACCGTTCTCAAGAAAGCCAAGTCCACTAGGAAATTCGCCGGGTTCAAAAACGGTTTCCACGTTCCCCGAGTCATCAAGTCTCGAAACCTTGCCAGCCATGATGTCGCTGAAATACAACTTTGAGTCGCGCTCATTCCAGCGCGGTCCTTCAGGAAAAAACAGGTCTTCAGCGACCATCTCGATCTGGCTCATCTCGATACTCTCTCGGTTCTGACAAATTTTGATGAGCGCAGAGTATACGTTCAGTTCGCTTCAATCTGAGAAATCAGCCCCATCTGCGTGTACCATTACCAACCGCGAATTAACAAGTTTGGCGCTCGAAACTGGCGCCTGAATCACTTCAAATCAAGACCATGACCACCACGAGCGATCCACAGGACAAACTCAACACTTCACGTGAAGGAAAGCGTGCACCCGGCAAATGGCGAAGCTGGGAGACCACCGAGGGAGCCATCCGTGCACCTCACCGGTCGATGATGAAAGCGATGGGACTCAGCGACAAAGACATTGCCGCTCCGTTCGTTGGAATCGCCTCTACTCACAATGAAGTAACCCCGTGTAACGCAGGTATCGAACCTCTCGTTGAAGAGGTGAAGCGCGGCGTCTTTGCAGCACAGGGAACCCCGTTCACTTTCGGAACCATCACCGTCTCTGACGCTATTTCGATGGGTACCGAGGGAATGCGTGGATCACTTGTTTCGAGAGAAGTTATTGCCGACTCGATCGAAACTGTTTGTTTCGCCGAGCGATACGACGGACTAGTCGCTGTCGCAGGGTGTGACAAGTCGCTTCCGGGCGCAATGATGGCAATTGCTCGCCTCAACATCCCCGCTGTGTTTATTTATGGTGGCTCGATCATGCCGGGATCGCTTCACGGCGAGGACATCCAGATCCAGAGCGTGTTCGAAGCAGTTGGTCAGTTCCAGTCAGGTGAAATCGATGCCGATGAGCTTTACGCCATCGAGTCGCACGCTTGCCCTGGTCCTGGCTCTTGCGGTGGCATGTTCACGGCAAACACGATGTCTTCTATTGGTGAAGCACTTGGACTTTCACTACCGGGTTCCGCTTCAGAGCCGAACGTCGACCAGCGCAAGCTTGCTTCTTCACGAGAAGCTGGTCACGCTGTAATGGAGCTTCTCCGCAAGGACATCAAGCCTTCCGATATCCTCACCCGAGAAGCATTCGAAAACGCCGTTGCGGTTGTCGTTGCAATGGGTGGTTCAACAAACACCACCTTGCACTTGCCTGCAATTGCTCACGAAATGGGTGTTGAGCTGACTCTCAAGGACATTCATGACATTGCAATGCGCACCCCGCTGATTGCTGACATGAAGCCGGGTGGAAAGTACGTGATGCTCGACTTGGACCGAGTTGGCGGCATCCCTTATGTAATGAAGCGACTGCTCGACGCTGGCTTGCTCCACGGTGACTGCATGACGGTCACAGGTAAGACTGTCGCCGAGAACCTCGCACACATCGACGTTGGCGAGCCAAACGAAGTTCTCTACTCGGTGGAAAACCCGATTTCAGAGACAGGTGGACTAGTAACCCTGTTCGGGAACCTCGCACCTGAAGGAGCGATCCTCAAGGTTGCAGGTCACCAGTTCGGTAAAAAATTCGGTGGACCTGCCCGCGTGTTCGACGGCGAAGAAGGCGTCATGGACGCCCTTCAGAAACGCGACATCAAGGAAGGTGATGCGATCATCATCCGATACGAAGGTCCAAAGGGCGGGCCTGGCATGCGAGAAATGCTGTCTGTAACTGCCGCTCTCGTCGGACAAGGACTCGGCGAAAAGGTTCTGCTCATGACCGACGGACGTTTCTCGGGCGCATCCCACGGATCAATGATTGGACACGTTGGACCCGAAGCTGCGGTAGGTGGTCCAATTGCGGCTGTCGAAGACGGTGACGAAATCGAAGTCGACCTCGATAACTTCGAGCTGAACGTCAAGATTAGCGACGAAGAGCTACAAGCCAGACTTGCCAAGTGGACTCCAAGAGACAACGGCTACACCCGTGGTGTTCTCGCCAAGTACACCAAGCTGGTCCAACCAGCCGCAACCGGCGCAGTAACGCACTAGGTCGTATCGTCACACGCGATCGTCCCGAAAAATCTGGACTCAGCCTCGGCGTCGCAATATCCCCTTCACTAACTCTCCCCGTATCCGCGGGGAGAGAATTGACACGTTCCGACCTTTCTGGAGGGATCTTCGGTGGTGAGGTGTGGTCGGGTGTGCTGCATCCCCTCTCCTTAGGGAGAGGGTCAAGGTGAGGGAAATCCGAGTTCACCTAGGTCACAACACATAACTACTTCCGGGCACTGGCTCTGTCACCGGCGGACCTTCACCCAACAGCTCCAATCCACGTGCCTTCATCCAGGCGTACGAAGCTGGATTCTCCGACCACCCATACCAGGCGAGAACATCCACGATCATGTGAACGGCGCAAGCATCCCACCGCAAATCGAAGTGTTCGAGGTCACGGTTCTCGACTTCCCACCGCTCCCGAACAACCGATTTCAAATCGATCGCAGGTGCGTAAACGCCGATTCGCACCAGGTCATACAACTCGTCGCCGAATACGGCGTTGTCCCAGTCAATTACCGCCTCAACAGCACCATCGTTCACAAGTACGTTGTCCCATCCGAAATCTGTGTGAACCAGGCACCTCCGCACATCGGGTAGCTTCTCTACCAGATCGCGAAGCTTTCCCGAAAAATATTCGTGAGTTTCGAGTTCCAGAAACCCGTCCTCAAATCGATCACGATGCTGGGCATAAAGCCGACTCTTCGACTTGTCGAAGCAAGAATTAAGAAGATGCTCTTGCCAGGATTTGAATTTCCCGATTCCCTCTGGACCAAACCATCCCCAACCCGATGTGCTCGAAATGTCAATGTCAGATATTTGCTCGACCGTCTCGATGGCGATCGGCACCCAGGGAGCGGCTGGTTTGAACTGAAGATCAGGAAAGTGTTCGCCATCGATCCAGCGGATAAACGAATAGGTCAGCGGATAGGAGTCTGAGGAAAAATTCTCGGTGTTGTAGGGAGTCGGATTCGACACCGGCAACTCGACTTCACCAACCTCGCGAATTTCAGCAACGGTGAGGTTCGAGCCTTTCGTTAGCTCATGAACGAACTGATTTTTCTCCTGTCCACCCGCATTCTCATGCGCCGAAAACTTTGCGATCAGCTTTTCGCTTCGACCCGATTCCTTGCTATAAGTTTCGAACGAGTAGATGGTCGAAACAAAGCCGAAGTCAACGTATTCGAGATTTCGAACTGAACCACCCGACCATTTCTCAAGAAATGCAGTAACAACGGCGTGGCTCAGCTTCGGTTTGTACATAGACTTGAAAAGTTACGCCTCAAACCATCCACGAAGCAGTCCAAAAAATAACCACCATGCAAGCAATTGTTCTTCACGGACCCAACGACATTCGGTTCGATCCTGAGTATCCGACCCCTTCGCCCAAAGCTGGCGAAGTGCTATTGCGGATGACTTATTCATCGATCTGCCAGACGGATATCGAAATGTGGCAGCACGGCATGTTCAGTCGAAGCGGACCTCGCGTGCTTGGTCACGAGGCTGCTGGTGTTGTCGAAGAGCTTGGTGAAGGCGTCACAGGGATCGAGATCGGCACACGGGTGGCAGTCGAGAATGTGCGGGTTTGTGGCTCGTGTTTCTTTTGCCGAAAAGGCACGTCGCAGCTTTGCGAGAACGGACGTAACTTCGGATTCTCTGACGACGGTGGACTTGCCGAATACGGAGTCTGGCCGGCTTCACAGGTCATTCCCCTACCCGACCACGTCAGTAACGAAGAAGCTCCACTGGCTGAGCCAACTTCGGTAGCTGTTCACGCAGTCGAAAACGCGCAGGTCACGGTCGGCGATACGGCGGTGGTCATTGGATGTGGCGTGGTCGGACTCGCCACGCTCCAGGTGCTGCAAGCGGCGGGAGCAACGGTGGTTGCGATCGATCCACGTGACCAGTCGCTGGAAATCGCAAAAGAGCTTGGTGCGTCGGCGACGATCAACCCAACAACGTCGGATCCTGCCGAATTACTACCGCAGCTGACCACTCCTTACGGCCCCGACATCATCATCGAAACCGCTGGTGCTCCCGGTACTGCACTCGATGCCGCGAACTGGGTGCGCAAAGGTGGACGCGCCGTGATCGTTGGGTTCTCTCATCAATCGCAAGACGGTGTGAATTTCGGACGTGCTCACCAAGGTGAGAAAACGATTCTTGCTTCGTCGGCAACGTCGTCGGGTGGTTATCAGAAAGCGATCAATCTGATCGCATCAGGGAAGGTCAACGTAAAGCCGCTCATTTCTGCGACTGTCCCGCTCGCCCGTGGTATCGAAGACGGTTTCGAACGCATGCTCAAGCCAACCAAAGACGTCTACCGAATCCTCGTAGGTGAAGGCTAAAAGCGTTCACGTTTCTCCCCCGGACCGGGGGAGCCAGAGGGGGAGACTGCGCTGCCGCGACCAACGCTCCCCTTTCCGGACTGTAAAGGGTTAGGGATAGGAGATTCCAAGCTGAGTGACAACGTCACGATCGCGTATTCACGAACACGCCCGGAGCTAAATAGTGTAAAAATACCCGCACCTAAAACCTCATACCCGGTAGTAGCCAGCAGAACGCCTAACTCCAGATTCATCCCTGCTCAATAAAGCACCATGTCTCACCAGCTATCGGGTTCGGTAACCCATTTAACTAACCGTCACATTCCACGAGCTTCGCTATGGGCGAAATAGCAGCTCTCGCAAACGCGATTATCTGGGCAATGACGGGCGTCGTTACCAAAGGTGTTGGACCCAACGTACGACCCACCCACATCGTTTCGGCGCAAGTATGGATCGGGCTTCTTTTTCTGCTGACCGTCGGACTGATCATCGGTGAAATCGACGCTCTTATTCACCTGAACGTGCGATCCGCAGCTTTTCTCGCAGGTGGAGCACTGGTCAACACCGCCGGATCGCTGGTTTTCTGGCTCGCTCTTTCCCGCGGAACTGTAAGCCGGGTTTATCCGACAACACAGTCGGTCTTCATCATGACCTCGGTTTTCGCGGGCTGGCTTTTCCTCGGCGACGACCTCGAAGTAGGCGTGCTCGGTGGAGCGGTTTTCATCATCCTCGGTGTCGTTCTGCTGAACTGGAAACCGGCGAGGCCAGACGGCGAGTCTCAATCGTCTGGACGAGGATCAAGCGACCTCACGGCAATCGGACTTGGTGTAACCACTTCCCTGCTCTGGACAGGCGGATTCCTATCGACAGTGATCGGACTCGAAGACACCCCACCAGTTGCCGCAGCAACCATTCGAAACCTGGTGCCAGCGACGTTGTTCGTATTGGTCGCATTCTTCTTCCCGTCCCAGCGGCTAACACGGGTGTTCAAGGACAATGGAATTCGACTTTTCGCCAGCGCAATCCTGTTCGCAGTCAGTGCGCTGACCTTCGTTCTCGCTCTCGACCAGGCACCACCAAGTGTCGTGGTCGTGCTGATCAACACATCGCCAATGTGGGCGGTTGTGCTCGCGACGGTTTTGTTGCGCGAGCGACTCAACAAGTACGCATTGGCCGGAGCCGCACTAAGCGTCGCCGGAATCTTCGTGACGTTGGCCCTGCGCTAATCCTCCCCCCGCGGATACGGGGGGAACTAGTTCTCCCTTCCTTGATGGAAGGGAGTTAGAGGGTAGGTGGAATGCGACGCCAAAGCTGAGTGACTCCGTCACGATCGCGTTATAACCCAGTCACGCCCGGAGCATAACCAATACTAAACCGGGAGCACGATCCCCTCAGGATCTTCGCCAGCCATTAAGCGTCGAGCATTTCCGATTGCGTTGTCGACACTCTTCTGTCGAGCTTCGATAGATGTACCTGCTCGGTGTGGCAACAAGACAACGTTTGGTCGACCCAGCAACGAGTTGGTCATCTCGATCGGCTCGATCTCGGTAACATCCAATCCTGCACCTGCGATTTGCTTGTCGTCCAGTGCTCGGATCAAAGCAGCCTCATCGACTACTGGACCACGGCATGCGTTCACAACGATCGCATCAGGTTTCATCATCTTGAACTCGCGATCGGACAACAGCTTGTCGGTCGACCGGTCGAGCGGAACGTGCAAGCTGACGATATCCGAAGTTTCGATCAACTCGTCAAAATCGACTTTCTTCGCGTTGGCTGCCGCTTCGTATTCTGCCGAGTAGGTGGCAGTGTCGTGGTAAACAACCTCGCACTCCCAGCCCTGTAGCCGTTTGGCAACCGCCCCACCGATTTGGCCCAGGCCAACAATTCCAACCCGTTTTCCAGTCAGTTCATGGAATCGCGCCCAGTCAGTGCTGAAGCCTTCAGCGTAGGTCCCCAGGTTGTTCATCTGGTTCCACTGAACCATCAGGTGCCGGTACGTCGAAACCATCAACACGACCGTCACTTCTGCTACCGCAACCGAGTTGCCACCCTGGTTGTTGGCGACCCGAACTCCCATTTCCGAAAGTTCCATCTTGGGAATCCAGTCGGTGCCGGCGCTCAAAGTTTGGATCAGCTTCAATTTTGTGAACAATCGCCCCGTGTCGATGGACCGCACACCACCACCGACGATCATGTCGGCATCGTAGTTTTCCTCACCAACAGTCGCGATGTCCGTTCGCTGGTGAATCGCGACCACCTGCATTTCGTCGCCAAAAGCATTCTCGAAACGCTCTGCTTCCCAGGGTTCCTGATACATAAATATGGTCTTGAACGTCGCCATTCGAACTCAAACTTTCCGATTACTGAAGCCGATGAAATATACCGGCAGCGAAGAATAGCGCAGCTATTGCGGAGGAAGTGCCTTTTTTGTGAGTGATTTGTGTGCTTACACCGACGCTCGACCATAATCGACGTCCCACGATAGACGTACATGGACAACGACCAGTACATGTCGATAGTGCGCAAGCTCGAGTCGATTGAACAAAGATTGAGCTACATCGAGGCAGGAAAAACGCTTGAAGAAGAGCGAAAACCTGGCATCCCTCGCCGGACGATCGCGCTCATCGTCATCATGACTCTCATGGCTGCCGGAATGTACTTCGGGATCAACTACGTTTTCGACAACCTCACGTCGTTCATCCCAGAGTCCACTGCAGTACGCCGTTAGTTGCCCGGTGCATTGAAATTCGCTCTCCTGACCATGCGGGGCTTGAATAGTCCAGTTTGAGCTGAACTCAGGCTACCGACAATCTCCAACTCCAAATGTGAGTAAACCCCCAGTGTGTTCGATCGGGGACGAATCACCATTAACCACAACGGGTTTCGATATCGATTGGAAAAACCTGAATTGGGTCAGCCGGCAAAAACAACACTCAGAGTAATCTCGCTTCGATCTGATCAATCGAACGACTACCGGTTCGAGAACGCTCTCAAAGTACTCGGACACAAGGTGACGGTCCTCACCTCAACCGAGCCTGCCTTCGCGCTGGTCAACACGACCTGGCCTGACGTCGTGATATTTGACCCAATATCGAGCTTTGGAATGTCTGGGTCAGTGCAGCGAATGCGCTCTGGCTTCGATGGACCTATCGTTGCCGTGGGGGCCATTCCTGACGCAACTATCAACGAGATGCTCAGTCATTTGGGCATCGAGCACTTCGCCTCAAATGTTGACGAATTCGTCGAAGCGTTCAAGCAGTTCAAAACTCGTGATGTGTCAGACGTCAGTCGTGACGAGCACGTCATCAATTTCCGGGGATTCCAAACTGAACTGACACCCACACCGTTTGCAGCGAATACAGGTGCGAACAACATTCTGGGTCTCGCCAACACGACTCAGACAGCGACAGCAACCAAGCCAAGTCCACCGGAGCGAGTCGAAAAAGCCCCCGTCTTCAAAGCCCCTCCGGCATCCACGGTTGCTCCCCCAGTCAAAAAGAATGTTTTCGATAACGGGCTGGTTCGGATTGGAATTACTACTGTTGTTGCGGTTGCGGTCACAATCGCTGCACTTGTCCCCATTCTTCGGAATATGCCTGAATCGACAGGCGAGCAAGAAGAAGTTGCCCGAGCGTTACCAATTGTCCCGAACATCCTGGTCGAGCCTCTTAATCCACTTTCTATCGAAGAACTCTCCGGTGAACATCTACCGCTCGAAATAGCTGGTATTGCTGATCAGGCAGTTGTCGAACATCCTGCAATCGCGTTTTGGGGAGACACTGCACCTGATGCTTTCGTAACAGTGAATGGTGAACCAGTTCAAGTTTCCGACTACGGTGCATTTGTTGTCGATATGCCGTTGGTTGACGGCGCGAACTTCATCGAAGTACTCGCCAGCGATTTCCAGGGCAGAACGACCCGTAAAGAGTTCACAGTGGTGAGGTTGCAGTAATGCTGAAGCATTCGTACAAGCTCCTGCAAATGATCTACCCCGTTCTCGGTGTGTTGGTAGTCGCAATGTTGCTGCTCACCAGCGATGTTTCGACCGCGGATGCACGTTCGAAACAATCCGGGGTGTTCGGGACCGTGGTAAAAATTCACGGTGATCACGAAGCGCTCGACGTCGCCACGCGCCGGGGCGTCATCACGTTGGAAGTCACCGATAAAACAAAGGTACGTGGCAAGTCGAAACGATTCGACGTATATGATATCGCCAAAGGTATGACCGTCGCCGGTTACTACTACCGCGGCGACGATGAAGACGACGAAGAGCTTGTTGCCGGCAACCTGACTTTCCATCAGAAGAAAGATAAGAAGAAGAAAAAGCACGAGCACGTCATTGGAGTTGTTGTCGACACCGATGATGATGACATCGTTGTTGAGACAATTGACGGCGAGGAAGTCACCGTCGATGTAGGCGAAGTTGAACAGCCCGAAGACGATCCAGTCGAAGATGGTGACATGGTCGTAGTTGTCGTTGAGGAAGACCCAGATACAGGTGACTTGACCGCAACGGCTCTGGAAACAGCACAATCGACCATCGATCGCCTCAATGACGCGATTAGCCATGAACTCTCCGTCGCTCAACAGTCGCTTCTCAAAATCAGGCTTGAAGAAACTGCTTCAATTCACTTGACGAGACTTTACGACCGCCTCGATGAAATCGAAGCCGAGACTCGAGCGCAAGTACAAGCTGCATACGACGAATTTGAGAGCAACTACCGAGCGACGCTTGCCGGTCACCGCATCGAGTCATCATTCATCCAGATAACCGGTCTCGTTGTTGCCGTATCCAAAAACCGAATCGTGGTCGAAAACGAATTCGGAAACAAGGCATGGATTTTTACACTCACGAACGAAACTGTAATTCACGATGAATTTGGTGGAGACATTACGTTCTGGGGCATAGATTTAGCGGACCGCGTCGAGGTATTTGCGACCCCGGTCGGTGAAAACCAAAACCCTCACGCCGACCGAATCTTCGTTATTTCTGCTCCTGAAGGTGGTGCTGGTGGTGATCCAGAACCCGAAGGAGATGGTCCGATCAAAGGCGAAATAGTTGTAGTTGAGGACGGGGACGACGGCACCATCGTTGTTATCGAAACGCCTGACGGTGATGAAACGGTCGAGATTCCAGAGGACACCACTGTTGTTGTAGACGGTGAAGAGCAGTCTGCCGAAGACCTGGAACCAGGACAGGAAGTCGTTGTCGAGGTTGGTGACGACGGTTTCTCAGCTGAAGAAGTTGATGCCTCAACACCTGATCCTGATGACGAATCAGAAAACAACGATGGTGAAAACAGCAACTCCAGCGGTGGAAGCGGTTCCGCTCTGAGCCTCATAGGGATCATCAGCTCAATCACTGAATCCGGGTATGTGCTGGACGATGTTTACTTCGAATACGATCCAGGATTAGAACAGCCAGGTGATCTCGAAGTCGGATCAGAAGTTGAGTTCGATGTCACCAAAGATCCTTCCGGTAAATGGAAGATCAATCAGCTCG
>Ga0255776_10003257_pt1 | contig 17596 bp, 22 predicted proteins | sample 071ome_19_FD_179974 | JGI IMG/M metagenome (GOLD analysis project Ga0255776, IMG submission 179974) | Coastal salt marsh microbial communities from the Groves Creek Marsh, Skidaway Island, Georgia - 071413AT metaG (version 2) | ecosystem: Environmental > Aquatic > Marine > Intertidal zone >... | reverse complement strand
GCCCCGCCCTGGAAGAAGCCGGCCTGGTCTTTTCCGGTACGTCACCCGATGGGCGCCTGGTCGAGTACGTCGAGTTACCGGCGGACACGCACCCCTTTTACGTCGGCACCCAGGCCCACCCAGAGTTCCGTTCTCGCCCGACCCGGGCGCACCCGTTGTTCGCCGCCTTGATCGAGGCCGCGATAGTGCGCCATCACGGTGCATCGGTGTCGGCCGAGGATCACTCGCAAGCACCGGTGTCGTAACCCACGATGCCACCGGAAGGTCTTCCTCGACCCGAGGAGATGTGGTCGGGCGCTGTCGCCGATTCGTCGGACGATTCACATCCCGTCATCGAGCGCACCGAGGAATTCGAGGGTCGCGTGTGGTCCGTTGTCCGTGACCGTGTCGGGTTCGGTCACCACGAGGCGACGCGCGACGTCATCATCCATCCGGGGGCGGTCGCGGTCATCGCGCTCGACGATGAAGATCGGATTCTGCTGATTCGTCAGTATCGCCATCCCGTCGCCATGTACATGTTCGAGCCACCGGCGGGCCTGCTCGATGCGGCGGGGGAATCAGCGCTGCAGACAGCCAAGCGCGAACTAGCGGAGGAGGCGGGCGTGCGGGCGTCGCAGTGGAACGTCCTGGTGGACCTGTTCAACTCACCGGGCGGCTCCAGCGAAGCGATCCGGGTCTTCCTCGCCCGCGACCTGGAATCCCTGCCGGCCGGTCGCCCGCACACAGGAGAAGCCGAGGAGGCGCACCTGCCGCAAGCCTGGGTACCCCTGGCCGAGGCGGTGGACCTTGTGCTGCACGGCCGGGTGGGCAGTCCGTCCGCGGTGGCGGGGATCTTGGCCCTCGCGGCGCTTCCCAGCCGAGATGAGGGGGACCTGCGGCCGGCGAATGATCCGTGGAATGCCCGTGCCTGGCTTGAGGCCAATTCCCGGGTTCGCCGGGTCTAATCTGATCCTGGACAACAACGGGCAGGGGCGGTGTAGCCCGCCCTGACGCATAAGGAGGCGGCATGCGTATCGGTGTTCCCACGGAGGTGAAGAACAACGAATTCCGGGTCGCGATCACCCCGGCGGGTGCGATGGAACTCACTCGGCATGGTCACGACGTCCTCGTGCAGTCCGGTGCCGGCCTGGGATCCTCGATATCCGACGCGGAGTACGTCGCCGCCGGCGCTCAGTTACGTGACACGGCCGATGATGTCTGGGGCGACGCCGAGATGGTGTTGAAGGTTAAGGAGCCGGTCGCCGAGGAGTACCACCGGATCCGCGCCGGTCAGGTGGTGTTCACCTACCTGCATTTGGCGGCCTCGCGCGAATGCACCGACGCGATATTGCGCGCCGGTGCTACCGCGATCGCGTACGAGACGGTCGAACTGCCCGACGGGAGTCTTCCGCTGTTGGCGCCGATGAGTGAGGTGGCCGGACGACTCGCACCTCAGGTCGGCTCGCACGCTCTGATGCGCGCCCATGGTGGGCGTGGGGTGCTGATGGGTGGCGTCTCGGGTGTGTACGCCGCGAAAGTGGTCGTGATCGGTGCGGGTGTGTCGGGCATGAACGCCGCCGCGATCGCACTCGGCATGCAAGCCGAGGTACTGCTGCTGGACAAGAACATCGCGCGACTACGGCAGATGGATGCCATCTACCAGGGGCACATGCAAACCGTGGCGTCCAACGCTTTCGAGGTCGAGCGCGCCGTGCTCGACGCAGACATGGTGATCGGGGCCGTACTGGTTCCGGGTGCGAAGGCGCCGACGCTGGTCTCGAACGAGTTGGTCTCTCGCATGAAGCCCGGATCGGTGCTCGTCGACATTGCCATCGACCAGGGCGGGTGCTTCGAGGACTCTCGTCCGACCACGCACGACGACCCGACGTACCGGGTACACGATTCGGTGTTCTACTGCGTCGCGAACATGCCGGGTGCCGTTCCACACACCTCCACGTACGCGCTCACCAACGTGACCCTCCCGTACGCCGTCGCACTCGCCGACAAGGGCTGGAGGCAGGCCCTGGCCGACGACGCAGCACTCGCGCTTGGGCTGAATGTGCACGAAGGTTCCTTGACGTACGAAGCCGTGGCCGAGGCCTTTGACCTTCCGTACGTTCCGGTAGCCGAGGTGCTGGCCTAGTCTGCGGCGACCCCTATGACGGCAATCTCTGTTGATGACGCCATCGCCGGGTACATCGACCACGTGAGCGTGGAACGGGGACTGTCCGCGAACACCGTCGCCGCGTACAAGCGTGATTTGGCTCGCTACTCACGCTGGTGTCGATCCATCGAGATTGCGCTCGTCGAGGAGGTCGAGTCTCAGGACGTTGCACGATTCGCTGCATCCCTACGGAACCCGAAAGCCAACGGCGTGGCCGAGGAGTCGACCCTCAGTGCCTCGAGCGCCGCGCGGGTGGTCGTCGCGGTGCGTTCCTTCCACAAGTTCGCGGTCCTCGAGGGGTGGTCTTTGTCGGATCCCGCAGCCGAGGTGGCACCGCCGTCCATCCCTCGACGCTTACCTAAAGCCCTGCCCTACGCGAGCATCGAAGCGATGATCGGCGCCACGCAGGACCCGGCCACCGCCGTCGGGTCGAGGGATCGCGCGCTGTTGGAGGTTCTGTACGGAACCGGGACTCGAATATCCGAAGTGGTCGGCCTGGACGTGGACGACGTGGACCTCGACGCCAGCACCGTCGTCGTCACCGGCAAGGGCAGCAAGCAGCGACGCTTGCCGTTCGGTGAGGCCGCCCTCGCCGCCCTCGAGGCCTACCTGACCCGAGGCCGGCCGGCCCTGGCAGCCGCCGGTTCCGCCAAGCGCCGACCGGGCGCGGCGTTGTTCCTCGGCGTCCGCGGTGCCCGGATGTCCCGCCAGGCGGCATGGGGGGTGGTTCGGGCGAGCGCGCAGGCGGCCGGAATCACCGATGAGGTGGGCCCCCACACGCTGCGTCACTCCTACGCCACCCACCTGATGGAGGGTGGGGCCGACGTCCGGGTGGTGCAGGAGCTCCTTGGTCACGCGTCGGTGACCACGACCCAGATTTACACCCTGGTGACGGCCGACTCGCTGCGCGAGGTGTACGCCGCCAGCCACCCTCGCGCGCAGTAGGCTCACGGCGAGATGGAAGGACGCCGATGACTGACGATCAGGAACCTTCGGCCACCGTTGGCTCCGGTGGCGAGCCCCCGGCGCCAGATCCGGTCACCTCGCACGGCCCGGCGCGCGTTATCTCGATGGTGAACCAAAAGGGCGGGGTGGGGAAGACCACCTCGACGGTGAGCCTGGGTGCGGCACTGGCCGGATATGGACGCCGGGTACTGCTCGTTGACTTCGATCCGCAGGGTGCGCTTTCGGTCGCCCTGGGCTACAACCCGAACGAGATGGAACTGACCGTCTACAACCTGTTGACCGACCCCAATTGCCATCTCGGTGACGTGCTCGTGCAAACCGAGGTCGCCGGCATGGACCTCGTGCCCAGCAACATCGACCTGTCGGCAGCTGAGATCCAACTGGTGTCGGAAGTGGGCCGGGAGTACGCCCTCCAGCGAGCGTTGGAGCCGGTGGTGGCCGACTACGACATCGTGCTGATCGACTGCCAGCCGTCGTTGGGCCTGTTGACGGTCAACGCTTTGACGGCCAGTAGTGACGTCATCATCCCGATGGAGACCGAGTACTTCGCGCTGCGCGGCGTTGCCCTGCTGCAGGACACCATCAACAAGGTGATGGGTCGATTGAATCCGGACCTGCGCATTCTCGGCGTGCTCGCCACGATGTATGACCCGAGGACCTTGCACAGCCGCGAGGTCCTGGAGACCGTTACCAAAGCCTTCGGGGACCAGGTGTTCAGTACCGTCATCCATCGCACGGTCAAGTTCCCCGATGCTGCCGTCGCGGGTGAGCCGATCACGTCCTTCGCGTCGAGTAGTTCCGGTGCCGAGGCGTACCGTCGACTGGCGAGGGAAGTCCTCGCCCGGTGACGATCTCCACGGACAATCCCGGGGAGTCGGTCGCGCTTGCAGATGCTGATTCTGGCGCGCCCGCACCCGCGGGCGGTTTCTCTTTGAAAGTCGGCGACTTCGAAGGCCCCTTCGACCTCTTGCTGTCGCTGATCGCAAAACACAAGCTCGAGGTCACCGAACTGGCACTGCACGAGGTAACCGACGAGTTCATCGCCTACATCAAGGCCAAGGGTTCTGATTGGGATCTGGACGAAGCGTCGAGCTTTCTGGTGGTTGCGGCGACGCTGTTGGATTTGAAGGCGGCGCGCCTGCTCCCCAGCGGGGAGGTCGAGGACGAGGAGGATCTCGCCCTTCTGGAAGCCAGAGACTTGCTGTTCGCGCGCCTGCTTCAGTACCGCGCATACAAGCAGGTGGCCGGCCTGCTGGCCGATCAGATGGACAACGCCAGCAAGCGCATCCCTCGCAGCGTCACCCTCGAACCGCAGTTCGCGGCGTTGCTTCCGGAAGTGTTGATCGGCTTGGGAGCCGATCAGTTCGCGGCAATGGCGGCCCTGGCCATGGCGCCCAAGGAGGCGGAGCACGTAGGCCTCGGGCATCTGCACGTACCCAAGGTGAGCGTGCGGGAGCAGGCTGCCGTGATCGTGTATCGCCTTCGGCGCTCACGAACGTCCACGTTCCGTGCGCTGGTGTCTGACGCCGACTCGCTTTTGGTTGTGGTGGGGCGTTTCCTCGCCCTGTTGGAGTTGTATCGAGAGCACGTCGTGCTGTTCGATCAAGTCGCGCCGTTGGGTGACCTGACGATCCGGTGGGTTGGCTCCGAAGAGGGCGATGTCGACGTCACCGACGAGTTTGACGTCGAGCGCGATGTTGATCAGCAGCAACACCAAGCTTCCCGAACGCAGGACGGGCCAGAAAGGAACGATCGGTGACTCAGGACGCAGAGATGGACGACGCGAACGAGGTCGATGCGGACGTTGTCGATACGAACAACGCCGACACGGACACAGTCGAGGCCACCACGGACAGTGACGCTCTGGGGGCCCCGTCGCTTCGAGCGGCAGTAGAAGCGCTCTTAATGCTCGCCGACGAGCCCATGTCCATCATGACCCTTGCCGAAGCCACCAAGACTCCGGTGGAGGCCGTCGAGGCAACGGTGCGTGAACTGTCCGAGGAGTACGCCGATCAAGGTCGCGGTTTTGACCTGCGCGAGGTAGCCGGAGGATGGCGCTACTACACCCGGGCCGAGTGCAGCCCGCTCGTGGAACGGTGGGTTCTCGATGGTCAGCAAGCCCGGTTGACACAGGCGAGCCTGGAAACCCTGGCGGTGATCGCCTACCAACAGCCGGTATCGCGAGGGAAGGTGAGCGCGGTTCGCGGCGTCAATGTCGACGGCGTGATCAAGACGTTGACCACGCGAGGCCTGATCGAGGAAACCGGACAAGAAGGTGAGTCTGGCGCCATCTTGTACCGAACCACGTCGTACTTCTTGGAACGTCTGGGCATTTCATCTCTGGAGGAGCTTCCGCCGCTCGCCGAGCACCTTCCCGACCTCGGTGACCTCGGGGAGGTCTTGGATTCCGTCGGTGGCTGAGTCACCGGACGTGGATCCATCGCAAGCAGATCCATCGGACACGGATCCATCGGAAGCAGGTCCATCCTCCGGGGCTCCATCAGAAGGAGTCCGCCTTCAGAAAGTCTTGGCGCAGGCGGGCATCGCGAGTCGGCGGGCCGCCGAGGCGATGATCGTCGAAGGTCGCGTGAAGGTCGACAACGTGGTGGTGACTGAGTTGGGTTCGCGTGTGGATCCGGCCACCGCCGTGGTCCACGTGGATGGCGAGCGCGTGCCTACGGCTCCGGGACTCGTGGTCGTCGCGATGAACAAGCCACGCGGTGTGGTGACGTCGATGTCCGATGATCGAGGACGCCCCTGCGTGGGTGACATGGTCGCCGATCGGTCGGAACGACTGTTCCATGTCGGCCGACTCGATGCAGAAACCGAGGGCCTATTGTTGTTGACCAACGATGGTGAGTTGACCAACCGACTGATGCATCCGAGCCACGAGGTGGCGAAGACCTACCGGGCCCGGGTTGACGGTGCCATCAGTAAACAGGCGATGCGCGCGCTCGGCTCGGGGGTCGACCTTGATGATGGCCCCATCGTGTGCGACAGCGCGCGCGTGATTCAGCGATTGGACGACCGAAGCCTGGTCGAGGTGACGCTGCACTCGGGCAGGAACCGCATCGTTCGACGGATGTTCGACGCGGTGGGCTACCCGGTTCTGGATCTGGTGCGCACCTCGATCGGCCCGATCTCGTTGGGCAACCTCAAGCCCGGGCAAGTGGACGAAGTCCGTGGCGCTCAACTGCGATCCCTCTACACAGCTGTCGGGCTGTGACGGGATCGACTCGATTTCCCCGCGATCGGTACCCTCGGGACCCATGAACACCCCTCGCATGTGTGGTATCCGGGGAGCCACGTGCCTGGAGCACGATGACGCCGCCGAGATGTCCGACGCGGTGGGGGAGTTACTCGGCCGCATGTTGGAGACCAACAACGTTGCCGTGAAGGACGTGGTGAGCGTCATCTTGACCAGCACACCCGACCTGACCAGCGCGTTTCCCGCCGCGGGTGCCCGCGCTTTCGGCCTGGTGGACACACCGCTGATGTGTGCGCAGGAAATGGACGTGGCGGGGGCTCTCGAGCGGGTCATCCGCATCCTCGTGCACGCGGAGACAACAACGCCGCGGGATCAGATCCAGCACGTGTATCTGCGTGGCGCGGAAGTACTGCGCCAAGACCTTCAACCATGAGCGAGGAAGCGATCGAGCACGCCGCCGTCGACGGCCCCGTGCTCGTCATGGGAACCGGCTTGATCGGCACATCCATCGCGCTGGCGTTGAGCAGGGCGGGAGTCGACGTCGCCCTCGAGGACGCCGACGCATCTGCCCTGCAAGAAGCCGTGTACCGAGGCGCCGGATCGGTGCTCACCGATCATGAACCTTCGATCGTCGTCGTTGCGGTGCCGCCGGCGGCCGCCGCGAGTCAGATGGCGGACGCGTCGCGCCGCTTTGGCACCGCCACCATCACCGACACGACGTCGGTCAAGGGCCACATCCTGGACGAGGCGATCCGTCTCGGGGCGGACCACGCGCGGCTCGTGGGTGGCCATCCGATGGCCGGTCGGGAGATCTCCGGCCCGGCGGCGGCACGAGCGGACTTGTTCGATGATCGCTTGTGGATCATGACCCCGACTGGACACGAGGGTGAGGAGCACCTCGCCCGCACGCGGCGCCTGATCACCACCTGCGGCGCGGCGGTGGAGGTCATGGACCCGGCGGAGCACGACATGGCGGTCGCCGTCGTCTCACACGCCCCTCAGGTCTTGGCGTCGGCGATGGCGTCGCTGCTGACGCGCGAACCGGCCGAGCGAATCAAGATCGCCGGCCAGGGCTTGGCGGACACCACGCGGATCGCCGCCTCCGACACTGATCTGTGGATGCAGATTCTCGAAGCGAACGCTGGCCCGGTGTCCGGAGTGCTGAGCAGCCTGGTCGAGCAGATCGACCGCGCCGTGTCGTCGCTGGCGCCCGAAGCCGAGACCGCGGGCCTGGAGGACGTCCTGGATCAAGGAAACCTCGGGCATTCGCGCTTGCCGGGCAAGCACGGGGCAGCAGCGACGCGCTACGCGGTTGTGCCGGTCATGGTCAAAGACGAGCCCGGGGAGTTGGCCCGATTGTTCGTCGCAGCGGGAGATCTCGACGTGAACTTGGAAGACGTTCGTATCGAGCACGTCCTGGGGCGCCCGAGTGGCCTGGTGGATCTCTTTGTTCAACCGGTGGTTCGTGACGCGCTCGTGGAGGGCTTGGAGCGGGCCGGGTTCGACGTCAGAACGTAGAGAGGTGTCTGCCCGCGTACGCTTGCCGGTCGTGACCCCTGCTCTAGTGATCGCCATCGACGGCCCGGCTGGTTCCGGCAAGTCATCGGTCAGTCAAGAAGTCGCTTCGCGCCTCGGCCTCGCCTACCTAGACACCGGTGCGATGTATCGCGCGGCCACCTGGGCCGTCCTGGATAGGGGAATCGATCCAGACGACACCGAGGCCGTCGTCGCCCTGATGGCCGGGGATGCGGCGCCCGCTATCGAGTCCGGGACCGACCCCGCCCAGCCGTTCATTCGCGTGGACGGGGTGGATGTTGCGAAGGCGATTCGAGGCGAGTTGGTCACCAGCGCGGTGAGCGCGGTGAGCGCCGTGGGGGCTGTCCGGCAGAGCATGGTCGATCTGCAGCGCGAGCACGCCCATGCCAGCAGCGGCATCGTGGTGGAGGGTCGAGACATCGGGTCGGTGGTGTTGCCGCAGGCCGACATCAAAGTGTTCTTGACCGCCGACCCCAGCGTCCGTGCGCAACGTCGCGCCGCCGAGGTCAACGTGGACGATCCGGGATCGGTGTCGGCGACCGAGGACGCACTGCGCGCCCGGGACGCGAAAGACACCACACGAGCTATTTCCCCGCTGGCGCCGGCCGAGGGATCCATCGAGATCGACACCACCAATCTGACGTTCGACGACGTCGTCGATGCGGTCATCGCCCTGGTGCGGGACGCGCCAGAAGGCCGGTGAGCGATGCCTGCCGCTCTCGCCGCGCACGCCCGCAACCTGGTGGGCCCTCTGCTTCGATCGACCTACCGGATCTCCACGGTCAATCCCGATGCGATCCCACCGCGCGGACCGGTGCTGATCTTGTGTGATTGGAACAACATCGCTGCCCCATCGGTGATCAAAGCTGCGGTACCGCGGCCGGTGCACGTGTGGGCCGATGGTCCAGCCGCGGTGCCCGGACCGTTGCTGTCGGTCACCGGAGATCTGGCCATGCCGGTGACGAAGGTCGGCGTCGAGATCGTGGACCGTGCGATCGCCCTGCTGGGCTCGGGAGAAGCGGTGTGTGCGATCGGGGTGGAAGACCTGGGGTACGTCTTGGCGCGTAGCCAAGCACCGGTGGTTCCCGTGCACGTTGCAGCCCCAGAAACGAAACGCCCCACCGACCCGCCGGCCCGCAAATCGCCGATCGTGCTAACCATGGGGGAACTGCGCTCGTTCCCGCAGCACCTGATGACCGATCAAGTGTCGCGCATGAGTGCCCGAGCAGCGGGGGAGTGGGCTCGCCAAATACTGGTGGACTCCCGGGAGTCGTCGTGAGCAGTGACTACCCGCCGTCGGTGGGAAGCGAGGAGTTCGGCGACGACTCCGTCTCGATGTGGCAGGTCGATGAAGCCTCCATGACGTCATCCGACGCCGGCGAGGATGCGGCACTAGCCGAAGCCGCCCAGGCGGCCGCCCGTGCGGAGTTCGGAGATATCGACGCTGAGTTGTCGGACATGGAGCGGGTTGCTGGCTCCGCTCAACTTCCCACCCTCGCCATCATTGGCCGACCCAATGTCGGGAAATCCACCCTGGTCAATCGAATCCTCGGTCGACGTGAGGCAGTTGTGGAGGACGTCCCCGGTGTCACGAGGGATCGGGTCTCCTACGACGCCGAATGGAACGGCAAGCACTTCCTGGTGATGGACACCGGCGGGTGGGACACGCGCGCACGCGGCTTGGGTGCGCAGATCGCGGCGCAAGCCAAGCGCGCACTCACCGAAGCGGACGCCGTCGCGTTCGTTCTCGACGCGACCGTCGGAGCGACCGATGCGGACACCGAAGTCGCGCGCGTCCTGCAGCGGGCGGACATTCCGGTGTTGGTGGTGGCGAACAAGGCCGATGACGCGGACACCGAACTCGCGGCCGCATCGCTGTGGTCCCTGGGGTTGGGCGAGCCGTTTCCCACGTCCGCTCTGCACGGTCGTCGCGCCGGAGACCTGCTGGACGTTGTAGTCAGCATGCTCCCCGAGACCGGGAAGGGGATCGGCCGCGACGGCGGTCCTCGTCGGGTTGCACTGCTCGGGCGTCCCAATGTCGGAAAGTCCTCGCTGTTGAACAAGTTGGCTGGTGGCGAACGAGTGGTGGTCGACGATGTCGCGGGGACAACGGTTGACCCGGTTGATGAGCTCGTCGACATTAAGGGAACGTGGTGGTGGTTCGTCGATACCGCGGGTGTCCGCCGCAAAGCCAAGCAGTCTGCCGGGCACGAGTACTACGCGACCTTGCGCACTCAGTCCGCTCTTGAACGTTCCGAGGTGGCGATCGTCTTGATCGATGCCTCCGAACCGGTCAGCGAGCAGGACGTTCGGATTCTGTCGATGGCGATCGACGCTGGTCGCGCGGTCGTCCTCGCATTCAACAAGTGGGATCTGGTCGATGAGGATCGACGCCGCTATCTGGATCGAGAAATCGATCGCGACCTGGCGATGGTGGCATGGGCACCGCGGGTGAACGTCTCGGCATTGACCGGTCGCCACATGGACAAGCTCACGGCCGCGTTGGACGATGCTCTCGCCGGATGGGAAACACGAGTGTCCACGGGCAGGTTGAACAAGTTCTTTGCCGATCTCACGGCTGCCCACCCCCACCCGGTGCGCGGCGGGAAGCAGCCGCGGATCTTGTTCGGCACGCAGGTGGCTGTCGGCCCGCCGTCCTTCGCGTTGTTCACGACGGGTTTCCTCGAGGCCGGGTATCGGCGCTTCATTGAGCGTCGATTACGGGAGGACTTCGGTTTCACTGGTAGTCCGCTCCGCATCATGATGCGGGTACGCGAAAAGCGGCGACGCTGACGCTGGACCTAGTCGCCGAGCGGCCTAGTTCTCTTCGACGATCTCGACCAAGGTGTATTGCAGGCTCGAGGCATCCGCTGGTGGGTTCTCCACCTCGGTGATGGACACGTCGATCACGTACGACGTCCCCTCTTGGTAATCGAAACCCTCGATCGTGTCGTAGAACAACCGGTAGTCACCGTCCTCGGATTCGGCGACCTGCCAGCACATCATCGGAGCCACACCTTCACACTCCACGCGCTCTGGCCCGATCCACAAACGCGTGGTGTCGGGGGAGTCGCTGCACCCGGAAAGTGCCATACCAAGAACAACGCTGGCGAGCGTGAGACGAACAACAGCGTTCATGAGTGCAGCATAGGAGCCAGCCCCGTTGGTCTCGTTGGGGACAAACGCACAGAAATTTCCAAGAAACGCACCGAAGATCCCTCCACGCGAGGACCCTTACTGCCATGCTCTCTGCGTAGTAAGCCCTCTACCTACGGGAGATGCACCATGAAGTTCTTCAATGCCCGCGTGTGGCTGATCGTGTTCGGCGTCATGGGGCTCCTCGGTGGAGCCTTGAACGCGATTGGCGCGGAAAGCGTCGCCGTCGCTGAGTGGGGAGACCTCGATGGCCAGGCCCTCGACATCGCTATCGGCCTAGAAGTCGCCTGGGGTTCAATCCTGTCTGTCTGGGGAGCGTCGGTCATCGTCATCACTCTGAGCCTCCAGCGGGCGCGTGGACGAGCTCGCTTCGGCGCCGTCACGGTTGTCGCGGTGTTCCTGAGTCAAGTAGTCGCGGTTGGAGCGTTGAGCAACCTGGGCTACGGGGAAGGCGGATCGCCTCCGCTCCCGGCCATCGTTGCGTTGGTCGTCGGAATCATCACCCTCGTCTCCTGTATCCGAGATTGGAACGCGACCACCGCGTCGACTCCGGAGCCGTCTGCGTAACGAGCATCTCGGTAGACCAGCGCCCGCTCGACGTACTACCCGAGTCGGTGGGGGTGGGCGCGTGCGTTTGCGTGGGTGCCTTCGAAGGGTTGTGCCCAAAGGTGAGCAGGGATGACGGGCCTGTAACGTTCTCCTGCCCCGTGGAAATGGGGTAACGGGCTGTGGCGCAGCTTGGTAGCGCACTTGACTGGGGGTCAAGGGGTCGCAGGTTCAAATCCTGTCAGCCCGACCACGAACACCCCCCCCTGGATACGGGTATCCAGGGGACCAACTGGCACGAACAACAACGGTGAGAGACACCCATCTCCCACCCTGTCTCCCACCAGAACGGAGAAATGCGTGGCCGACCCCAACCAGTTCGCGCTAGCCACACGCCTCGCGCAAGAGTTCGAGATAGCCGGACACGACAACATCCACCCCCTCGACGTCCTCGACTGCCTCGGCACCGCTGGCCTCCAATTAGCGGAAGGTGACGACGCCGCCGTCGTCACCTACCACCTGTCACTAGTCAAAGACGACGAGCAACCACCCCCCCCGCGTAGGCCAACCCCGAGGCGATGAACGGGAGTGTCTGACGTCGCTGTCTGACACTAGGCATAAGCGCTGCTCATGTAGCCCCTAGGCCCCACCGGGGAGGGCGCTTTCATGCCTGCTACCGACGTATTCCTGACGTCAAGGGGCGACTAGGGTGAGAGCTGCGTTTAAATGCGCATTAGACAAGTTCGGGAGCGCCCATGATCACCAGCGTGCACTTTAGGATCAGCACCATAGGTTGCGTCATGTCTTTTGCAGCGGCGTCTTTATTGGCGCCGCCGTCGGCGGCAACAGGCCCCGTGGTCACACCAAAGGTAATTAACGGGCAATCGGGTCACCCCTGGAGCGGCGCGTCGGTGTACCTCGAAGCTGGGGAAGGCGAAGAAACTTTCGCGTGCACTGGTGGACTCTGGAAGCCACAAATCATTGTCACGGCAGCTCACTGCGTCATGGACACTCGTCAGTCTCCCACAATTGATCCAGCCTTCGTGACGGTGTGGCCACCCGGTGCAAACATCGACTCCGTTGGACCGGCTGACGTGCAAGTCACGTCAATCTTGGTTGACTGGAGTGAAGACGATGGACTTCAAACCTCGGACATCGCATTCCTGACTCTCAGCGCACCAATCGGATCGACCCCGATTTCTCGTCTGGCGAGTAAACAAGAAGTGGCAGATGTCATCCGCTCGGAAGGAATGCTCACTTACATCGGTTACGGACTTACGGTCCCACGTAATGATCCGAGTGGGGCCAGTTCGTCTGTCCCACTGTGGCTGACGGAGCCCATGGATAATGAGTTCGAGGATGTAGACATCGAAACGGGATTTTTCACCACTCTTGGTGACGGGATCTCCTCAACGTGTGCAGGTGATAGTGGTGGTCCCTACCTATACGAAGTATCGGGCGAAATTCTCCTGGTAGGTCCCTTATCTGGGGGTAGCGGACGACCGTGTGAGGACGAGGACGTTATTCAACAAAACAGTGGCACAACCACCGCGGCTCACTTGAGTCTCGCCAATCAAGCTCTTGCCACGGTTGGTTTACCCCCCGAAACGTCGCCGGCGCCGACACTCGAACTGTCGAGGGCTGAACGGTACTCAGGAACGAAGGTTTCGAAAGCCACGATCACTGACCAAGGGCTCTTGTCTGCGACTATACGCACACGATTGAAAAAAGGTAGCCCGGTTTGGGTCGATGTCTATTCCTGCGATACCTCCGACTGCGATGACTGGACGTCCACCTTTGAAAAGAAGTACCGGGTAAAGAAACGCGGCCGGTTAACTTTCACTGCCCCCGCAACTGCCGGCCAGTACGTGTCGGTCTGGGACAAAGAGGACGATCTACTCGTGCGATGGCAGGTTCTGGAGCAATAATCACTCCTCATCTACGCCGTCGAGGGTGAGCGTGTAGGTCTCGCCTGCTGACTGGAACTCACCGGTTTCAGCGTTCATCACCATCAACCATTCGGTCTCGAGCTCGCATAATTCGCTCTCACCTGTCCATGAGGCGGAAATATCAAGCGAACGTTGCGTGTTGGCTGAAGCCTGCTATTTTTTAGCGCGAGCAATCATGCTTGCCTTGAAGAGTTAGGCACATCGTGAATGAAAAAGATCTCATTGAGCTCTGGAACGACAAGAGACGTCAAATTATTTCTGCCCAAATGCCCTCGGTCATCGCTCTTGCCGTAATCACCGTCATGGCGATGCTGGGTTATTTTGACAGCGAATACAACTACGGCATCTCCTTTGCGGCGCTCTTTTTGGTGTCAGTCGGCGCGCTGAGCATCTTGAACCAGTTAGCAGTCATCCGAGAAGGACAAATGATCATTAAAGACTTGCAGGCTGTGGATAACCCCAGCGCGCTGGCGACAAGGATTGCTGCCAGCGGTTCGTACCTGGTTTACACGCGCGCCCTGATGATCGTTTTCAGCCTGGCATTGCTTTTGGTCTTGGTGCTCCTCATTCTCTAGTCAAACTGCAACACGCGTGAACGCAGTCTGGAAGTCACGGAGGGTGCGGTCAAGTCGAGGCTGAATGATGGTCAAGTTCACCATCATCTGGCTCGACAAAGAGTCTAGGGAAGGTGGGAAGTACACGTGCAGAGTGAAGGCGCGGCACTTCATTCCCATGTTTCGCAGCGGTCGTCGACGCCCCAGGACCCGACGACTGTTCCGACACTTTGAGGAATCCACGTGCGTCCCGACGGCGTGCAGTCGTCACCTTGACGAGGAACTCCGGTCGGGCGAGTTTCTCTAAAGTGCCGTGCGTACAGGGTTGTGCTCGCTAGTCTCGGTTCACCGGTCACGTAGCGATAGGAAGTGGAAAGCATGGATGTCAAGACTCAGTACTGGCTCAACGAAAACCGCAACACCGTTCTCCAGTTCATCACGTGGATCTTTGCGCTGGTCTTGTGGGGACCGGGGATCCCTCTCGCTTTCGGAGCTATGGGTGGTAATTCCGACATGGCAGTCGGACTTGCCGTGGTCACGTCGGCAACGGCTGTCGGCTTTTTGATTGTTGGGACGTCGGTTGTCACCGCCTACAAGAACATCACGACTGACATTCCAGAGGAAGCTCTCGGTCTAGCGTTTGCCCAAGCGGAGAGGAAGAATCCTTTCGGGTTCTTCCTCGCTGTCACGATTCTCTTGCCCGTGGCAATCCTGGTTGGGCATTTTTTGATTCTCTTCTAAGGAGTGTGCCGACGCCGCTTATATCGACCGTGATGCCTCTCACCCCGCTCGCACAGAGGAGTGCAGCATGGGCGGGGAGGGAGTTCGACCCTCTCCAAGGTGCAGGCAAGCGATAGATCTTTTGAGGCCGTAAGAGCCGGTTCCCGCTCACGTAGGCTCTGGCTGGAGAAGAAGCGCGAGTAGGTGTCAATTTTGGCTTCGGAAGGGGTCATCATGAGGTGTCGGGCGGCATGTGGGAGTGCGTTCGGACTTTCTTTGGTACTGATTTTGACCTCTGGAGGCGTGAGTCATGCCTCCCCACAGCCTTCGTTGAAGTTTCGTTCATGTGCGGAACTTGGGGAAAGGTTTCCTCATGGTGTCGCAAAATCGGTGAAGTCCGCGCGCGAGGCTACATCAAGAGGTTTCCATCGCCCGACAGTCGCCAAAAAGGTGTTCAAGAGGCATCGGAAGAGTCTTGGACCCGTGCAATTTGGTGCTCTCTGTTTGCAGGAGCGGCGGGAAGTTGCCCCCGCACCGGATGAACCTCAGCAAATCAATCACCCTGTCGCAGATCTCACCGCGATTTGGGGAGTCCAGCCCTTCGTGGAACCATCAAATGCAGCGGGGCTTCAGCGTCACAACGGACTTGACTACTTTCTCAAAGCGCCGGCGGTGCCCGTCGTTGCGTCTAGTGATGGACGGTTGATGATGGCGGAGGTCTTTATTCGACCGCAAGACGGCAATGGGCAACTGAATATTGCGTGGATCATGCCTACGGGCGAGGTCACCTCTTTCAGCCTGGAGCCGTCCGCAGGCCCTGCGAATTCAGCAAAGGCTGCCGAGCAGGTAGCGTTGGCCAGGCGCATGCTTGACGAGTTAACGGTCAGCATCGGTGACACCATACAAAGTGGTCAAAGACTCACAACGCTTTACGCCCAAGATGACTGGGCGCATGTTCACTGGTCCATCAAGACGTCCAACGGCATGCCCGAAGAATTCGTGTGCCCGGCAACGTACCTGTCTGCGAAATCGCAGCAAGAGTTGGAGCCGCTGGTGGATGCCTGGGAGAGAAGGATTCACAAAGGTCAAAAGGATCCGGGTCTCTGTCAATAAGTCGCGTCTTCATGCAGTGCCTGACGTTGGCCTACAGAAGTCAGCCCCTGCACAGGAACTGTTGGGATGAGGGTTTGAAGTCTAGACGTTCACATCTCGCTTACTGACAGTTCTCGAGTTTAATACTCGGCCGGCAATCGCTCCAATCGCGACGAGCGCAACGCTGACCCAGAACAGCACCCAGTTCCCGACGATGATCGCTGCTGTGCCGATGGTGAATGCGATGGTGATGATGATGACCGCAGTCCACGCCGCGGGTGTCGAGCCGTGCGAATTGTCCTCAGCTGCAATCTCTTGAGACTGCCCAGGATCGAATGAGGAGCCGGGGTTTGACGACCACGGCCCGACCATTGGGGGAGCAAAACCTGCGACCCAACGGATGAACGCCATCGCGGCCGCCACATTTGCCAAGACGAACAATTTCACGACCCTCGTGATGCTGATCAAAGCCAGGATGACGGTGGCGATCGCATCCCAGGTCGCACCGAGCACTCCGCGTGAGCCACGGGCCGGTGTGGACCGGGTGGCGCGCTGAGGGGCGGTCGATGAGCTCGAATTCGATGACCCGGGCCTGAGTTTGCGGGGAGAAAGCCGCGTGAGCCAGCGAAGAAGTGCCATGACGGCCGCCACATTCGCCAGGACGAAGACTCTGACGGCGGTCATTGACTAAACGTATCGCGGTGCGCCATCACTCAGCGGTGATGAGCCCGTTCGCTCCCGCACAACGACCCGTTTCTCCCACCCGTAGCCACTACTCGGTGGTGCACGGAAAAGGAGATGCCGTGCCTGTGCACTAGTCGGTGACTTGACTATTCACTGAAGTTGGGGCGCCGTCCAGGAAGACAGTCGGTTGATTGATAGTGCCGGTGGGTGGCACTTGTCCCGGTAAGGGTGCGGCGGTGAAGGTGTTGGCGCCGGCGGTGGGGGTCACTGCTCCGTCACTTCTCGCGCTCATCCCGATGCGTGGATCGCTGAGCGTGACGGCGACCCGCACTCCATCGGCCGTGACGGCGGCGTTGGGTGGGTCACCGTCGAACTCGCTTTCCCAGTAATCGAGGACGACGGTGGTGTCCCAGGTTTGGGCTGTGCGCTCGGGCCGGTCGGTGAAGGCCAACGTCACCGGGTCCACATCGGTCAGGGTGAGTGTGTAAGTGCCATCGGTTGCCTCGACGAACTGGGCTTGCTCGGCTTTCATGACCATGAGCCAGTCGCTCTGCGGAGCGTTCTTTCGGTCTGCGAGGACGGCCGTGCCGACGAGAAGAGCGGTGAGAACGAGTACGCCAAATCCGGCAAGGAGGGTCTTTCGTTCCCGGGTCACCGTCACAGCGTAGGTGCTCCATCGGCACGAGCGGCCAACTTCGGTTGCGTGAATCCGTCGGCTCGGTAGCGTGCAGCCATGCGGCGGGTACTGGCAAGCGTTTTATCTTTGGGCTTGGCCATCTCAGCGGTGGTCGTGAGCGGCTCGGTTGCTCACGCGGTTGAACGGGTCCGGTTCGATCAGTGCTCGGAACTCCAGGCCCGTTTCCCTACAGGTGTTGCGAAGTCCGCTGTCGCGGCACGGTCGGCGGTGAGCCTCGGGTATGAGCGTCCAGCGGTGCGCAAGAAAATCTTCCGCAAGAACAGAAAAGCCCTCGGGCCGCCGACAGCGGGAAGTCTGTGCTTGACCAGAATCGGAGTGAAGGAATTCGCCTTTCAGTACAACCTT
>Ga0255776_10003252_pt1 | contig 17605 bp, 15 predicted proteins | sample 071ome_19_FD_179974 | JGI IMG/M metagenome (GOLD analysis project Ga0255776, IMG submission 179974) | Coastal salt marsh microbial communities from the Groves Creek Marsh, Skidaway Island, Georgia - 071413AT metaG (version 2) | ecosystem: Environmental > Aquatic > Marine > Intertidal zone >... | reverse complement strand
GGCCGCGGCAACGGCACAGGTCTCGTCGATATCGCAGGTGGCGACCAGTTCGACCTCGGGCATCTCAGCCCAGGCCTGCAGATGGTTTTGTGCGAAGAATCCGCACCCGATGAGGGCAAAGCGATACGGCCGACTCACATTTCCACCTCTCGCGCGGGATCGATGATCCATTCACTCCACGATCCGACGTACATGCGGGCACCTGGTAGCCCTGCATGGTGCATGGCGAGGACGTTTTGTGCAGCGGTAACGCCCGAGCCGCAGTAGAAGACGATTTGATCGCCGTCCTGACCACCGCGAAGTGAGTCGAAGTGCGCCCGCAACTGCTCGGGGCTGCGGAAGGCGCCGTCGTCGTTGAGGGTCTCGGCTCGGTCGGCTAGACCAGCACCCTTGATGTGGCCGCGAACGGGGTCGTAGTACTTCCCCTGTCCGTGATAGCCCTCCGGGCCTCGCGAGTCGAAGACACGCGTGGGTACGTGCTCGCGGATTTCGTCGACCTCGTCCACCTCGGCGAGCATCTCCGGACGGACGCGGGCAGTGAAGGGCGTGCTCGGCGTCGGAACCTCTGTCGGATCGGCGGTCGTGGGTAGCCCGGCGGCTTCCCACGCGGGAAGTCCTCCGTCGAGTACCGCGACGTAGTCGTGCCCGAGCCAGCGGAGCATGAACCAGCCTCGAGCAGCCGCCATGAGGCCGCGATCCGCGTCGTACACGACCACTTGGGTGTCGGGTCCGATACCCCAACCGCGCACTGTCGCTTCGAAATCCTCGACAGCGGGGAACGGGCGCCTGCCCGTGACACCCTCGATGATCGGGCCGCCGAGCTCGCGAGCCAGATCGGCGCGCTGCGCACCGGGGATGTGCGATTCCGCAAATGCTCGATCGCCCCAGCCTTCGTCGTCGAGATTGAATCGCGCATCCAAGATGACGAGATCAGATTCCAATTGCTGCAACTGGGCGAGTTCTGCTGGGCTAATCAATGTTTGGTACGTCACGTGGCTCTTCCTTTGGCTGCGGTCGCTTTCGTACCCCCGCTGTGCACTTGCTCGTCGTTCCTACACTACGAGCATGGCATCCCCATCGCAGATGAAACCCCGCAGCTTCTTGGTCACCGATGGTCCTGATCGCGCACCGAACCGGGGAATGCTGCGCGCGCTCGGCATGGATGACGACGATTTCACCAAGCCGCAGATCGGAATCGCGAACAGCTACAACCGAATCACGCCGTGCAATATGTCGCTTCGCGACGTTGCTACATCGGTTGCGCAGGGCATCGAAGCCGGCGGTGGATTCCCGATGGAATTCGGGACGATCACCGTTTCGGACGTCATCTCGATGGGTCATGAGGGGATGCATTTCTCGCTGGTCAGTCGCGAGGTAATCGCGGACTCGGTCGAGACCGTCGTCCAAGCTGAACGCCTCGACGGCATGGTGACCCTCGCTGGCTGCGACAAGTCGATTCCCGCGATGATCATGGCGGCCGGTCGCCTCGACATCGCCTCGGTGCTGCTGTACGCAGGTTCGCTCCTGCCCGGCCACGTCCGACTTACCGATGGGACGGAGGAGACGGTCAACATCGTTACGGCGTTCGAAGCTGTGGGTGCGCGAGCGCGCGGACTGATGAGCGACGAAGACGTCGATCGCATCGAGCGGGCCGTGTGCCCGAGCGCCGGCACCTGCGGTGGCATGTACACCGCCAACACCATGGCCAGTGCCGCGGAGGCCATGGGTCTGTCCCTGCTCGGATCCTCATCGCCGCCTGCGGTGGACGCTCGCCGCGACACTCTTGCTCGCCGCAGTGGCGAAGCCGTGGTCGAGATGCTCCGGCAGGGCATCACCGCGCGCGACATCATTACCAAGGAATCGCTGGAGAACGCCATTGCCGTGGTCATGGCGCTTGGTGGCTCAACTAACGCTGTCCTGCACCTGCCGGCCATCGCCTATGAAGTCGGCGTGGAACTCGACATGGACGATTTCCACCGGATCGGTGCCAAGGTGCCGCACGTCGCGGACCTCAAACCTTTCGGTGAGTACCTGATGTTCGATCTTGACAAGGTGGGCGGTGTCCCGGTTGTGCTCAAGGCGTTGCTCGAAGCAGGCTTGCTGCATGGAGACGCACTCACGGTGACCGGTAGGACCATGGCCGAGAACCTCGCCGCCATCGAGATCCCCGAGCCTGATGGCACTGTGGTCCGCCCCATCGGTAATCCGATCGGGGCCACCGGTGGCATCACCATCCTTGGCGGTTCCCTGGCGCCGGAGGGTGCTGTGGTGAAGAACGCCGGTGTCCCGGTGGATGTCTTCGAGGGGGTTGCCAAAGTCTTCGATCGCGAGCAGGCGGCGATGGAGGCGCTCTCGGACGGGACGATTCAGGCGGGGGACGTCGTCGTTATTCGTTATGAAGGTCCCAAGGGTGGGCCGGGGATGCGCGAAATGCTGATGATCACCGGAGCCATCAAGGGTGCCGGCCTCGGTAAAGACGTGCTGCTGATCACCGACGGCCGGTTCTCCGGCGGCACCACTGGCCTGTGCGTGGGGCACGTGGCCCCCGAGGCGGTGGACGGCGGGCCGATTGGGCTGCTGCGCGACGGGGACAAAGTCCGCATCGACATCCCCAACCGGATGCTGGATGTGCTCGTGGACGAGGACGAACTTGCTGCTCGCCGGACAACCTTCGAGCCGCTGCCGCCGCGCTACGACAGAGGCGTGCTCGCGAAGTACGCCAAGCTCGTAGGGAGCGCCTCGAAGGGCGCCGTCACCAGCTAACCCTTTTTCCCACAGTGCGGGGAATCGACCGTCATTTCCCCAGAGAGTGGGGGAATCACGCACAATCACCCAGGAACGACGACGAGGAAGCGATCCCGCACACGGTGTGATCAGGGCCACTCGTGACAGATGGGACGTCAGGGGCTACAGTTCTCGTGTGTCACGGATTCTCGTAGTACGCAGGCGCGCCTGACGACGGCAATCGTCGACGGCGCGCTCCCTCCTACCCACCCGGGTGTGGAGGGTTTTTCATTCGCAGGACAGGAAAGAGCAGATGGGCGAGCAGATCACCGGAGCCGAGTCGCTGGTGCGGTCCCTCGAGGCCGCTGAGGCGGACGTCGTCTTCGGCATTCCCGGAGGGGCGATCCTCCCGGCGTACGACCCGCTAATGGATTCCACCAAGGTCCGGCACATCCTGGTTCGGCACGAGCAGGCCGCCGGCCACGCCGCCGAGGGATATGCAGGGGCCACCGGCCGGGTCGGCGTATGCATGGCCACCAGCGGACCCGGTGCGACGAACCTGGTGACGCCCATCGCTGACGCCCACATGGACTCGATCCCACTCGTCGCGATCACCGGTCAGGTGCCAAGCGCCGCCATCGGCACCGATGCCTTCCAAGAAGCCGACATCCGCGGCATCACGATGCCGATCACCAAGCACAACTACCTCGTTACCAACCCCGACGAGATCCCGCGCGCGGTCAAGGAGGCCTTCCACCTCGCAGCGAGCGGGCGCCCTGGACCGGTGCTCGTGGACATTTCTAAGGACGCCCTCCAGGCGGAGACGACCTTCGAGTGGCCGACCGAGATCGACCTCCCGGGTTACCACCCGACCACTCGCCCGCACTCCAAGCAGATTCGCGAGGCCGCCCGCGCGATTCTCGCCTCGCGGCAGCCGGTGCTCTACGTCGGTGGGGGAGTGATCCGCGGGGGCGCAACCCAGGCGTTGTATCGACTCGCCGAGCTCACCGGCATCCCGGTGGTCACCACGCTGATGGCTCGCGGAGCGTTCCCCGATTCTCACTCGCAAAACCTCGGAATGCCGGGTATGCACGGCACCGTCGCAGCCGTTGGTGCACTGCAGAAGTCTGATCTGCTCATCACCCTCGGCGCCCGTTTCGACGATCGCGTCACCGGCAAGCTCTCCAGTTTCGCACCGCGAGCATCGGTCATCCACGCGGACATCGATCCCGCGGAGATCGGAAAGAACCGCACGGCGGACATCCCGATCGTCGGTGACGTGGCGGAAATCATCCCCGAGTTGATCACGGCGATCGAGGCCGAACTCGGAGAGGGCACCACCCCGGATTACTCCGACTGGTGGGTCCAGCTCAACCGTCTGCGCGACACGTACCCGCTCGGCTACGACCTTCCCGACGACGGCACGCTTTCGCCGCAGTACGTGATCGAGCGGCTTGGCAAGATCTCCGGACCCGACAGCATCTATGCCGCCGGCGTTGGCCAGCACCAGATGTGGGCGGCTCAGTTCGTCGGCTACGAGAAGCCCGGTACCTGGCTCAACTCCGGTGGGCTCGGGACGATGGGCTTTGCGGTCCCTGCAGCGATGGGCGCCAAGGTCGGCCGCCCCGACACCACGGTGTGGGCGGTCGATGGTGATGGCTGCTTCCAGATGACGAACCAGGAACTCGCCACCTGCTCGATCAACGACATCCCGATCAAGGTGGCGCTGATCAACAACTCGAGCCTGGGCATGGTGCGCCAGTGGCAAACGCTGTTCTACAACGAGCGCTACTCGAACACCGATCTGCATTCGCACTCGTTCCCCGACTTCGTGAAGTTGGCCGAGGCTTATGGCTGCTATGGGCTCCAGGCCACCAGCGCCGACGATGTCGACGCCACGATCGAAAAGGCGCTCGCGATGAACGATGCTCCCGTGGTGATCGACTTCCGAGTCCACAAGGACGCGATGGTGTGGCCGATGGTGGCCGCTGGAACCAGCAATGACGACATCATGGTGGCCCGCGCCATGGCACCCGAGTGGGGAAGTGACGACTAATGTCCCGACACATACTGTCTGTCCTGGTCGAAGACAAGCCGGGTGTTCTCGCGCGCGTGGCAAGCCTGTTCTCCCGTCGCGGCTTCAACATCGAGTCCCTCGCGGTGGGTCCGACCGAGCTCCCGGATGTCTCTCGCATGACCATCGTGGTCAGCGTCGACCGCTTGCCGCTCGAGCAGGTCACCAAGCAGCTCAACAAGTTGATCAACGTGCTCAAGATCGTCGAACTCGAAGAAGAGTCCTCGGTTCAGCGCGAGATCATGCTCGTGAAGGTGAAGGCCACTCTCGATACTCGCTCCCACATTCTTGAGACCGTCCAGCTCTTCCGTGCGAAGGTGGTCGACGTCAGCAATGAAGCCGTCACCATCGAGGCAACGGGAGCGCACGACAAACTAGAGGCGCTGCTTCGGGTCCTCGAGCCGTTCGGCGTGACCGAACTCGTTAAGTCCGGTCTCGTGGCTGTGGGGCGCGGATCACGTTCCATTAGTGAGCGCACGCTGCGCTCCGTTGACCGCTCGGCTTGATCGAGCAACCCCCCGATAGCCTTCATCCACCCATCGACCAAGGAGTGAGCCACCGTGGCTGAAATGTTCTACGACGACGACGCCGACCTTTCGATCATCCAAAACCGGGTGGTCGCGATCATGGGCTTCGGCAGCCAGGGCCACGCCCACGCGCTGTCGCTGCGCGATTCGGGCGTCGATGTCCGCGTTGGTCTCCCCGAAGGGTCGAAGTCCCGCGCCAAGGCCGAGGAAGAGGGCCTACGTGTGGTGGATCCGGCAACCGCTGCGGCCGAAGCCGACGTCATCATGATCTTGGTTCCGGACCCAGCCCAGAAGAAGCTCTACAAGGAAGCCATCGAGCCGAACCTGCAAGACGGCGACGCGCTGTTCTTCGCGCACGGTTTCAACATCCGCTTCGGATTCGTCAAGCCCCCGGCCAACGTCGATGTCTGCATGGTGGCGCCGAAGGGCCCCGGCCACCTCGTGCGTCGTGAATACGTTGCCGGCCGCGGAGTGCCGGTGCTTGTTGCGGTCGAGCAGGACGCAACCGGGAACGCTTGGCCGTTGGCGCTGTCCTACGCCCGCGCGATCGGCGGTCTTCGTGCCGGTGGCATCAAGACCACCTTCACCGAGGAGACCGAGACCGATCTGTTCGGTGAGCAGGCAGTTCTCTGCGGTGGCGCGAGCCAGCTGGTCATGTACGGATTCGAAACTCTCGTCGAGGCCGGCTACCAGCCCGAGGTTGCCTACTTCGAGTGCCTGCACGAGTTGAAGCTCATCGTGGACCTCATGTACGAAGGCGGCATCGCCAAGCAGCGCTGGAGCGTCTCGGATACCGCCGAGTACGGCGACTACGTCTCCGGTCCGCGGGTGATCGATCCGCGGGTCAAGGAGAACATGCAGGCGGTTCTCGCTGACATCCAAAACGGTGTCTTCGCCGAGCGCTTCATGGCCGACCAGGAAGCTGGCGGCCCGGAGTTCAAGGCGCTGCGCGAGAAGGGTGAGAAGCACCCCATCGAGGCCGTTGGTCGTCAGTTGCGCAAGCTCATGAGCTGGGTCAAGGGCGACGACGACTACGTCGAGGGCACTGCAGCTCGCTAAGTACAGATGCCGGGCAAAGCAGGGGATACCAAGACGTGCGTCTCCTGTGGCCGGGAGATGCAATGGCGAAAGTCCTGGGAGAAGAACTGGGACAGCGTCCGCTACTGCTCGGATGCCTGCCGGAAGGTGAAGGTCAACGACACCGATCGCGCGCTGGAATCGGTAATCCAAACGCTGCTCGATCAGCGTGCACGCGACGCCACGATCTGCCCAAGTGAAGCCGCGCGCGTGGTCGGTGGCGATGAGTGGCGGGACCTCATGGAGCCGTCCCGTCGAGCCGCTCGTCGATTGGTGGCGCAAGGCGTTGTCGAGATCACCCAAAAGGGCACGGTTGTGGACCCCTCAACGGCAAAGGGACCGATCCGTATCAGGCTGGTGCGTCCATGAGTTCGCACTCACAACTCCCGGTTCCGACAACGGACCGGGACGCCGCCGTCGGTTGGGTGAAAGAGCACCTTGGTGACCTCGCCGCTGGCGACCCGATTGCGTCACCGATCCGTGGGGGACAGGTGGCCGCCGATGCTGCTCTCGAAAGTTTCGACGTCACCGGATATGCACGACGACGCAACACCGTGCTGCCCGAATCGAAGCGCGGTGCGTCCCGGCTGTCCCCGTACATCCGTCACGGTCTGCTGACACTGCCGCGGGTGTTCGAGGCTGTTGCCGGCGGCCCGGCCGACGACGTCGAGAAGTTCCGTGACGAATTGCTGTGGCAGGAGTACGCGCGGCACCTCTACGCGCGACTAGGGACGGCTACCCGCAAGTCTCTGAGGTTTTCCGTGCGAGAGGAGCACCCACCGTTCACCAATCCCTGGGACACCGAAGCTGCGTGCTTGCAGGAATCGTGGCGGGAGTTGGTGGACGTTGGATACCTCACGAATCAGGCACGCATGTGGCTCGCCTCCCACTGGTCGGTGCGTGGGCAGTGGGGCTGGCGCGATGGTGAGGACCTGTTCTTCCGGCACCTACTCGACGGCTCACGGGCGGCGAATCGAGCCGGATGGCAGTGGGTTGTCGGTGCTCTGACCGGGAAGCCCTACGGGTTCTCTCGGTGGCAAGTGGAAAAGCGTGCTCCGGAACTGTGCAGGACGTGCCCGCTGAACCACAACTGCCCGATTCAGGATTGGCCGACCGACGCTCCACCGGACCCGCGCTCGATGGTTGATCCGCGCATGCGCCGAGACGAGGACGTCGAGGCAACGGCAGGGCCGCAAGAGCCGATTATCGAGGGGCCTGCGGACGCCGTGTGGCTCACCGCGGAGAGCCTCGGGCGAGATGACCCGGCGCTGTTCGCGCATCCGGAACTCCCCGTTGTCTTCGTCTTCGACGACGGATTGCTTCGCCGACTTCGCCTGGCCTACCCACGTCTGGTGTTCCTCGCCGAGGCGCTAGCGGACTTGAGCATCGAGCGCGACGTACAGATCTACCGCGGCAGCGTGGGTGACGTACTCGGTGACGTCGGCTCGGTCGCTGCGACCTTCACACCGGTGCCCGGTTGGCGCCGCATCTCCCGTGATGTGCGAATCACCGGCATGTATCCATGGCCGTGGTTGCGCCGCCCGCACGGTGGCCCGATCACCTCGTTCACAGCGTGGTCTAGGTCACGTAAGCGCCGTCGCTAGGCTTGCCCGGTGGCAAAATCCCGCGTGCTGATCGCCGAAGAACTTTCCCCTGCAACCGTCGAGGCCCTCGGTCCCGATTTCGAGATCGTGACCTGTGATGGCGCGAAACGCGAGGAACTCATTCCTGCAATCGCCGACGTCGACGCCATCTTGGTCCGCTCGGCCACCAAGGTCGATTCTGAGGCGATCGCGGCTGCGAAGCGACTCAAGGTGATCGCTCGAGCAGGGGTGGGACTGGACAACGTAGACGTCAAGGCCGCCACCCAGGCCGGCGTGATGGTCGTGAACGCCCCCACCTCGAACATCGTCAGTGCCGCTGAGCTAGCCGTCGGCCTGCTCATCGCCAGCGCGCGAAACATCGTGCCCGCCAACTCCGCGCTCCATCGCGGTGAATGGAAGCGCTCGAAGTACACCGGCGTCGAGGTGACCGACAAGACCGTCGGCATCGTCGGTCTAGGGCGCATCGGCATCTTGGTTGCTCAGCGACTCGCCGCCTTCGGTGTCAATCTCATTGCCTACGACCCCTACGTCCAGCCAGCTCGCGCCGCCCAGATCGGCGTGCAGATGGTGTCGCTTGACCAGCTCTTGGCGGAGTCCGATTTCATCACCGTTCATCTGCCCAAGACGCCGGAGACCGTGGGCCTGATCGGTGAGGATGCCCTGAGCAAAGTAAAGCCGACCGTGCACATCGTTAACGCTGCGCGCGGCGGAATCATCGATGAAGACGCCCTCTACAAGGCGATGACCGAGGGTCGCGTCGCTGGCGCGGGGCTCGATGTCTACGCGTCCGAGCCGTGCACCGATTCGCCGCTCTTCACGCTCGAGAACGTGGTCGCCACTCCTCACCTCGGTGCCTCCACCGATGAAGCGCAGGAAAAGGCCGGTATCGCCGTCGCAAAGTCGGTGCGGCTCGCCCTCGCTGGTGAACTCGTCCCCGATGCGGTCAACGTCCAAGGTGGACAGATCGACGACGACGTCAAGCAGGTGCTTCCGCTAGCCGAGCATGTGGGTTCGATCGCGTGTGGCCTCGCCAGCGCGGCTGTGGAACGGGTCGAGATCGAGGCACTCGGCGAGATCACCGCGCACGATGTTCGGGTCCTCGAACTCTCCGCGCTCAAGGGCGTGTTCCAGACTCTCGTTCACGATCCCGTCTCCTACGTCAACGCGCCGGTTCTCGCTGAACAGCGTGGTGTCGAGGTTGCATTGACGACCGACAGCACCAGTGGCGACCACCGTTCACTCCTTCGCGTGCAGCTGACTCTCACCGACGGCAGCACCGTCTGCGTCGGCGGCACCGTCTCCGGTCCTCGGCACCGCGGCAAGATCGTCGAGGTCGATGGCTTTGATGTGGACGTTCCGATCAGTGATCACCTCGCCTTCTTCCGCTACCACGACAAGCCCGGTGTTGTCGGCATCGTCGGCCAACTCCTCGGTGGCGCTGGGATCAATATCGGTGGCATGCAGGTGAGCCGCGACGACACCGACCACGCTTTGATCGTGCTCACAGTCGACTCACCGATCCCGTCTGAACTTCTCGAGCAGATCACCGAGCAGATTGGCGCCCATTCGGGACGCTTCGTCACGCTGGCTTCATGATCGACGCCCGGGTACGGGCAGGCCTGCTGTGGGCCCTACTTGCGGTTTTCCTGTGGTCTTTCACTGTGCCCTTAACCAAGGTGGCGGTCGAAGGGTTCGATGCGGTCCTCACCGCGACGGGGCGTGCGGCCATAGCGGGAGTAATTGCCGCGACGGTTCTCTTCATCCGTCGCATCCCGCTACCGCCGCGCCACCTGTGGAAGTCGCTGTTCTTCGTGATGCTCGGTGCTGTGTTCGGGTGGCCGGTCTTCATGGCAATCGCGCTGAACTACACGACGGCTGCGCACGCCTCCGTTATCGCCGCCTTCCTTCCTCTCGCTACGGCGATATTCGCCGTAGCGCTCACCCGGGAGCGGGTTACCAATGCCTTCTGGGCAGCTGCTGTCATCGGAACAGCTGCCGTCGTTGTCTTCTCCCTGAGCAGGGGTGAACTCGGGCCCGGATCGCTTCTTGCCGACGGTCTCCTGCTGCTGGGCGTGATGTCGGCAAGCATCAGTTACGTCCTCGGTACCGCCGCGACAAAGACGTTGCCGGGCTGGCAGGTGATCTCATGGGTTGTGGTCATGGCGCTGCCGATCACGATTCCGGCATCGCTAGTGCTGTGGTGGCTGACCAAGGATTCCTATTCGCCCTCGGGCACACAGTGGGGCGCCCTGATCCTGCTCGGAGTTTCGTCGATGTACCTCGGGTTCTTTGCGTGGTACCGAGGACTCTCGCAAGCCGGCGTCGCTTACGGCGGTCAGGTGCAGCAACTGCAAGTGCTGTTCAGTCTCCTGTGGTCTGCCGTACTCCTCGGGGAAGCCGTCACCTGGATCACCGTGGGTGCCGCGATCGTGGTGATCGCCGCAGTCGCATGGGCGCAGGTTGCTCGAGCGCCGAATCACATCGTTGCCCCGGAGGAGTGAACGGCAGCCAACTAGCGGTCGCGCTCAGCACGGTTCACCGCACTGATGATTCCCTTCAGCGATGCGGTGGTGATGGAAGGATCGATACCCACTCCCCACAACACGCGATCACCGACGGCACATTCCAAGTAAGCCGCCGCGCGGGCGTCGCCGCCAGCGCTCATCGCGTGCTCGGCGTAGTCCAGCACTCGAACGTCCACTCCGTGGGAGGTGAGTGCCGCGCAGAAGGCGGCGATCGGACCGTTACCCACACCGGTGAGTTCAACCTCGGAGCCGTCGTCGTTCATCACCACGCTCACCGAGGTCTCGCCATCCACGGCGGAGTCCTGCTGAACCGACACCAGGGAGAAGCGGCCCCACGGTGCATCCGGGTTCGGCAGGTACTCGTCGGTGAAGGCCGACCACATGTCCTCGGGGGAAACTTCTCCGCCCTCGGCATCGGTCAAGTGCTGGATTACCTGGGAGAACTCGATCTGCAAACGTCGCGGCAGGTCCAGGTTGTTTTCGGTTCGCATGATGTACGCGACGCCGCCCTTGCCGGACTGGGAGTTGACGCGAATCACGGCCTCGTAGGTGCGGCCCACATCCTTGGGATCGATCGGCAGGTAGGGCACCTCCCAGCGGAAGGAGTCGACGTCCACACCCGCGGCCTCGGCATCAACGCGCATCGCGTTCAGACCCTTGTTGATGGCATCCTGATGGGATCCGGAGAACGCGGTGTAGACGAGGTCCCCGCCGTAGGGGTGACGCTCGTGGACCGGGATCTGGTTGCAGTACTCGACCGTTCGACGGATGTGGTCGATGTCCGAGAAATCGATCTGCGGATCCATGCCCTGGCTGAAGACGTTCAGTCCCAGAGTCACAAGGCAGACGTTGCCGGTGCGCTCACCGTTGCCGAACAGGCAGCCCTCGATCCGATCGGCGCCGGCCATGTAGCCGAGTTCGGCCGCGGCCACGGCGGTTCCGCGGTCGTTATGCGGGTGCAGCGAGAGCACGATCGAATCGCGACGCGCCAGGTTGCGGTGCATCCACTCGATCGAATCTGCATACACATTCGGCGTAGCCATCTCGACTGTTGCCGGCAGGTTCAAGATGACCTTGCGATCGGGCGTGGGCTGCCAGACGTCGGTAACCGCGTTGCAGATCTCCAGCGCGAACTCCAGTTCCGTCCCGGTGTAAGACTCGGGGGAGTACTGGAAGTAGACGTCCGTCTCGTCCTTGATTTCGTCGGCGAACTTCTGACACAGCTGCGCTCCGTGCACGGCGATGTCGACGATGCCGGCCTTGTCGAGTCCGAAGACCACGCGACGCTGCAGAGTGGACGTCGAGTTGTAGAGGTGGACGATCGCCTGCTTGGCGCCGCGAATGGATTCGAAGGTGCGCTCGATCAACGCCTCTCGGGACTGAGTGAGCACCTGGATGACAACGTCGTCGGGAATCAGATCTTCCTCGATGATCTGCCGAACGAAATCGAAGTCGGTCTGCGAAGCCGATGGGAAGCCGACCTCGATTTCCTTGTAACCCATGTCGACGAGCAGTTGGAACATCCGCAGCTTGCGCTGAGGGGTCATCGGATCGATCAGCGCCTGGTTGCCGTCGCGCAGATCAACCGCGCACCAGCGCGGGGCCTTATCGATGACCGTGTTGGGCCAGGTGCGGTCGGGCAGATCGATCGGGGTGAATGGCTGATACCGAGCAAAGGGCATCGGTGAGGGCTTTTGGGAGTTACGGGTTTCGTACTGATTCGCGGTTGTCATGTCTTGCTCCTAGGTCGAAGGGCCGAAGGACCGACCACGCAGAACCTCCGCGACGAGGAGGCCGGTGTCTAGGCCTCGCCGCGGCTGCGAAGGAGCAGGAGCGAATGCATGTTTCAAAGGCTACCAGCGCTCGGGTGGGTGGGGCGCTACCCGCATCGTCGTACCCCGAAAGCGAAGTAGGAGATCGGTCCGACGAAGTTGACGGCGATGGCTGCCGCCCAAGCGGCCTTGGGTCCATTGACCTGGTCGCTCGGACGACGGGCGAGGTCCACCCAGGCCGTCGCCGCGAGTGAGAGTTGCACGGATGCGGCCACTAGCAGTGCTGTCTTCTGGCGGTCGGTGAGGTCACTCCATTGACGTCTTTTCACGCCTTGATTGTGGACCCGAATCATTGGTTGTTTCCACCCGTGATCGGTCAGGTTGTCGGTCACTAGGCTTTCGCCCCATGGCGCGCGATCTGAACTTGGCACTTATTCCTGGCGACGGCATTGGCACCGAAGTGGTGGCCGAGGCGATGAAGGTCCTGGAGGCGGTGGCCCCGAAGGCAGGGTTCACGGTGTCGGCAACCGAGTACGACCTTGGTGCTACCCGCTACAACGCCACCGGTGAGTTGCTGCCCGAATCGGTGATCGAGGAACTGCGGACCTACGACGCCATCTTGTTGGGTGCCATCGGCGATCCGTCGGTTCCACCGGGTGTTCTGGAGCGCGGTGTGCTGCTGCCGCTTCGCTTCGTGATGGACCATCACGTGAACCTGCGTCCGGTGAAGTTGTACCCCGGAGTTCAGGGTCCGCTGGCTGGCGGGAAGACGATTGACTTTGTTGTTTGCCGCGAAGGCACGGAGGGGCCTTATGTGGGAGCCGGTGGCGTACTGCGCAAGGGAACTCCGCAGGAGGTGGCGACAGAGGAAAGTCTCAACACGGCCTTCGGTGTGGAGCGGATCGTTCGTGATGCGTTCGAGCGTGCGTCGCGTCGTCGTAAGCACGTGACCCTCGTCCACAAGACGAACGTGTTGACCAACGCCGGTTCGTTGTGGAAGCGGACGTTTGACCGGGTGGCGGCTGAGTATCCGGATGTTGAGACCGACTATCAGCACGTGGACGCGGCGGCGATGTTCTTCATCACCAACCCGGATCGCTTTGATGTGGTGGTTACTGACAACCTGTTCGGCGACATCCTGACTGACATTGGCGCTGCGATCGGTGGCGGAATCGGTTTGGCCGCTAGCGGCAACATCGATCCGTCACGCTCCAATCCATCGATGTTCGAACCGGTTCATGGATCCGCTCCCGACATCGCCGGACAGGGCAAGGCCGATCCGACGGCAACGGTCATGTCTCTTGCGATGCTGCTGGACCATGTTGGTGAGGCTGAAGCGGCTCGTTGGGTCGAAGCAGCTGTTGCTGCAGATCTCGAATCACGTGGTGCGGCTATGCGATCGACGGCCGAGGTGGGCGATGCCCTCGCCGCCGGTGCCGTTGCGGCCTCGGATAGGTAGGTTTCGGCCATGAGTACGACGGACACGGGCTCGGGGTTGTGGGACATCACCCTGCACCCGTCCACCTCGCCAACATCGGCGGAGGAACGCGATGCGATTCTCGAGAACCCCGGTTTTGGTCGGCGGTTTACCGACAACATGGTGCGAGCCAAGTGGACGGCCGATAAGGGCTGGCATGACGCCGAGTTGGTGCCCTACGGACCGCTGCTGCTCGATCCGGCAACGAACTTCATCCACTACGGCCAAGCCATCTTCGAGGGTTTGAAGGCATATCGGCACGCTGATGGATCGATCAAGACGTTCCGGCCTTTCAAGAACGCGCAGCGTTTCGCCGCATCGGCCCGCCGGTTGGCGATGGCTGAGCTCCCCGAGGAGTTGTTCGTCGCAAGCCTTGAAGCGCTAGTTCGGCAAGACCGCGATTGGGTTCCCGGCGACGCTGAAAAGTCGCTCTATCTGCGTCCGTTCATGTTCTCCACCGAGATTGGTCTCGGTGTGAAGCCCGCCGACGCGTACGAATACTTGCTGATCGCATCGCCGGCCGGCGCATATTTCCCCAAGGGCATTAAGCCCGTCAGTGTCTGGCTGTCCGATGATTACGTCCGCGCTGCTCCCGGAGGGACCGGAGAGGCCAAGTGCGCGGGCAACTACGCGGCGTCGCTCGTCGCTCAGGCCGAGGCTTCCCAGCACGGGTGCGATCAGGTCGTCTGGCTCGACGCTGCGGAGCGGAAGTGGATTGAAGAGATGGGCGGAATGAACCTGTACTTCGTGTACGGGTCGGGTGATTCCGCGCGTCTCGTTACTCCGCGCCTCACTGGATCGTTGCTGCCAGGCATCACCCGGGACTCCCTGCTGACCGTCGCCGCGGACCTCGGCATCCGCGCCGAAGAAGGTCAGATCAGTGTCGAGGACTGGAAGTCTGGTTGCGCATCGGGCGAGATAACGGAGGTTTTCGCCTGCGGCACGGCCGCGGTGATCACCCCCGTAGGTGAAGTGAAGTCGCGAACCAATGGCTCATGGACTGTCGCCGATGGCGGCACGGGGCCGGTCACCACCCGTCTGCGCCAGGAACTCCTGGACATTCAGACCGGCGCAATCCCGGATCGGCACAACTGGCTGCACGCGATCTGTTGAGGTAGCGCCGGTGTCGTCGGATCTGGAGTGGTCGTTCGATGCCGAGCTGTGGTTGTGGAAGGCCGACGCCGCGTGGCACTTCATCACCCTCCCGCATGAGGTAGCGGACGAGATCGAGGACGCCGTTGTTGAGCGGCGAGGGTTTGGCTCGGTCCGCGTCGTCGTTCGAATCGGATCGAGTGAGTGGAAGACCTCGATCTTTCCCAGCAAAGCGGACGAAAGTTTCCTGCTGCCCATCAAGAAGGCCGTCCGAGTGGCCGAGGGTCTCGAGGTGGGGGACACCTGTCGCGTTCACCTGACACTCGCACACGAGTGAAGCAGTGGCCACTCACCTGTGACGAAGTGGCCGTTCGGATGTGAATTGGTGAATTGCTGACCGCTCGCGGGGGGTGTGGCAGGATGTGGGCCGTGAGCAAGCCCAGCACCCTGATCGCCTCGGGGGACCGCACATCCGCGGTGCCCTGCGTGGAGATCGCCAGCATCATCATCATTACCTAGCGCGTCGATACCCCTCGACGCGCTGCCCTTCGCCTAGCGAGGGGCTTTTTTGATGGTGGGAAAGAAGGAGAGATGAGTACGTCACCGCTTCCCCAGGGAGATGCGTTCCACGTCTACGACACCACGCTGCGCGATGGTGCTCAGCGTGAGGGCATCTCGTATTCGGTGAACGACAAGCTCGCAGTGGCGCGCTTGCTCGACGACTATGGCGTGGGGTTCATCGAGGGGGGTTGGCCCGGGGCGCTGCCGAAGGACACCGAGTTTTTCCACCGGGCGCAGAGTGAACTGCAATTGAAGTACGCGCAGTTGGTCGCGTTCGGTGCCACCCGCAAGGCAGGTGTGGTGGTTTCTGAGGACCAGCAGGTGCGGGCGTTGTTGGACTCCGGGGCCCCGGTGATCACGTTGGTTGCGAAGTCGGATGTGTGGCACGTGGAGCAGGCACTGAAGACCTCGTTGGACGAGAACGAGGCGATGATCCGTGACACCGTCGCCTTCCTTGTTGGTGAGGGCCGTCGGGTGTTCGTGGACATGGAGCATTTCTTCGACGGCTATAAGCACGACTCCGACTACGGCGTACGGCTGCTGGTGGCTGCCGCCGAGTCCGGTGCGGACGTGGGTGTTTTGTGTGACACCAATGGCGGGATGCTCCCGCTGGGGATGGCAGAGATCGTTTCGGATGTTGCCGAGCGCTCCGGTGTGCGGTTGGGCATCCACTGCCAGGACGACACCGGTTGTGCTGTTGCGAACTCGGTGACAGCGGTTTCCGCGGGAGTCACTCATGTGCAGTGCACCGCGAATGGCTACGGCGAGCGGACGGGCAACGCAGACCTCTTCCCTGTGGTGGCCAACCTGCAGTTGAAGATGGGCATTGAGTGCCTGCCCGAGGGCAAGATGGCCGAGACGCGTCGGATCTCCCACGCCATTGCCGAGATTGCGAACATCGCACCGGATACCCACCAGGCCTACGCGGGTATTTCCTCCTTTGCGCACAAGGCGGGGTTGCATGCTTCGGCCCTGAAGGTCAACCCCGAGCTCTACAACCACATCGACCCTGCGCTGGTCGGTGGTGACCAGCGTGTGCTTGTTACTGAGATGGCGGGACGAGCCTCGGTCGAGATGAAGAGCAAGGAACTCGGTTACGACCTCTCCGGAGACAAGGAGCGCGTCACGCGGGTCGTGGAGACGGTCAAGGATCTTGAGTCCAAGGGCTGGACGTTCGAGGCGGCGGATGCCTCCTTCGAATTGCTACTGATGGGTGCCGACGAGCAGGAATCACGCTTCGAAGTCGAGTCCTGGCGGACAATCGTCGAGCAGGACGCCTCGGGGGATGTGCGCACCGAGGCCACGGTCAAGGTCCGGGCGAACGGCGAGCGCATGATCAGCACCGCTGAAGGCAACGGTCCGGTCAACGCGCTGGACAAAGCGCTGCGTTCGGCTGTGACGTCGCTCTATCCGCAACTCGAACCGCTGGAGTTGGTGGATTACAAGGTGCGCCTGTTGGAGAAGAGCGATGCCGAGACGTCCGGAACCGCGAGTGTTACCCGCGTTCTGGTCTCCACATCGGACGGATCCAAAGAGTGGACCACGTTGGGTGTGCACGAGAACGTGATCGCGGCGTCCTGGCGGGCACTGGAGGACGCTCTCACCTACGGGCTGATGCGCGAGGAGTCGGCTCGGTAGATGACGGTCTGGTCGGTGCCGCTCACTAGGGTGAGCCGGTGTTGATTTGCCGTTTCGCCGCGGGCGAGGACATTTGGTACGGGGCCGTCGATGGCCTTGACGACAACGACGACATCACCGAAGAGTCGATCGTCGCGCCCATCGAGGGACATCCGTTCGTGGAGATCCGCCCCGAGGGCAGCGTGCTGAAACTCGCCGATGTGCGGCTGCTCGCACCGGTCCTGCCGTCGAAGGTGGTGTGCGTCGGGAAGAACTACCGCGATCACGCGGCAGAAATGGGCGGTGAGGCGCCTGAGGAGCCGCTGCTCTTCCTGAAGCCGAGCACGTCCGTCATCGGTTCAGGGGATCCCATCGATCTGCCGTGGCAGTCCGAGCAGGTCGAGCACGAAGGTGAACTCGCTGTCGTGGTCGGCCGGATGTGCAAGGACGTTCCCGTGGACCGGGTGAACGACGTCATCTTCGGCTACACGATCGCCAACGACGTCACCGCGCGCGACCTGCAGAAGTCCGATGGGCAATGGACTCGGGCTAAGG
>Ga0255776_10003247_pt1 | contig 17611 bp, 12 predicted proteins | sample 071ome_19_FD_179974 | JGI IMG/M metagenome (GOLD analysis project Ga0255776, IMG submission 179974) | Coastal salt marsh microbial communities from the Groves Creek Marsh, Skidaway Island, Georgia - 071413AT metaG (version 2) | ecosystem: Environmental > Aquatic > Marine > Intertidal zone >... | reverse complement strand
ATGAGATGTTTCAGTTCCAGATCTTCATGTCGATAAAAGGGCATGGGCAAATTGAAACCTGATCCTTGGATTCACGAAAGGAAAAACAAAGGCATCCGACCTTTACAAGCCGAGCGGGATGTGCGAACGGTGTGGGATGTATATCGCAATGAATCGCTTTCAAATCGCCCCGGGTTTCGAATCTGCGTTCGAGGAAATGTGGCGCAATCGTGAGTCCTATCTGGATCAGGTCCCCGGCTTCAAAGAGTTTCACTTACTCAAGGGAGCGAAAGAGGACACGCACACGACCTACGTGTCCCACTCCGTCTGGGCCTCCCGCGAGGTGTTTGTTGCCTGGACCGAATCCGACGCTTTTCGCAAAGCCCACAGCCAGGCGCGATCGCCCGAAGGCATGCATCTTTCCCATCCCCGGTTTGAGGGTTTTGAGGTCATCCTTTAACTGAATTATCGGCGTTCCAGTTGATATAACTGTTCCTCCAGCCAAACATGCTGATGGACGAACAGGTTATCTCTTTGGATCATCCCAGCAAAGGAACGTGCTTCGTCCACCTTGCCCTCCAGGCACAGCCTTTCGAACTGGGCCAATTGAAAGGAGTCTCGCATGGACACGGGCAGCTGATCCGGGTCCATGAGGGAAAGGGCCCTTGCAGCTTCCTTCAACCGATCGTTCTGAAGCAAGGCATGGGTATGAGTGACCGCCGATGATTGATCATGTGGAAATCGTAGAATCAATGAATCCGTCAAGGAAAGGGCCAATGAGGGATTCCTCCGAATGGCAAGCAGCAGGGACGCGTAGTTAAACGCATGTTCCTTCGATTGCGGCTCCAGCGCATGCAGCTTTCGGCAAGCGTCCAGTTGGTAACGTTCCAGTTTCAACTCACGTCCAAACTCAAACGCTTCTTTCCAGAAGGATACATCTTGCTCATGGCTGGATTCCAGCGCCCTATAACGGCGCAAGGCATGATCACTCATTCCTTCATGCCGCGCCATTCTCGCGGCCTCCAACTCGAGATCTGGAAAGTAAACCGTTGATGCCACCCACTTGCGGTAGCATTCCATAGCTGCTTGCGGACTTCTTTCTCCTTGCCAGGACCGGGCCTCGAAGAAAAAGGACAAACCCTTCCATTTCACATTCGAGGTCCGCGTTCGCATTCGAGTGGCTAGCGCTCGCAGCTCAACCCAACGCTCATTCTGAATCAACAATGTTCCATGATAAAAGGTCAATTCAGGGGAGGAAGCATAGGTAACCAGCAATGGTTTCAGCTTGGCAATGAATGATCCCGATTTGTCGAATACTTGATAGAGTTCCCCCCATTCGATCACCTGAGCAGCATGGAGCCACTCCAGGTTGCCACCACCTTTGATGTCGCTCCAGACGCGATGGCCATTTCCGGATTCAATCTGGTTACGCCAATACAGCAGACGATGCCAAGTCCGCTCCCGTCCTCGTAGCGGATGCTCCGCCATTCGTTGCCTCATTTCATCGGCTGAGCTTCGATGGGACAGCAACCAGAAGTGAAGATTGACCTCGAGCATTTCCAACAGCTCTTTGACTATCGGACCACCATCCACCCCTGTAACAGATAAGCCTTTGACTTCTGACACCTCATTCCAGTCTCAGCACTGGAGAGCATCGGAATACTTCAGAAGTGTTTCGGCAGCGGGCTTCCCTTCACCATGAACATCTCGCAATGCAAGTCTCCAAGACTCGGGAAGCGCGCGGTCGCTCAGTAAAATGATAGATGATGAGACGGTCAATGCATCAGATAGTTGAGGAGGCGCCATGGAGAGAACCAAATCAGCAGCTTCCTCTATCCCCCCCATCCACACAAGAACCAATGGGGAAAGCAGACGATCTGATGACTCCGCCTTGGGTTTTTCCGCCATAAAACGGCCATATCGCGATACATCCTGGGTGTGTTGACGGGTCGGTCGATCAAGGCGCACATGAGCAAGCATCGCCTGTGTCAGGTTCTGCTCATGGTAGGGATGGTTCGCGATGCAGGATTTCCACGCCAGCAATGCCAAGGCAGGCCTGCCCTCCCTTTCATGCCGCATCGCCTGCCGCTTCGCCAACCACGCCTGGGCATAGTCCAGTCCGCTGATGCGAACAACGGGTAAAATTTCGTCAGGAGACACCCTGACTACCTTGAACATTCCCACGCAAAAGCAGAGGCATACCAGCCCCATTCCCCCAACGGACAATCGAAATCTCCAATCTTTTCGTAAAGGACTGGAGCCTGCCGACACATTCCGACGGGGCCGCTTATTTGATAATATTTGAGTTGCCATAACATTTGTGGGGATCCACTCACCGACAAATGCAGGCAGAAAGTCTTAACTACGGGCTTTCCTGGCTGGATGTATTTAACTGAATCTTCAGAGTTTCCAGTTTCGCTTCGTATCCGGGAAATAAAAGATCTTTATCCAGCAAAAGGGAGAGACTGCGCGCCTCCTCCAATCGTGCATTCTGGATAAGCTGGTCGAACTGAATCAAAGTCAGCAATGCTCTTTCATAGGGTAAGAGCGACTCCAGTTGGATCGATTTCAACTGATCGTCCAATCCGGCGAAGTTGCTCTGCAGCCATTGTGCACAAGCTACCAAAAGTCGTTCCGAATCCGACCATTCGTTTTCAGGGATGGACCGGGTGAATGCTTGCAAAGGTTGTTCCGTTTCTCCGAGCATCAGCACAGTCGCTTCCAACTGACGTTTTGCGGTCTTTAGCGAAGACGGATTTGTTTCCTCCAATGACTTCAGTGCCACGTCGAGTGCGGAAGGATCGCCCGCGAGTTTGGCGGCTTGAAACATCAAATCGAAATACGTGTGCCGGTCTTCGATCATGCTGTCATGCAGGGCCAAAAACTCCAATGCCTGTTCTCCGTGCCCCACCTCCACCAGGCCCTGCGCCATTCGTAAGGCCATGGAGGCATTCTTTAAGGGGCATTCGCCGATCAGACGTTTAAACGATGTCGTGGCGGGCATGGCCATTTTCTGTTTCCCCAGCGCATATCCCTCGATGAAGAAAGCATAGACCTTGGTGTCGGCAATACCTCCTTTTTGCGTCCTGAGTTTCACGGCATGACTGATGACTTCCTGCCATCGTTCCGCTTCTATCAGCAAATCACCGTACTCCATCCAGTATTTGGGACTGTCTTCAAAAACCGGTTCGGCCAGTCGGAAAACCTCCCAGGAACGATCAGGCAACCCCAACTTGAGGTAGGCCTCGGCCAAATGAACCACCGGCTCCAATCGGACAAACCGATACTGAATCACCTGAGGCCAGTACTGGGCAGCCAGCTTTCGCGCGTTGTCAAGTTGTCCTGCCCCGGAGAGAAGCTCCCAATAGTATGCGTGTTGCCCGGGTAAATCCTCCTCATTCTTTTGAATTTCATCAAAAATTTCTTTGAACAAATCCGTTGCTCCGAAGTGCCCATAAACTTCAAGGCGCAGTTGCCGGCTCAGCAATGAATTCGAACCCGACTCCATCCTCTCAATGATCGCGAACGCAGCCTCTTCACTTTGGGCTTGAAGCGCCTGGACGGCGATTTGGTAAAGTTCAGCTTCCATCCGCGCATCAGCCGGCAAATCACTCACATGCAGTTCATACATGCGTTGGAAGTCCTCAGTTCGCCGGGATTCGTACAGCAAATGGAGCAGTTCGGTCACCTGTGCCGGTGTCGGATCGGGTAAGTTGACAAGCAAATTCGCGGACAATTCATCCTGACCTCGAAGTCTATTGTAAGAAAGAACCAGGTCCAAATCAGCCGAATTGGTGGCCGTTAATGACAAGAGCTGCTCTCCTCTCAAGGCCACATCCCGTATTTCAGCAGGGCTTTGCACATCAAAGGCCATCCCGTTCGTGATCACCATGCGATGAAGATCGGGATCCAGGCTGTTTCTGCTTAACGCCATGCGCAGCAAGAAGGCGGTTTCCTCCAGATCATCCAGTTTGGCAGCGGCAATGGCCTTCTCTTTCCACCCCCTGGCCTCATGGATACGATACAAACTGGTTCGCACTGATTTGCCATAGGTCTCAGGGGCAATATTCCAAAGTGGTGCCATATAGACCGCCGCAGCCAGGAACAACAGGATCAATCCGAGCAGCGTATAACGGAAGCCCGGCTTATTCACGAGAATGAACAGCAGAGCGGATTGACCGGCTTTGCGTTCCAATTTGCGTTTCCAGCTGTTGGATCTGCTTCTCTTTTTACGATGTGGCGGCATTTAATCTCAATTCACTATGACATCAGTCGTTGTTTCAGGAATGCGTTTGGATTGAACGCCCTTCTCTTGAAACCCTTTCAGCAAATGCATCCCAGGTTGGCAGATCCCATTCCCTGATCTGCATGGGGTCGATGCCGTAAGCCTGTTCCACCCAGGCAAATACCTCTGCCAAATCCAATGAATCCAAACCGGACTGCACATCAAACATGGGACGGGACAAATCAAAATCTGACACAGCATCCTGATGTCTTCTCAGGATCTGCGTCAGCTTGGCTTGCAATTGATCTCCAATGTGTTGTTTTAAGTCAGCCATGATACATGGAAAATCGTTCTCTCGGGCGATCCATCAAAAAACAGATCAAGATCCAGGAAGCGTTGACCTTTGAACGATTCTGATTTGCCCCCCTTCCCAAGGTAAGCATCTGCTCAAGCTTCCCCTACCAAGCCATATCATGTCAATCCCAATCAAGAGGTTGCACTACGCCCGACTATGAAAATCAACCAGAATGGTTTTATCCAGTGAGGACGCGGTTTCCGGGGTCGTTTGAGAGGAGGTCTGGCGAACCCTTTGCTGAGACACCCGGTATTCCGTCCACCAATGCATCCGTTCAGACAAAGTCCATGGATGGTTGGCTTCAAAGTGAACAAGTTTTTCAGATATCTCTGCCACAGATTTTGGTCTTTCCGACAAATCTTTGCTAAGACATTGAAGCAACAATGTTTCAAGAACAGGATCAATAGCGCTCCCAAGCTTTTCCGAGGGAGGAACCGGTGCCTGGGTCAGGTGTTTTTCAAATATTTCCATCATGGATTGCCCTTCAAACACATAATGTCCCGTCAGCAAAAAGTAGCCCACCGCACCAATGGCGTAAATGTCACTCCTTGGGTCTGCATCATCCGGATTCCGAATGGCTTCCGGTGCCAAAAACTGGGGTGTCCCACTCACCGTACTGGTCAGTGTGACCTGTGTCTTGTCCTTGCCGGATATGTCGTAATGACGCACCAAGCCAAAATCCAACACTTTAACAAAATCCGGAAGACCACCCCGCTCGCAAAGGATGATGTTGGCCGGCTTGATATCCCGGTGGATGAGACCCGCCCGATGAGCTTCCTGTAGAGATTCACAAACTTGCCGGAGAATGAACGCCACTCGTGAGGGTGATTGAGGGCCATCTCTGACGACCAGATCTTTCAGGTTCAAACCATCCAAATACTCCATCGCATAGTAAAAAAGCCCTTCAGGAGTGTGGCCATAATCATACACCTGGATGGTATTGGGATGGGTCAGTTGACTGGTTAATTTGACTTCACGCTCAAATCGCTGAACGGAGAGATCATCCGCTTTATCAGGAGTCAACAATTTGACGGCAGTCTCCCTCCTAAGCAAGGCATGCCGGGCTCGATAAACGGAGCCCATGCCTCCTTCTCCAATTTTGTCCTCAAGATGATACTGCCCCAGCCGTTTGGCTTCAGACTGAGCCTCAGCCAACTTTCTTTTCCATCGAACATTGAAAACAGAAATCGAAAAGATCACGACGGAAGCCAGCAGCAAGAGCAGAATGAGAACAATGAACACCCACCTCAACATCAACAAAGGACGGTAGGCCTCCTGCGCGTTGATCTGGGTCGCCATGCCCAACTGGTAGGCCGGCAGCCAAGTCCAGGCCGCGACCACTTCCACCCCGCGATAATCCCGGAAAGGCTCCACTTCGGTTTGTTGAAATACCTGACCTCCATTGGAGGCTTCCGGTGCGTTCAAATGGTCGTAAGTTGTCTGAACAACCTGCATCATGGGCCAATTCCGGGTGGCATCCATGTCCGTGACCGATCCGGTCGCCAGCGCCTTGCCGGGATCTTTCAAATAGAGATTCAACGCTGAGGAAGCCTGGCTGTCCTTATCCAGCAATCCGATGGATCTCAACTGATCATCGAAGCGGCTCATCGACACCATGAGTCCAGATGCGTCAAAAGCATAGGTCTCACCACTTTCACCCGGACGAGCCACAGACATGATGCGGGAGAACTCGCGTTCCGGATCAATGAAAAACGCAATCGCCCCTTTCACTTCGCCATGATCGTCCACAATGGGAGCCGCCACTTGCATTAAGGTGTCCTGCTGCATCAATTTCATCAGGTGGTCGGGAATACGAGGCCGAAAACGACGTCCCGCCAGATGTTCCTCTTCTTGCCTTTCCCTACCAAACCGTTCGGGCGGGAACGAGGATGGATCAGGGCGGGGCCGTCGCTCAGGTCTCCCCTCAGAAAAATTCCGAGGAGATCCTTCCCTTCTACCTCCCGGCCCCCTCTTTCCCTGTTCGGGAGAGGGGCGTTTAAAGGGCGTGATCACGACTGCTTCATTGGATTCAATCAGTTGCTTAAACTTGGGCTGCAGAGCCTCAGGCAGGTTCCCCATGGATCTGGGAGGTTTCCCAAGGAAATGGTGCACGACTTCCATGTCCGGATTCGCCAGGAAAGCGTAGTAGTATTCTATTTCACTCACCCGCTGCTGCAGGCAGGCTTCGAAACTGCCATCGGCAAGCGGCTCGACATGCAGCATGGGTTGAGGCTCGAAGGCATCCGGTTCCTCGATAAGCTGAAGGGCTTGCTGTCGAATCTCTGGATCGTTTGCAATGGAATGAACCAGTTTTTTCTGATTTTCAAACCATATTTCCAGAGCCGTGACGTTGGCAGCAAGAGCAGACTCCATATCGCGCCGCAGGGAAACCTTGATGGCATCACCAATGCCACGATTGGCCCACCACCCGGTCACCCCGACCAGGAAAGCCAGCAAAATGGGAAGGAGCCACAGCAATTTATTAGAAAAACCGGAGAATTTCATGAGTTACGTTCCAGACGCACCATGACGTATGGATGTTTCAATTTGGAGGTTTTTTCTTAAAAAAGAGCATTGTGCACACAAACGCACAGTTGTGGACACACCGAAAATCATCTATGAGTTGACACACGAAAGAAGCGTCCGTTAGAAATCTGAGTCTGTTTGAACTTATTAACAAATTCGAACTCTTATAATGAAAAACAACCAAAAAACGCGGCAAACGATGCAACGGTTGAGCAAGGGTTTTACCTTGATTGAGCTGTTGGTCGTTATTGCCATTATCGCCATCCTTGCGGGAATGCTTCTACCGGCGCTCAGCAAGGCAAAAACAAAGGCTCAAGGGATCAAGTGCATGAACAACGGACGCCAGATGATGCTCGCGTTCAAGATTTACGCCACTGACAACGACGACTGGTTCCCACCGAATCCGGACGATGGCAACACTTCTGGAAATAACTGGTGCGCCGGCTCGATGAACAACGCCCAGCATGCCACGAACTGGCAAATGCTGCTCGACGAAAGAACATCCAAGCTTGGACCTTACGTTGGATCCCACCAGATTTTCCGTTGCCCGGCTGACCGAAGCACGATCACCACAGGTGGAAGGAAAGTCCCTCGCGTCCGCTCCTGGGCTATGAGCCAGGCGGTTGGAACGATTTCCAACAGCAAAAAACAAGCCGTGGCAGGACCATGGTTGGACAATGCCCACAATCATCAGCAATGCCGCCCTTACAAAACTTACGGCAAGGAATCGGACGCAACAGCCCCCGGACCTTCAAATCTTTGGGTGTTCCTGGATGAAGATGAACGCAGTATCAATGACGCCGGATTTGCAGTAGGTATGAATCAGCAGGAGTGGATTGACTGGCCTGCCACCTATCATAACCGTGCAGCAAACTTCGCTTTCTTGGACGGCCACAGCGAAATCAAAAAGTGGACCGACCCCAACACCGATGCCCCATCTAAAAATGGATCTGTCTCACGCATGGCAGTTCCCGGCAGCCGCGACGCCATCTGGGTGCAGGTGAGAACTTCAGCTCGATGCGACGGACAACCGTTACCCTACGGAAGCCCGTAGTTGGTTCATACTAAATGTCCAGCAACAAAAAACCATGCTCTTCGGAGCATGGTTTTTTTTATTAAGGAAAAGATCTTCCAGATTACATCAATGCCAGCATCTGTTTAACCGCCGCCTCAAATCCCACAGACAGGGCACGGGATACGATACTGTGACCGATGTTGAGCTCTTCAAGATGAGGAACTCCATGCAGTTGTTTGATGTTCTCATAATTCAAACCATGTCCTGCATTCACTTTGAGGCCCAAGGAATGAGCCAATTCGGCCGATTTGACCAATCGAGCCAGTTCCGCTTCCCGGTCTGCTTCGCAATCAAACGATTCAGCATAGGCCCCCGTATGCAACTCAATCGCCAGCGCACCCGTTTCCTTGGATGCCTGCACCACCGCTTCATCGGGATCGATAAAAAGGCTCACCTCGATACCAACTGATTGAAGACGTTGACAAGTGGCTGCAATCTGATCGGATTGACCTGAAACATCCAGGCCTCCCTCTGTGGTGACTTCTTCGCGTTTCTCCGGCACCAGACAGACGTAAGCCGGTTTAATTTCCAAGGCCTTGGCCACCATTTCTGTCGTGTTGGCCATTTCGAAGTTCAGAGGCACCGTCAGAGCCTCAGCCAAACGATCAATGTCATGATCTTGAATATGGCGGCGATCTTCCCTCAAGTGAGCGGTGATGCTGTGGCAACCGGCGCTGACACAGGCCAGGGCAGCTTCAACGGGATCGGGTTCGCCTCGGGATTGCCCACGATAACGGGCTTCCCGCAACGTGGCCGTATGATCGATATTAACACCTAGTTTCCACATCAGCGGGTAAGGTTTTAGGGTCCAGGAACTGTGGACTCAGGAAACTCCCATACCGAGAGTTCTTCCACATCCACCCAGGGGAATGCCTCGGAATGGATCCATTTTGCCAGCAATGCAATTTCAAAACCGGTCAGACCAAAATGAGATTTTCGCTGAAGTTCCAATGTATGGGCGGACTTGCTCAGAATCTGGGTAACAGAGTTACCTAGTTTGCTCTCCATACCCTTTGTCCAACCAAACAAGGGAGAGTCTTGAAGCAATTGTCCCTTGTCGAACATGAAACCCAACATGTTGAGAAACCCCCGATATTGATACACTTTTTCGCCGGTGATTTCCCAATGATAATACCTGAGTCGTGGATGGTTCTCGATTTGCGCAAACAAAGAAGGAGGAGGAGGATTCTTGCGATTCACCAACCTGTGTGTCAGACCGGCCAAGTGATAGGGTTTCCCTTCATATTCAACCCCCTGAATAAACGGAAGAATGAAAGCGGGCACCATGGTCAAATGAAACGAATTAGGTTCCGCACCATCATGCAACGAAGCTCGATTGCTTTTCAACAGGCTCTCTTCAAGCCAACGGGCAACATTCCTGCGCATGCCATCCACTGCCAAATTTTCTTCGGTAACCGGCCAGGAAGCAAAGTTCAGGAACACTGGGGCGGCTTCAATCCCTGGTTTCGTACCCTGCTGCCTCGCGCCACGTGACCAGGCGACAGCCTGACTTGGAGTCTCTTTAGGAAAAAGCTCGTTCATTCCTGGGATTTGAGAAACCAATGGAGCCAAATTGCGCTGGGCTGAAAAGCTTACAATCGGTTCAACGATCAAATTGACGGGAATGGACCACTCTTCCACCCCATCATCGAGAGGGGCTGCCAAATGCAACTCACCATGCGTCCGGAGATAATCACCGTCACCGGATACACCAAGAGTCAGCGATTCCAATGCCTGACCGGCATATGCCCCTCCAGTCAGTCCGCTCAAAGTTTGAAAGCCCAGATTCACCGTCCACCAATCTTCTGCGCTGGAAACAGGAGGAAACTCCCCGTCCTCAACCGATTCGTCCCACTCAAGCAATTGGGTCAGAGCATCGGCCCCAACACTCAACAAGGTCCAATCTTCCACCTGAGCATATCGAATCAAAAATCCCGAATCGGACGAACCGGATTGCCACTCGGAGGTCATCCCTTCACTGAGTGGGGGATCGATCTCCCAACCGTAAGAACCGGCAAATTGACGTAGTTTGGTATTCCAGTCGATGCGTCGTTCTTCAGGTAGTTTGATTCCCACATTAAAACTGATCACACCCGAAGAAAGCCCATGGACTTCACCGTAAGATTGGAACTCCAACAAATCCTCCATCAAGGGGGTCAACAACTCCCGTCGCTGATCAGGGGCCTCGGCTTGAAGACCGAAGATCAGTTTATCGGGTGCGCTGGCCAGCTTTGTCAGAATCAAATCTTTAACGGGAGCAGTGGAATCGGACTCCAGAATGGATTTAAAAACCTGTCCTCCATCAAGACTGCGAATCTGGCGGGCACCCTGATAATGCCAATAGCCCAAACGCGTCTCCTGTGACTCGGCAGCCACACAGGAATATATACCGGTCAATGCAAGGGAAGCCAAAAGACACCCACGAACGATTTGTCGGCGAAACAGCATAAACAGATAAATGCCAAACTTGCAGGGATTAAGCAATGCGATTCTGAAATCACTTCAAACTGCCCAAAAAGGCAACCAAATCTCGCAATTCACGCTTGGTCAGCATCAGATAAAGTCCCTCCGGCATCCCTGAGAGCCCTTTTTCACGCGCAGCGATGTTGTCTTTTTTCAAGGTAAGGATGCCATCTTCGGGCGAATTCAGAACAATCTTGTCAGCATCTTCCTCTTTGATCACACCTGCATAAAAGTTATCATCCTTGGTCTCCACCAACACGCTTTCATATCCCTCCGCAATGGCATTGTTGGGGTAAAGTATCGATTCGAGAATGTAATCGATCGACTCCTTGGTGACCAACCCGTTCAAAGCCGGGCCAACGTCCCCTCCATTTCCATCGACTTTGTGGCAACGCAAGCAGGCCACTTCCTCGCGTTCCAAGAAGATTTGACGCCCTGCTTCTGCATCGCCACCTTCAAGCACCACAGCAAACTCTTTGAATGGAGACTGTTTCACCAGATTCTCTTTGTAGGCTTTCGCCTTGGATTGCAACTCGGGTGTGCCCTTGGATTCAATCAGTTCCAATAGATCGAGCTGAAGTCCTTGATCGAGGGCACCCTCAACCAATTGATCTGTCAGGGATCCCATCAAATCCATGGCTTCCTTGGACGTGTCACGTCCCAAGGACGCGATGGCTGCCTGTTTTTCGTTCAAATCGCCACTTTCCAAAGCGTCTTTGAGCGTTTGAAGGCTGTCAGCGGATTGTTCCTGCCACCGCAAAGCTTCACGGCGCAATCGACGGTCGCCGGTTTCCAGTGCAATCTCCACTGCTTGCCGGACCAAGTCTTGTTCTCCCAAATTCCCAAGAGCCGACAAAGCCGAGGTACGGGTGAAATCACTCAGGGTGTCATTGCGGACAGTTCCCAACAACCATGGCGCGGCCGTGTCCAGCCCAACAGCTTCCACGGCTGAAATCAATGCCACAATCATTTCCTGTGAAGGATGTTCCACCAGACGAGGCATGGCGGATTGAACGGCACGTTTCGCATCTTCGATGGACCGGTAACCGGAAACAGGACTCCAGATGCCGGTAATACGGTCTCTCCCGGAAGGACTTCCCCAACTGGACAATGCTTCGAGCGCTTCGGCCCGGACGGATACCTCAAGGGATTCATTGACCGCGATCTGTCCCAATTGGGCCGCATACTCCTCACGTCCCAGTCGGAAATTGGCATTGACCACACGTCTCCAGGTAGGTTCGTTCAGGTTTTGACCTGAAGCCAAATCGGCGAGGTCCCGCATGGCTGCTTCGATCGGCACATCGTTGATCGCGCGAGCGGCTTCGGTCACCAGCAGCTGATCGGCATCTTTGAGGAATTGAGCCACCTCCGGACGCTCCAAGCGTCGCATCGCCAGCAAAGCCCCCATGCGCACCGAACTGGAAGGATGATCGGCGATATCCTGGAGCCAACGGAAATCCTGCAGACCTGCCAGCCCCATCACACCGGCATGCCGTAGATACGGATCACGATCACCATTGGCTTCAAGCATGGTCACCAAAGGAGCCATGGCCTCCTTGCGACCAAATTTACCCAGGGCAATGGCGGCAAAAAAACGAACACGTGGAGCCGGGTCATTGGCACAAAGTGACGCCAATCGACCAAAAGCATTCTGGATGCGGTGGGCACCCGCAACTTTGGCTGCTTGACCACGCACCTCATCTTCCTCGGCATAAAGAGCATCCAAAACCGGACCCGCGGCGGCACTTTCATTTGAAAGAATTTGTCCGAGTCCCCAAAGGGCATGAAGTTTGGCAAAGTGAAACCCTTCCTGCTTCAAGGTGTTTGAGAAATACTCGATGGCGTCACCACCACGTTCAGCCATCTCAAATTGCGCCTCCTGTCGAATGCGCATATCAGGGTGAGCCAGGAGTTCGGACAATTCATTCAAGTCCCGATGGGCCATCCCGTCCGCCATCAAAGCCTTGGTCTGAGTAACAATGTCGGCTTCGGCGGATGATGGTTCAAACAGACGATAAATCCTACCCTTGCCGGTCTTGTTCCATCCTTCCACCCAGTCGGTAATGTAAAGCCCGCCATTCACACCGAAATCCGCGTCGGTCGCCAGGATGTTCCACGCGAATTGTTCATGGTTATCCAATGAAAAGGTGGCTCCATTGGGTTTCATACGAAAAGAATGAATACCACTGTTGGCCGGGGATCCTTTGAAATCCACCATGAAGAAGTGATCCTGGAAAGCATCGGGAAAGCCAGTCCCCGGGTGATAGGTCAACCCCGATGGACCATTCCCAATGTTGGCAATCGGCGGCACCAGGTAAGCAGCCTGCCCCTCCCACTGCGGATGCCACATTTTTTCGGCATTCCATGGGCCTCTCGGAACGGGATTATTCAGAAACTGATACCCAATCCGCCAACCACTGTCTCCACCTTCTACCAGATAAACCCAACGGGCCTGGTCGCCACCGTCTGAATTGTTGTCGCCAGTAAAAAGATTGCCATAGGCGTCAAAGGTCAATTCCTGAGGATTACGCAAACCGAATGCAAAGACTTCCAGCTCACTGCCATCCGCATTACACCTGAACACGCACCCCGTATCGGCAAAACCAACCACCCGGCCGTCCTTGGTTTTGATGTGAGAACCACGATCACCAATGGAAAAATACAACTTGCCATCCGGACCAAACCTCAATCCATGCAAATCATGCCCCAGAAATCCGACGCGCACACCAAAACCGTAGTGCAGGGATTCACGTTTCTCGGCGATCCCGTCACCGTCCTGATCTTCCAGCAACCAGAGATCGGGAATGTTGGTGAAATACACTTTTCCGTTGCGAGCCAATACCCCGGAAGCAAGGCCATCAGCAATCTGATCAAAACCATCCGCAAAGATGGTAGAATGATCGGCCACACCATCGCCGTCACGATCTTCGATCAAACGAATCTGATCCGTTTCGACCGCAAGGGTTTGCTCCGCCTTGTCTCCCATGTAGTAACGCAACATGGCGATACGATCATCCACGGTGCGGGAGGCGAGGTCGGCGTCCAGGAGTTCGTCGGACAGGTTGGCGGATCGCTCTTCGGACAAGCTATCCAGAAAAGCCTGATTGGGCCACCCCCGGCGTCCCCGGATGTCCAACACACCGGCTCCATGGCGGAACGTTTCCACGACATAGAACCGCCCACGTTCATCGATGTGAAAGGCAACCGGATTGGCGAGATGTGGTTCAGCAGCAGTCAGTTCGATCTCGAATCCATCCGGAATTGAGAATCCACGCATGGCCATGCGGCCTTCATCGGATGCGCTTTTAACCCGTTCCGGATCGGACACAGGCGAACCCAATTCCGCTCCAAATACCGAACCCACCAGAGCGGCCGATAGGCCGATCCCGCTTAACTTATGAAATAGATGACCGTGCGCCATAGGGTGCGCACTATAAGGGCTGCCATTGAACGAATCAAAGGTAATTACTCAAGTATTGGCCGAACTCAAGTGCTCTTTTTTAACCAAAGACTCAAATGGCCATGACAAGCATTTGAGGTTGGACATGGCAACGCCCAAATGAGTGGAGGAAAGAGCATTCAAAGACTGTTTTTGGGCTTCCGTGATACTTTGAAGCGCTATTAAAAACAAGTTCTGCTGCAATTGCTGGTAAGGATGTTGATGCACCACAACTTCCTTACCCTCAGCGCTCTTGTAAGTAACCGAGGGGGATGGCTTGTAAGGGGTGGCACGATAATGTTCCGACAGGGTTTTTTAAACTTCCGCCGCGTCCACCTCAACACCAAGCATTTTCGAAGCCGCATCAAAAAGCTGTTTGCGCCCACAAATCAAAAGCCTCTCTCGAAGCTTTGGCAATTTTCCCGCCGGATTTTTCCAATAAATCAGGAGAACGCCTGTTTTGCTCGGCAACCTGTAAATGCAGACCTCTAGGTAAAACATTACTCAGATCCGCATCCTCTAGATTGGTCAGTTTCAAATTGGCTCCCAGTAAATTGGAGTCTCGTAAATTGGCACCATGAAGATCTGCTCCCTGCAGATTCGCCAATCTCAGATTGCAACCATGCATGTCAGCCCATTGCGCATCGGCCTGAGCCAGGTTGGCCCACTGGAGATTCGCGTTTGCCAATGAAATATTACGCATTTCAGCGCGCATCATATTGACACCCTGCAAGGATGCATTGGAAAAATTGGCACCCTGTAAATTGGCTCCTTTCAGATTGGCCCCCTGCAGGTTGGACAAACGGAAATTGCCATTCTGAAGATTAGCGCCGCGAAGGTCCAATCCCTGCAAATCAACACCCCCCAAATCAATATCCACCAAGGCATTCTGGGTCCGCCATGTGTTCCACTCCGTCGCACCGAAGCGCACCACTTCTAATTGTTTTTCACTTGCCATATCAACTCAACCAACAGCGGCAAATGGTTCGATGTCCCCCATCCAACCATGCTTGGTTTCGCCTGTTATTGGTATCGGATCTCCTGAGAGTATGGTGAAATGAGAAAAGAAAAAGAAACAATAAAGTGCACAAATTCGCGCAAATGTTGAACAATTATTGCAAAATAATAACAAAAACCCGACGTGTGCTTCATCAAACATTTGTTACGAACGCTTCAGAACAAATTCCATCGGAGGACGCTCATTGCGCCCTTTACCTTCTGGACTGATCCCGGCCAAACGCAAAGCCGTGGCGTATACATCCCCATGATTTGGAATAAATGACTCAGGGTGTCGTTTTTGCCCTTCTCGGAGTTGACCGGTCACCGGATCATAGTGGGGGTCCAGACTTCCATCAGGCATCATCGGCACCGCATGCAGAGTCTTTTCTCCCACGGTTCCGAATTGACTGTTCCCTTTGACATCAGCCCCCAGGAAAGCACACGAAGTCACCTTCCAATGCGCCGAAATATCCTGTCCGTCAATTTTCTGATTCTTTTCCTCTGCAGGAATGTCCATCTCAAGTATCCCATCAACATCCCCGTGAATGGATCGACCGAACTCCGAATTGATCACCATGTTGGTGCAGTCAAACAAGGAACGACCTGTCTGTTTGTATTCGGTGGTTTTCAACCGATGGACCAACACATGCAACGGATCCCACAAATCCTGCGACATCATATCCGTTTGATCTTTGTTTCCAACAGGAGTGTCTCCATTTTTCTTCCAAAGATTCTTACGGGAATTGTGCGAATCAAATCGCCTGACATCCCTGGATTCAATGAAGAACCCACAAGAAAGCCCGGCCCTCATCATTTCGTAACTCATCATCGCCTGAACATTGGCGGCGGGTGAAAATTTGCTGCGCGCCTTGTTGCCGTTCACACTGCGATAGGTGATCAGTTCATCTTCGTGACGAACACCAAACTCCTCTTTCAATGTGCGATCGGCAAACAGTCTGGACAGCACACTTTCATCCAGACTTTGCCCGCGTTCAGACATCTTCAGATAGATCTCCCGGGCGGAGTGGTAGCTCTTGACCGCAGCGATGTTGTCGTCTTTGAGAAAACCGCTGTGAGCATCTTCCAGAAACGATTGAATCTCGTGCGAAACGGCATCTCCCGCATCCTGTCGCATGCGAAGCAACAACTGCTTGAGCTTGGCGGGTGTCCCGGCATAAATGGTGTGAGCGTGGGCCGGCCCCAGCGCATGGTAATATCCCCGACGTCCGGTGTACTGCACCTCGTTCAGTTCCCCATCCGACAACCACCAGTGCCAGGACAGACTGGGAAGAACGTATGACTGACCATAAACCTCGGCAAATGCCTGCATCACCGACCGCTCGTCCTCCTCACGTTCATCGGTCTGCCGAAACCGGTAGTCCCCCATGTGCACCTTCAAGCGATCGCGCGAGTGTCCTGTCCCGGTGTGCATGGAACTGACCACTGCCATGTCCTTGAACAAATCGGTCCCTTTCTCGGCAAGATAACCATAGCGGATATTGCCGTGCTTCTTGATGCCGTAGTTTTCCTCCCCCCAGCGCAACACTCGATACCGTTCATCACTCACCCGATCCAAGCGATGCACCACATTGTTATCGGTCATCACCGGATTGAACATGTCATAGCCGCACCAACCGCCTTCCAGAAACCAGTAGACCAGAAAACGAGGATCATCATGAGCCCGCGAGGCATCCGCCGCCAAAGCATCCGCCTTGCTTTCACTGGGCAATCCGTAGGCTTTGAAATAGGACAGGAAGTCCGCACAAGTCAAACCAGCCGCTGTGGCTCCAAGCCGTTTGAGAAATCGGCGTCTCGTTGTTGAAAAAGGATTCGGAGCTCCAGAAGAACTTACCTCGATGTTTGGATCAACTTGACAGGGTTTTCTCATAACAGGTCTTTTTTTCTGGGAATAGATCGCTTGTGCTTGATGGAAATGAGTTAGGGCGTCCCAGCGAAAGTGTCCTCAGTTTTTGCCGCCTCCGCCGCCAGTTCACCGGAATTGGTTTGCATGTATTCCGGTGATGTCAGGATCGACCGAATCAGGGACCGGATCTGAAATCCGTTTTCATGCACATTATCCCACAATCGTTTGTAAAGAACGCGCTCATCCGTCAGGTGACGCATGGAACGCCCGAAGTAAAAATGGAAGTGCGTATTGATCATGGTGCGAATGAATCGCTCCTTCTTCACCGCCTGCGTGGCAAACGCCTCCATGCCCTCGCCCTTGAATGGATAGTCCTCAACCCACCCCCGATCATCCGCCCGGATCGCCACCCCTTTCTCATCACGGGTCCGAAAGTCACCGTCATCCGTCCAATGACTTCGCTGAAAAGCAAGCGGAGTCAGGATCTTGTGGCAACTATAACACATCGAACTCGGATCGGTGGTTCCATGCGCGGTAATACCTTCACGCGCGGCATTGATCTCAGGCGGCAATTCGTAAACATATCCCAGAAACAACATGCTCACCTGGGCGGCATAATTATAGTGAGGCAAACCAGGTTTTCCATCGATGAACCCCTTCGTCGTCAACACACTGGTTCTACCATG
>Ga0255776_10003237_pt1 | contig 17654 bp, 18 predicted proteins | sample 071ome_19_FD_179974 | JGI IMG/M metagenome (GOLD analysis project Ga0255776, IMG submission 179974) | Coastal salt marsh microbial communities from the Groves Creek Marsh, Skidaway Island, Georgia - 071413AT metaG (version 2) | ecosystem: Environmental > Aquatic > Marine > Intertidal zone >... | reverse complement strand
TGTCTCAGACTGTGCGAATTCAGGACATCAATTATCGAAAGCACCTTGGTCATGACAAGCTTATTTCTATGCTTCATGAAGCACGTGCCGCTTTCTTTGAATCCATAGGCATGCCTGAACTGGATGATTCGCCAGACGGCTACATTCTGGCGGATCTACAAATCCAATATCTGGATGAAGCCTTTCTCGGTGAAGAACTGACGTTTGAGATTGCCGTAACAGACACCTCAAAGCGAAGTTGCCAACTGCTGTATCGAGTCACTAAACACTCGAAAGATCAGGAAACAACCGCTACTACAGCGCAAGCCAAAACCGGCATTGTGTTTTATGACTACCATCTCAAGCAGGCCAGAGCCCTTCCGCCACAAATTATTGAATTAATTCAATAGATGTAGCAGCAATGGATTATCTAAAGACCAACAAACCAATACCGCTTTGGCTCCTGACATTTATCCTTGCATTCTTCACAGTCAGCCTGGCCCATGCCGGCTTGCTTTCCAGTTTATCCAAGCTGGGAAAAGCCGCTAAACAAGGCGACATTGATACCCCTGACCTTCGTGCTCATTTACCGGATGGCCTATCATCAGAGGATGTAGCAATCATTCGCCTCAACAACGCGGGCCAATGGGAGATTCACGGCAAAGACGGCGCACGACAAACCTTCAACGATCTATCCTCCGATGCAACAAGCCCATCACCGAAAGCCGTGATGCTGGATAGCTTTTATCTGCCTAAAGATCTCGAGGTACTTCATAAAATCCCCAGTGACTTACCCATCTTGATTCGATCCAAAAACAATCGAGTATTTGAACTTCAACGACCGGAACCTAACGCTCAGGAAATCACCTCAGGTAACCCCATTTGGCGACTGAACGATCGGGCGGTATCAATGAAATTCAGCGATACCAAGGCCCTACATAAAGCTATCTGGCATTTGGAAAAACCCATCATTGCGGGTTCTCCTCGGCTATTGTTTATTAAATCTGAGAGGGCTATTCAACGAGAGAGTGCCATTCAAGCCGGTGATGTAAACAAACAAAACGCGATGACCGATGAAACAGGCCGATTGATTCGCCCTACACCCACTAAAGCGACGGACGTGATTTCATCGTTTAAAGCTATGAAACGAGAAACTGTGGTGCTGGCTGGTCGTTTAGACCATCAAAAAATACACTTCGGAACCGATGATTCGTTGGATCTGGCTTCACTAAAAGAAGCTGCTGAAGCCAACGACATTAATCTTGTGCTGCTAAACACCTTAAAGCCTGGAGAAACCCTCGATCGTTTGGCCATGCAGCTGACCCTTAGGGATAGAAACGATACCTCAGTAGGCACCTTTTTTAACCACTACATTGGCGGTATCACAGCCGAAAACAAAGCAACCAAGCTTACGCCGACCATGGAATTAGAACGGAGTGATTCCGGCGACAGCCAAGTGCTCATTCAATGGAAAGCAGACGCAAATACGCCACCATCAAACGGCTTATCCAAATCAGACAGCAGTTCCAATAAAGAATGGATAGCTCATCTAGCAGTTCATAGCACGCTGCATACAGCTCTTCACAACACCCAGCACAGCACACAAGATACCATTCAGATTTATCACCCGGATGAAGCCCGAAGCGATGAACTGGAATCAAGGATTATTCCCGGCATTCACAGTTGGGTTCAAATTTATTTGATCACGTCAGCTTTCTTGGGGTTCATGGCGCTTGTAACCAGCTGGCGCGCCTGGAACACCCTTTGGAAACCTCAACGACCAACCCGTTGGTGGGGATGGTTAGTTCAACTGGTAGTTTGGCCGGCTCATAAGCTGTTGTTCCTGATTGCTTTCCTACCCATCGCTGGTTTCTTCACCTTCTGGTACATCGTGTTATCAACCCTCTGGAAAATCATTTCTTTCTTGATGGGTCGATTAATCATTTCACCCGTTCAGTGGGTATTAAGTAAAACCAGAAAGACTTAGGCAAAAAAAAGACAGACTACCCTGGCAGCCTGTCCTTTCACATTAGATAGTAAGCAGAAAACTCTTAAGCACAAATGTCTTAAGAACAAACACCTTAAACATCTAACAACTTGGCAATTTCAACACCAACGGCATGTGCACTGGCAGGGTTCTGCCCCGTCACTACACGATCATCTTCGATGACCAATTCTTGCCAAGGCTGAACCTTGCTGTAACGCGCTGCATTACGAGCCAGTGATTCCTCAAGCAGGAAAGGAATATCATTGATGGTGCCAAAATCGATTTCTTCTTCGCGGGTAAAACCTGTTACTGACTTGTTTGCCAATAACTTCTCACCCGAGCTTAGAGTGATTGGTAATAACGCGGCAGGACCATGACAAACTGCCCCTACAATGCCACCGTTTTCATAGTGTGCAGCACTCAATTTGGCAACCGTTTCGTTCTCTGCCAAATCAGAAAGAAGGCCAAAACCCCCTGGATAGAAAACGGCGTCGTAGTCTTCAATATTGATTTCGGATGCTGGAATTGTGTTGTTTATACGGTTCTGAAATTCTTCATTGCCTAGAACGCTGCTGTTGACATCATCCCCTTCCACATCGGTACCATAAAGCGGAGCTTTACCGCCGTTGATTGAGATAATGTCGTATTCAAAACCCTTCTCCATAAATACATGCAGAGCGTGAGTTAGTTCAGGCGCATAGGTACCGTTCGCTTGATCAGTAGTGCCTAAGGTTGCGTGATTAGTAACAGGGATCAGAATCTTTTTCATGGAATTAGCTCTCTATTAAGTCGTTTAGTGTCTTGATGTCGACCACTATACGCCTACCCCATACAGGTGATAATATCGATTTTCCGTTAAATACTATTGCTATATAGCAACAATACTATGGAATCATTTGAAGGCATCATTGAATTCGTCGCCGTCGCTGAACATCAAGGATTTTCAGCCGCCGCCAAACAGCTAGGGTGCAGTACCAGTCATGTCAGCCGTCAAGTTGCACGACTGGAGGAACGCGTGGGCTGTAATCTTGTTGCTCGAACAACACGGCTAGTGAGCTTAACCGAGAACGGTCAAGTCTATTATCAACAGTGCAAGGAGTTGGTGAATGGATTACAACAAGCCAACGAGCAAATTAATGAGCAACAAATTAACCTCAACGGTATTCTGAAGGTAAGCTCCGCTGGCGGCTTTGCAGAACACTTTGTTGCCCCTGCGTTGATGGAATTTGCTCAGCAATATCCGGAATTAACCGTGGATATTAACTTCAATAGTCGCATCATTAATTTTGTTGAAGAGGGCTATGATTTTGCCATTCGCTATGGTGAACTCAGTGATTCCAGCCTGATTGCCAGAAAACTGGTGGGACGTCCGATGATGGCTGCAGCAACTCAAGCCTATTTAGACCAACACGGCACGCCTACTCATCCTAATCACCTCAAAAACCACAGCTGCATCATTGCAAACTACGATGTCTGGAAATTTCAGGACGGTGATCAACAAGAAAATGTAAAGGTGAAAGGACGGTGGCGCAGCAATAACGCCAATACCGTATTGCAAGCCTGCGAAGCGGGTTTAGGTATCGCCTATATGCCCAAAAGTACCTTTATCGAATCCCTAAAAGAGAATCGACTTGTCCCTGTGCTGGAACCCTTTTGGGGACAAGGTGCCAGCAGCTGGATCGTCTATCCCAACAAACGATTTATGCCATTGAGAGTACGTCTGGCGATTGATTTTCTGGTGAAATATTTTGCGGATTGGGGCGTTTGAAGTATTTGAATGTCTCGTCCTAAAATAAGTTTAGGAGGAGACATAACAACGATCCGACTTATCGAACCTCAACAAGCAGTTCTACACCAACATAGAAATGCTTGCGATACAGAGACACTTCCCACTCACCCGCAGGCGGGTTTTCAATAATACATTCCTCATCGGTGCCCGAGTTGTTCGACCAGCAGCTTAGGTTTTGAACCAAAGGCAAAGGCTCAACAGGCTGAACGAACAGGTTAACATTGCCAATACCTGACGTAGTCATTGCACGCAGTCTCTTGGCAGCTTCCGGCACAGTCACAGTGTAGCTTTTAGAATTACTGAAGAAGCTCAACAAGTCGCTTTCATTCAATAAAATCTGAGTCAAAGCGCTGTCATCAAATTGATCATCAATTTCAAAGTCTTCTTCATTCAACACAGTACGCTTATTGCTGTCCTGAACAAGACTTAATGATTCACCAATGCCATAGCCATACCACCAGTTGACGCTTAACGGTAACGCCAACGCATTGTCCTGACGGTCAGTACGGGTTAAGGCAGTCGCCGTTTCATCAAACTGGGCTGTACGAACAACCACTTCGTCTGAGGTCACCTGAATCACTTTAAACTGCTGAATACTGGCAAGATCAATGGTGTAAGACTTAGGATAGTTTGCTGAACGTGCCGGTGCACCCCAGCTGCCCTCACCTACGTAAACCGTACCAGCACGAGACGTGGCCATCTCTTCACCCTTCGGACGAACTGTCGCCGTCACCTTATTGATGTGCGTGTCTGACTCTACAACAAGGTTCATCGCGTTCTCGTAGAAGCTATCAGCCCACCAGTTGAACAAGGTCATGTTGTCGCTTTTACCAGCGTAATGCGGGAACATCGGTTTGTGGTATTGCGCGAAGCGCCACTGAGCTTCTGCGCCCTCAGACGTAATGTCCTGTTCTAGCCATTCATTCATTGATGCTGCTTGAGCTGATTTACCATCGTTCTGGAACTGCGAGTTCAATGTATAAACACGTAGCAGTTCAGAAACATTGAACGCGCCATAGGTATCAAACTCATTACATTGGCCGTCGAGGTTGAAATCCACGCCGAACACACGACACAAGGTTTCGAAATCACCGTCTTCATGGTTTCCGTGCGTTGGGATCATTGGGTAAATGCGCTTGTAATCTACGCCGTCAATCACATCTTCAGAAAAGCTTAGTGACCAATCAGAAAGGAATGCCGTCATTTCCACAGCGGTATTAGCATTGGTGAAATCACCGCCGTGCATTACGAACAACGGACGAATCTTAGCCACCAAACGGTTACCTGCGCGACGGTTAGTCCAACCTGTACGCGTGTCACCACCAGCAACAGCAACAAATGGCGATTGATCTTCGGCAGCCGTACGGAACCAGAAGCGCTGACCGCAACCCTGGTTATCACAGACTTTGTAGAAAACATCGCTGTCCGGCGTAAGGTCAGTTAAGCGAACAAAATAACTCTCAAGACCTGCGACTTCTTTGATTAAACCAAAACGGTATTTATTTTGTGGCTCGATACGAGTCCAGTTGTCTTCATTGGTGTCATTTCCGTACATCACATAAGGACTGTGGCTGAAAGGAAGTAACGAGAAACCAATCACTGCATTACGAGATGGATCAGAATCCCAACTCAAACGATGCAAATGAGATTTAGCCGTGGCCAATGACGAAAGAATCGACATAAGAGCCACTAAAACTAGCAAGCGAATTTTCATGATATGTCATCCATGTTCAGAAGAATAAAATATGAGTTGAGCTCTAAAATTTACGGCAGTTTCTTCAGAAACCACCTTGGGTAATTTCTTAAGGCGGCTGGAGTCTAGATCAGAAAAATGTCTAATTTATTACTCGTTCATGACACGTTGAAAATCATTACGAACCTAAGGCGTTTTGGCACCGCTCACGAGGCGAACAAACGCGGCATTGCGATGAGGCAAGCCATACACCTTACCCGTACCAAAATTAACCGCATACGCACCAGGGCTTAGATGCTGAAAAGGCGCATCCAACTGTTCGGCGGTTTGTTGGGTCCAATAATCACCCCGGTGGGTTTTGGGAAAGAAGTCTGTTGCAATGGTGGCCGAGCCCGGTCGACCATCCAATTTGATGAGCGCAGACAGCTCTGCCACAGAAGGTAAACGCCAGTCATCCCTGCCACAGGTTTTGGCCATATTAGCGTGTCGAATCAAATCCTGAGTATCACAGCGACTGGCTTCAAAATAACAATCACCCATGTTCTCAACGCCCAGAGCCATCCCCTTATTAACGCGCTTACCTCCTAGGTCAGATTCGAGATACCAGGAATAAGTCCAATACCCGTCGTGGATACTTTCGTCATCCAGTTTATTCTCCCAGATCAGGCCTGTGTTCTGATCCAGGATGCATGCCCAGGGCCCTGCCCAAGGGGCTAACGGTTGACCTTGCTTATCCAGCTTAATCCAACGACTGTCCATAGCGTGCGGTTTACCACCTGCCATCCATGAACTGAACAAGCCAATACCAAGCAGCCCGAGGATCACGCCAACCGCACGCATTCGCTGTTTTTGTTTTTGAATGAAGGATCGATTCATAGATCGACTTACAACTCGATTCATGGCTTCACCACCTGTACTTTCAGAGCTTGGTGATGGCGTGTGTGGCCAATCTGACTGTGATCAAACGCGGCCACCCATAGACAGATACCGTCTTCGATTCGAATGTCTTTATCGGAACCCGTATCCAGACGACGAGCCATCTCCAGTGACCAGTGATTATCAGACCAGATACCCACGGCCCGAACATTACCGCGATCCCCTTCAAACTGATTCGATCGATACAGCACCGAAGGCATTTGGGTTCCCACCGGATAATCATCTAACTCGGCCTTGTAGGGTTGGTAATCAAACCAGGTACCTAGCCAATCAATGGTGTCATGATATTGCTTATCGCCTTCTTCACTGACTTGAAAAGGCGCCAGTATCTGGCGATCAATCGGTAAACGTTTGGGCACTATGTAATCCGGTTTGTACCAGGACCAATTCATCACATAGCCGCCACTTTCTTTTGCGTCTTTGTTGTACCCAGCTGTGTATCGACGTTCGCCAGCATAGACCGCCATAGGCGGCCCAATGTAGTTGTCATCTGCTTGTTGTTTCGAGTTAGTGCGAACTGCTTTCCAATGCCAAAGATCATGAACCGTATTGTCTTCACTGTAGTGATAGCCTTTGCCATGCCAGTTAGTAGGCTTGTCTGCCAAGGGCTTAGGCCCCATATGGGCGGTGCCTGCAGCCCCACTACCACAGTGATTCGATAACATCACAGCAAACTTATCTTCGTAAAAGGTTTGCTCATCAAATTGATAAAAGCCATCTTGCTGAACTTGCCAGCCTTGCTCGGTTTTCTTTAAAGGCAGGTGTTTTAAGCTACGAGTTTCATCGTGCCATCGGATGTAGAAAAAGACATCAATACCATTATGAACCGCTTTAATGGTGACCGGCGTTTTACCATCGCCAAAGTTCGCCCCGCCCTGTGTCATCACTTGAATTTCATCAGCTTCAGACCAAATGTCTTCATCAGCATGACCATCCAGGTTCACTAGAGTTTTGATCGACATTGGGTGAATTTCGAGAACGGAGGATGGCTGGTCAACCCACGTCCACCAAACGCCCACAACAGCAATGACCCAGACCAAAGAAAAACCTATCAGGCGAAAAGAAAGCGAACTCGTTGCGGGTTTTAAAATTCGTCGGAACGCGTTATTTCCGAACTCAATGAAGTACACGACACCATGCAATAGAACATAAAGACACATGGCCAGTGCGGAATACCAATGCAAGTCAGTCGGTAGAAGATGGTGCTGGTCAAAAAAATTCAGCCACCCGGTTATCACGCTGGTAACAAAGACCCAATCACCATAGCGATGAATATACCGATGATAACGCGCACTTAATCGCGTCTTTCGAGGATTTTTAGTTGGGGAAAAGAAACGGGAAAGTAAATAAGCAACCAGTAAACCACTGAGTATGACGCCAGCCATAAAATGCCAGTGATGCAGCAACCCTTGTGGGAGCAACGGTGATAACCAATAGACCTCTGATCGGGTCAATATGGCAAAACGCAAGCCTGTTGATAACGCAATAAACGCCGCAACTACGGCCAATAGATGACCTGCTATCCAAACTGCATTTCGTTTCATTCCAGCACCCTAAACTTTTTGGGCAGCCACTCTAATCGTCAAATATGACAATTATGTAACATCCCTTCTTTAAGCCAGCGTACTATGAATCAAATGTCTGAGCCGTAACAGGTCAGAGAGTGAACTAAAACGAACATCCTTCCTTAGAATAAACCTAAAGCCGCATCGGTATATCGTGTTGGCTGTCTTGGTAATCCATCCGCTGCTTCTCTCGGAGTTAACGCCAAGCCACCCGCAGGAATATTAAGAAATGATCCCATAAAGGTCTGTTGGAAGTTTTCAGGATTGGCAATTAATTTACCCTGATGATTTGTCGAATAATTCGGTACTAAATTACCCTGAGGATCGATTGCCCAGGCTATGTCTTTCTTTTGGGTCGAGAGGAAGAAGTTCGACACCAGACCGTCCGGGCTGGCCTTACCAATCTCTACGGATTGGAATTTCCCTAAATCATGGCAAGTATCAATCACAATCAAATTACAGCCGCTGGTGTTTAAATCAAACGCGCCCAGAATTTCAACGCTTTCCTGGCTCAATACACCAATGTATTCAGCGCGGATTGGATCGTAGCTCCCCACATTATTGCCACTCGGATCGCCCGACTCACCATATTGAAGCTGAGCTTGGGTCGAAATTGGCACACAGATGATGCAGACACCAAACAACTCAACAATGGGCTGAACACCATCAATTTTCACATCAATATTACCAGTAAAGGTTCTGATATCACCGGAAAGTATGCCGCCCGATTTTTCGAAACCAAGACGCGCACCAATCACTTGACGTGTGCCATTGGGCCCATTTTCAAAAGCAAATTCTATGAATGGATTGATAAATTTAAATGGACGGGAATGAACCGTACCATCGGAATCTCTGGTGTAATGGCCGAGCGCAAAATCTCGGATATCAATATCGGCTACGGAATTTTCCTGCATTCTTGAGGGATCACAGCCCGTTACAGGACACGGCTCACCATTCTCATAGCGTGCGTACTTACCAAACTCCAGGTGATCGATACTTAAATGCGTTTCTATGTCAGCGCCAATATTGATTTTCATAAAATCGGTATTAATGGACTCTGAAGTACCAGAGTAGCCACTGGTTTGTTGCTGAACGTTGTAGTTATCAATAGTAATGAACGCCTGACCGTTGATCTCAGACATTTCTGCATCAGCCAGCGGTTTCAAATCACCATGGACCAGCGGCTGACCAAAACACACCAGAAAAACCGATCGTATTAAAAAATGACAAGAATAAGACACCCTACCAAGGGCCCATTTACCCAGCATACCTTCATCCTCTTACTAGCCGACTTTTTGTTATTTAGTTGATTTTGTCGGACAGATGAAAGTTACCACTGGCCATATCGGATATCACGCCGTTGCACAACGGTTGTCGTAGATGAACAAATTAGACAAAGAATATGACGATGTTCAAACTATAGAAATTCGTAATTTTTGGAAAGAGAAGTAATAAATAGCTTTAAATACATTATGTTATAAAAAAACACCATCGAAGATACTTTTATGAACCGCATTAAACAAAGCCACCCATATGGGAAAATACGACACAAAATCACAGAGAACCGACGCCTCAGCAACTCGAATTTTTTACCATTTCACGCAAAACAACACTCGTTTGCCTACTTTTCAGCGTGACGCTACGATCGTTTTGTTGAAAGTGGATGGAGATATTGCCAATCACTTTCTGGAAACAGAGCTAGTGCCAGATCAGCGCGTGTTAAAGCAATTAGAAGATGGAAGTTTGATTGTGAGCTCGGAGATTAGTAGCTTTAAGCAGATCATTCCGGCGATCAAGTATTGGCTGCCTGATGTGGAAGTGGAGAGCCCTGTAGAGTTGAGGGAGCAGATTAGATTGGCGTTGCAGTTGATTGTGGATGGGTTTTAGATAGCTCTGGCACACAGCTACATTTCAAAACTATGAGTTAATGAACCAGAACTAGACCGAAAAGCTATGGATGCTATGAACTCAAGATTCTCTGATCCAGAAAATACATAGCTCCAGCTAGCCCATCAAAATAAGCCAAATAACAAAACTTTTAGCGAGAAGTCACAAGAGCTAATAAACAAGAAATCCGACGACTTTAGGACAGGAATTGGACCTAAGAGATTATTTGTAATCTTTTGAAAATAGGGAAGATTCTAGCATTAGAATGGTACCAGTGGGCGCTTTCTTTGAAACAACAGCAACCGCCACTCCCGCGAAGGAATCGGATTTTGAAAGCGACTACCAAGAAATAAATTACTAATAAATTCAGATGGTTAGAATTAGCTGAATTTTAAATCCGAAGAGTTTAGGTCGCACTTTTTGGACTTTTACCAAATCGATGTTTTAGGTCATCTATCCTTTCACTTCATTTACACAACAACTGAATATCTCAATTAACGGTTGTAAATCTCCCAAGTACCCCTGAATATTGGCCTGAAGCCACTTATCTCGTGAAACATCATTCCAACGAATCTCAAACCCAGCCTTGAGAACAAGCAACTCACATAACAGTCTTGAAGCACGACCATTACCCTCTCTAAAAGGATGTATCACATTCAATTCGCAGAAAAAGTCAGCTAATGAGTCAATAAAAGCGCTCAACTCCAGCCCTGTTAAATACTGATTCTTTTCTAACTGAGAAAATAACTTCACCGACTCACGCTCTATTCTGGAAGTTGTGCAGAATCTCGTATCGCCTTTACTGATATCTACAGTACGAAGCTCTCCAGCCCAGGGGTAAATATCTTGAAACAGCCAGAAGTGTATATATTTTAGGTAATTTAAATCTATTTGGGAAAAGTCAGGTGTGAAATTTTCTAGCCGAAATGAAGTAAGCTCTAATTCAGCTTCATCCAGCTCACCTTCACTTTGAATATCGAGTAAGTTACGAAGAACAGATGTGGAAGGGTAGCAATACGGGTCTTGCTCAACCCCATATTTATCAGGCATTTTGAGCGCGTAACTCTTTAAGCTTATTTTGAACCTTTACAGACTTAATTTTACGATCTGAAATATCAAACCCTTCAAGTCGCAAACTTTCTCTGTAGTTAGCCCGTTTTGAAGCTTCAAATCGTTCTTGTAATTGCTTTTGAGTAGGCATAACAACTCCTTCCACTATTTACCAAGATTATAGCGTTCCCGTGAAGACCACACAAACAGAACTGTCATAGTAATAACGATGTTCTTCACCAATAGCAGGAACTAGGTTGTGCATATCGGCTTCCATGACTTTGAACTTAGGTACTTTCTTGCAGGCTTTACGACCGCCATCCTGCCAACACTGCATCTGATGACCGAAGTTCCAAGCAGGTACAACATGCTCCCATTCGATACGATTAGCACGACGTTCTTGTTTGCGAACTTGATAGCCACAGGAGGCTAAATCAGGGATAAGTTTCTTACCTTGATAGGAGAAGTCACAGCCACAGTAAAAGGTTGTTTGAGGGGATTGTTGGTAGAGTTTGGCTAAGACTTTCTTAGATTTAGAGAAGGAGTGAGCGGATGTATCTAGGGAAATTAGAAAGGCTAAAGCCACTAGGTATTTGAAAGATAACAACAACCGCACACTATCCCCCTATTTTAAGAGATTAGACAAATTACTTCCCACTATGTGAAGATCCTTTCACGACCTCCTCTTCAATGCCATATTCAAGGATTACATCTTTCACGTTATAGACATAAGACAATTTCACCTTACCCCAAAACCCTTACAGTACCTACCTATTCACCTCCCACCCAAAACGGTAAAAAAAGAAAAGCCACCAAAGCAGCTCTCCATTCAATCAACTTCTGAACCACTCAGCCGCAAAGCCCACTGGATCAGTACTGATCTCTTTCACGCTACGACCTATGGCAGCAAAGCCCTTAGTAGCGCCTTTGATAAACTGCCCGTTATCTAACATTTCCATCGCTTCATCTAACTCCTGATTCATGTGATCGATGTGCATTTCATGTCGGCCAGCCGTGTGTTTGATCTTCGTTTTCTTTTTGGATTTAGCCATTAGCGTTTCCTCATTGGATCTACAAAACGCCATTCTGAAACCATCGTATTAGCTATTCTTTGGAGCATTTCGAAGGCGTCAGAACGAAGTCCATAGTGGTTTAAATTTACTGGGCCAATGAACTGATCAGCTCATTAGCAGTGGATTGGTGAATCTGCTCCTGTCCATAACAGGGAACGTAGAACCGATTTTCAGTTTAATAAAGTAGGGGCTACTCATAGGTAACTTTGATTTCATCAAAGCAGCCCATGGATTCATAACTCAAAAAGTTACTTTCCCAGAGCTGATACAGTTCATGAGCGGGAAGATCCGTTAGTTCTCCTGTAAGCAGTGAGTAAGCACTTCCTGTTTGCAGATTGAAGTCCAACTCAGGCTCCAGTTCAGCCATTCCCATTGGGCCTTGATAAGCAAAGTCCGTGATGTAATCCCATTGCCAAGTGCTTTGATCTTTGTAGAGTCGAATCTCAACCGGATGAAAGCCTCCTGATTCTGCTGAGTAGTTACTGTCACGAAAGTTGAACGTCACTGCACTGGCATTAGCAGGCATGGCGTGTTTGCAGAGGTAGAGCTTTAGAACATCTACCAAGGATTCTGAGACAGGCAGGAGTAATCCCGCCTGAGTTATCTCAAGCGTCATAATGTGTTTCCTTAGTTTGTTAGAAGAATGTCGGCTTGTGAGTAAGCCTTGTATGAAAGGTTGAAGGGGTTAAGCAGGATCAGTATTGGCAAGTGACAGCATCAATTCTCTGCACTCGTCATAATCCGGTGTGAGTTCGTGCAAGTAGAGATTGTTACCTGCGGGTTGGATTAACTTGATGTCCTGACTACGAAGCACTGCACATAGGAAGCCTGCATTGTTAGCACTAGTCGACTTGAACAAAGGTTTAAGCAGCGTCGATTTGAATGGCTTGTCCTTCTGCTTATCTAGGATGTCCAGAATCTCAGATACCTTGATCCATTCCTGTGAATGCAAACCGCCACCTTCATTACCAGCTAATCGAATGAGCAATTCACCTGCCTCATCTTTCGTTATGTCATAGAACACATGTTTGTCAGTTTTAGGTGACAGTTTTAAGGCTTTAGCTTGGGTGATGATGGGTGTGTGGTTACTTACTTCATTGGAAGCTTTGGCAGAGTTCTCTGGTAGGCCTTTGTTGGTTGTTGGCAGGATTGGCGTGAGAGATTCCGTTGAAGCTTGATTGGAAGTGTTGGCTGGGGATTGAGTCGTTTCATTACTGGTTTGAGCTTTAGGTTTACGAGCCATGAGGCACCTCGTTTGATGATTGATTGAGTTGTTAATACTTCGTTTAAGTTGGTTGATGAAGGGGAGTGGAAGATCGAGTGGTGCAAGAAGATAGAACCCACCGCCTTCGTCGTTGGTGATGGTTAGAGCGAGAAGATATCGGTTCTGCAAAGTAATCACCCATTCGGGATAGTGAACCAAGGCATGAAGTTGATCAGCCAAAGGCTGTTGGTTTAAGAGTGAAGCTTCGCTATCACTCCCCTCCAGACAGAGCAAGGCGCAGCCTAGCTCTTTCCAAAAAGCAGAGACGATTGATTCGCTAGAATCAAAAGGCCGCATCAGTTCTGTTCGCAGTGCATTCTTTACCTTCTGTGGTATAGGTAAATCTTTAGTCGCCTCAAACGACGTAATCATTTTCATAACAAACCTCCATAGGGATTCCTGCCAGCGCACCAAAGCACACAGCATGTTCAGCCCTTATCGATTTAATTAACGTTTAAAGAATTGGATTAGATAATGATGGGAATTAAGACACATTCGATTGAAAGATCAGATCAGTCAGCTTCTGAGTAGAACGACGTTGCGCCGCCTCATCAAGCTTCACATAACGCTGAGTAGTTTGAAGACTTTTATGATTAAGCAGACGTTGTACCTGAGTAACATCCGTTCCATTCGCAATCAGATTTGTTGCCAATGAATGTCGAGCAGAGTGCAGCACCACTTCATCAGGACGTTCAATGAAGGCGGATTTCTTGATGTAATCAAACGCTACCTTAGGTCGAGAGATCGGACCTTCATGATAACGGCCAGCAAAGATGTAAGGACATTGCGGGTATCTCGGCAAACTCAGCAAAATATCGATCATGGTTTCATTGAGATAGACCTTGTGCGGTGAACCATTCTTAGTACGTTCTATGAAGAGTTCCTGTAACTCCCAATCAATGTCTGTCCATTGACGAACCCGCAGCTCATCTAATCGACAGCCAGTTAGAAACAGCAATGCAATGAAGCTACCTACGACCTTGTTGGGGTACGCCAGTGCTGCATTGATAATGCGTTGGGTTTCATCGAGCGTGCAGTAACGTTGCCTTAGATTGTTGCATGGAAGCAATGACACCTTAGTCGCTACATTAGGGATATCCATGAGCTGTTCCGCTAACTTCCCTACCGTTTTAAGCATGGCAATGACACGATTACAGGTAGCAGTGGCATAGGCTTCATGAGAGTCAGTGGGCGTGCTCATTTCCATCTGTATGGCTAGTACATGGCGAGCCGTGAGTTCGTTGTATGGCAGATCAGCAATGCTTGAGCAGTGAAGACGAAATCGAGCTTCATCATCATTCCAAGTCCGCTTTTTCTTTTTGGCTAGGGGTAAGTAGGTGTCATAGAAGAACTGCTGGATCGTAGGAAACGCACCCTTGTTTGCTCCAGTAAGCCGCTTCTCTCTGGGATCATACCCTTCATTGAGAGATTGGCGGTGGGCTCGCACCTGCTCTCTAGCAGCACTGATTGAGACATCAGGGTAACGCCCTAACGAGATACTTCGCTTGGTTTTGTTATAGGTGTACCGGAAGAGGAAACGCTTGCTGCCTGTTTTGCCTACTAGGAGTTTTAAGCCAGGTACTTCGGTATCGCTGTATTCAGTTTCTGTAGATCGGGATGAGTGAGGTGTTGGGGGAAGTGACTTGAGTTTGGTGGACGTGAATTTGAATTGATTGGACATGGGAACCTCCGATGGTTGGTATCGGAGGATTAATATATGTTTGAGAGGAGGTTTGGTGCGGGATTTAAGATTTAACTGAACTAGCCGTGATGATTACTCCTGAGGTATACCCATAGCCAGCACCAGAATCTGGATAATGCTGCATATGACCAGAAGTGACTGGCATAATATTAACTATCATATAACCTTCTGATACGAGCTGGTTACACGCTTCCTCGATAGAACTAGCCAAAAGCTCTCCATTAACAGTATCCCCCGGCTTATCGGAAAATATTCCAGGCACTAAGCTTTTCTCAGGAGCAACAAAAACAGTTTTCAGCAAAGTTCCATGCAATGACTCCACTGAAGATTGGAGGTATTGGTCTTTGATCTTCTTTTGTTTAATTTCTTTCTCGGCCTTCAGTCTAGCTTCTTTCGCCTTCTTCGTTGTCTCCTCATGACAAGATTCGCAAGAACCACCAACCATTTCAGATGCTGAGAATACCTGATAACAAGTATCACATTTAGGATACAATTTCTCGATGCACGACTTACATCGATTCCCAGATAACTCAAAAAATCCAAAAGAATTACCACATTCAGTACATTTAGCCATAATCACTTCAATCCATGAAATTGTTTACAGGTACATTCAAGAAAATCTGAACGATACAGGCTAAGACCAGTGAAGAAAATCGGGCTTGTCACATCCTGAGCAAAGTAAAAATCCAAGCCAGCTCTACTCCATCCCCTACGGATGAATATCACATTCCTGCTTAAGCCAACTAGCACCTAACTTATCCAGCTCACACCACCTACGATAAAAACAAAAAAGACCACCCAAAGGCAGCCTTAAAACTTCTTGAATTCAATGCTAAATTTTCTTTCGTAATAGATTCATGATTTCTCTAGTCTGATCTGCGTTATCAACGGTCGCTTTAGTGACTTGTGCAGCTACCACCATAAACAAACCAGAAATAGCAATGGCAAGTCCAGGTAACATCGCCAAGACATTAAAACTATGACCTTGAGAAGCAAGAATTAACGCGCCAAGAACCCCCACCACAACCATAATCCAGCCAATAACTGATAAAATATCCGATATTGTTCGAGCTGTATTGTAGTGAGATTGGTAACTTAAAGTCTTTTGCTCACTTAAATTATTCTGAGGCGTCTGTTCTTCAACTTCTTCAGTTAAATCATTTTCATCGATACCTAAAAGAAATTTCTTCATAGGATTTCCTTGATTACTCATATCACTCTCCTTTGTATGATTTAAGCCTAACCAGTTAATCAAAGACATACATCGTATTTAAAAGCGATAATTGCCGCAATCAATCCCTAAGAACTTTCTCTACTTCTTACGAAAGCCCAGCTTTCTCAAGACTATCAAAGCACCAAACCTTTTACCACGCAGAGAAACTAAGCCAGCCCTACTCCATCCCCTACGCATGAATATCACATTCCTGTTTAAGCTAAGTAGCATCTAACTTATCCGGCCCACACCACCTACGATAGAAACTAAAAAGGCTACCCAAAAGGCAGCCCCAAAACTTTCTAAATTTACCGATTCTGCCGATCTACCGGTAAACCCAGCAAATTCGGCAGAATCGGCAAATTCGGTAAACTCGGCAAATTCGGCAAACTCAGATAACTATCTACAAACCAAACACCTCAACCCAAATATCACCATCCTCTGTAACTTGAGCACGATATTCCAATTCCTTCACATCACCACTCGACAGCACCATCTGAGAGACACAATCCGTTGCCAATAGCTTTTCATCAATGCCTTGAGTTCGGATAGCTTCTACAAACAGTCATATTTAATAAATTCAAAACCCTTTACGCTTCATTGAAATGATATAAATCATCAATCCAAAGCAAACTGAATAAACAACATTAAATACATTAAGTCGATTATCTAACTCATCGCAGTGAGCGACCCAAAACCTAATACATGGATAAAATATTTCAGCAAGGAAGAAAATTGCCAAAAGCATAGAAATAGCAAACACTAACTTCTCAAAAATATTCAAAATGGAGCCTCACAAGTGTTTCCATATAAATCAGATAAATAGGGCATAAAGATTTCATCAATACGTCCATTGCTATTACAGTCGAAAGAGCCACACCCCAGTTCTTCAGGATCTAAAATACCTGCAACTTTACCAACTCCACTTACGATTATAAGTAACTTACCCATTTTCGTTGATGTTGAAATAACCATTTTATAACCACCCCAGGTATAAACACCACCAGACACATTACCAACTACATTACCAAAGGTCTTATAGCAATAAGCTCAAGTTGCCTGATATGGAAGAGATGGCCCTTTGGAGTTGAGAGAACAGATTAGATTGGAGTTGCAGTTGATTGTGGATGGGTTTTAGCCAAGTCTTACACACAACTACATTTCTAAACTATGCCTTAATGAACCAGAAGTCGACCTAAAATCTATGGATACTATGAACTCAAGATTCTCTGATCCAGAAAATACATAACTCCAGCCATGTCATCAAAATAAGCCAAATAACAAAACTTTGAGCGCCAAGTCACGACTAACAAATCAACATGAGATCCGACGACTTAAGGACAGGAATTAGACCTAACAGGTTATTTGTAAGCTTTTGAAAATAGAGAAGATTCTAGTATTAGAATGGTACCAGTGGGCGGACTCGAACCGCCACTCCCGCGAAGGAATCGGATTTTGAATCCGACGTGTCTACCAATTTCACCACACTGGCACTAAATACAGAAGCTAAAAAGGA
>Ga0255776_10003235_pt1 | contig 17655 bp, 9 predicted proteins | sample 071ome_19_FD_179974 | JGI IMG/M metagenome (GOLD analysis project Ga0255776, IMG submission 179974) | Coastal salt marsh microbial communities from the Groves Creek Marsh, Skidaway Island, Georgia - 071413AT metaG (version 2) | ecosystem: Environmental > Aquatic > Marine > Intertidal zone > Salt... | reverse complement strand
GTTAGTTCAGTGGTAGAACGCTATCCTTCCAAGTTAGATGTCGTCGGTTCGAATCCGATACTCCGCTTACCATTTTATAAATACTTCTAGCTCAGAGAACTGTCTTCAGGACTGGAAGTATGTCAAAAATTCTTGCGAACCAGATCGCTAATTATGGGGATGATGCTCCTATTGAGATCAAGGAAGGTCTCAATATCCCTGCTGGTAAACCAATCCAGGCTGCTGGTGTCTCAGGAACTTCGGGACAAGTATTAACCTCAACTGGATCAACTATTAGTTGGACAACTCCTTTTGATGGAGACTATAACTCACTATCAAACCTTCCAACAATTCCTGCTGCTCAGGTAAATTCTGATTGGAATGCTACCAGTGGCGTATCAAGAATTTTAAACAAACCAGTAATTCCTCCTCTCCCTAGCGTAACTACAAACGCTGCTGGAACTGCTGCTCTATCATATAACTCAGTCAACGGTCAGTTTACATATACTCCACCAGATCTTTCGAATTACGATACGGCATACGGTTGGGGAGATCATTCTACGGCAGGTTATCTAACAGCAGAAGCAGATACTTTAGATACTGTTCTTGCAAGGGGAGCAACAACTTCTACTCATGCAACTTTCAACAATGCAATTACTACATATGGAACTGTAGAATGTAGATATCAGATTGACATTGCCAATAAATTTAACATTGGAGCAAATCTGCAAAATAGTGACCTCAATATGTGGTTTAATACCGCTGGAGGAGCAGATCTATTTTTAAATACTGACAGTCTTTATATCGCAAATGCATCAAAGACGGCGTATAAAGCAACATTTAATGGAAGTTCGGTTCAATTATATTATGGTGGTGCTGTAAAGTTACAGACTACAAACGAGGGTGTAACAATCACTGGAAACAATGGTGTCAACAACCTTCAGGTGGATGGTGACGCTTTAGTAATTGGTGGACTGACTGCTGGTGGTTTAAGTTATCCAGAAGTTACTGGAACTGCTGGTCAGATCCTTACCAGTGATGGTGCTGGTAATGTAGTATGGGGATCATCTAGTGGTGGTGCTGGAATTGCACTAACTGATCTTTCTGTTACTACTAATGCTGCTGGAACTGCTGCACTTTCATACAATAATATCAGTGGCGTATTTACATATACACCACCTGATCTTTCTGGTTATTTAACATCTTACACAGAGACTGACCCTGTATTCTCAATCTCTCCTGCTGCTAGTATTTCTACTGCTCAGATCAATAACTGGAACTCTGCTTACAGTTGGGGAGATCACAGTGCTCAAGGATATCTAACAAGTTATACAGAAACTGATACTCTTGATACTGTAACTGGTAGAGGTTATACTACATCTAATAATATTGTTTTTAATGATGGAGTTCAAGCGAGATTTGGAACTCTAAATGGAACTGGTGAAGGAGATCTAAGAATTTATCATGCTGCTGACGGATCTGCTAGTGTCATTCAGGAAGTTGGTGGCACTGATCTCATAATTATGACTGCTGGAAGTGATATTAAGTTCCGCAGAAATAACGAAGAAACTTTTGCTGAGTTTCACAATAATGGATCAGTTGATCTTTACTTTGACAACGCCAAGAAGTTTGAGACAACTACTAATGGAGCGACAATTACAGGTGCTCTTACTGCTGGTGGTCTGACTTATCCAACCACTAACGGCACAAGTGGTGAGGTTCTTACCAGTGATGGTGCAGGTAATGTAGTGTGGGGTGCTGCTAACTCTCAAGTAACTATCAGTGATACACTTCCTGCTGGCACTCCTAGTGCTGGTGATCTCTGGTGGGAGAGTGACACTGGTCGCCTCAAGATTTACTATCAGGATGTTGACAGTGCTCAGTGGGTTGATACTAATCCACCATTAGCAGATGCAACCAGCATCGGTGGATCTGGCACTGTTGCTATGAGAGCATCTATCATTCCTGATACTAACGCTGCTTATGACATTGGATCTGCTGAGTATAAGATCCGTGATCTATATCTAGACAGTGGTTCTATCCATACACCAAGTGGAAATAATCTTTCGTTCTATGATGGTAATCTAACTTGGGGTGGAGATGATGTAATCATGCTACAAGATCTTAAAGATATGATGGCAACGGCAACGTCCTTTGAGGATTTCAAGAATGCCATTATGGGTCTTTGAAATAAATAACACGGAAGGAGCAACTAAGAAATGGCAATCAATTTTCCCTCAACAGCAGGGCAGGCAACTGACGGTTCATATACTTATACAGTAGCAGGTATTACTTATTCGTGGGATGGATCGTCTTGGCGAGCAGCAGGTGCTGGTGCTAGTGCAACTGACAAAACTCTGTTCAGTGTCACACAGAATGCTGCTGGAACTGCAGCTCTTTCTTACAACAGTAACACTGGTGTTTTTAGTTACACTCCTCCCGATCTTTCTAGTTATCTAACAGCAGAGGCAGATACTCTTGCTACTGTAACTGGCAGAGGCGCTACTACAAATGATACTGTTGTTTTTGGTGATGCCTCTAATGCTGGTGAATTTCGTGTTTCACTAGAAGGTGGCAATTATCTAAAAGTATTTGGAACATCAAGTGGATCAACATATATCAGGAACCGAGATAATGATATCGGAACGTCTGCTACTGGGATTAACATTCAAGGTCGCACTGGAGTAGCATTATGGCAAGACACTGGTAATTTAGGTCTTCAAGTTGATTCTAGTTGCGCTGTAAAACTATACAAATCATCATTATTAAAATTAGAAACCACAACTACTGGTGTAACAATCACTGGTGCTCTTACTGCTGGTGGTTTGACTTATCCAACTAGCAATGGAACTAGTGGTCAAGCACTGATCAGTGATGGGGCTGGCAATGTCAACTGGGGTAGCGTAGCGACAACAGGACTACAATCCAGAACGACTGCACAGTTAACTGTTTCTATTGCTAATGGAGCAGCATCAAACGTCACGTTTACTACTCCTAAAGCATACGCATTGATGAGTATCCAAACAAACGTTGCTGCATGGGTAACACTCTACAGTGATACTGCAAGCAGAACGAACGATGCTAGCAGATCTGAGACAACTGATCCTACTCCTGGTTCTGGTGTTCTTGCAGAAGTTATCACCACAGGTTCTACGACACAGTTAATTACTCCTGGAACTATTTGTTTCAATTCTTCTTCTACTAATGCAACCTACGCTAAGATTGTAAATAAGGCTGGTTTTACTACAAACGTCACTGTAACTCTCACCTTTGTTCAACTAGAGGCTTGATATGGATAAGGAATATATTGTAACGCTCCACAGAAAAGAAGACCTGGAGCAGTTTTACAATGAAATGCAACTGTCTAATTTTCCTTTAGTCAAGAAGCGTCCTCTTAGTAGGAACACTCATTATATGATGACTGAGGAACAGGCGGAAAGACTACGCCAAGATCCTAGAGTTTGGGGAGTTGCTGATGTCAGTAAGATCGAATTTAGAAGACAGGTTAATAGAGAACCTTATGCAGTAACTGGAAATTTTTGGAAAGATTCCGCATCATTAAATGTAAGTTCTAATGATTTTCAGTGGGGACATATTCACTGTGCTGGAAATCAAGCACAAAGAGGTAAAACTCAATTTGGATCTGTAAATCTTGGCGCAACTTATGAACAAGTCATTGATGCTGTAGAAGTATTTAACAACGGTAGACATGTTGATGTTGTTATTTGCGATGATCCTATTTCATACGATAGTGAAGAATGGTATAGTCCTACAAGTAATCAAACAAGATTTGTTCAGTATCAATGGTTTAATGAATTGAATAGTTTTGTTTCTGGTCCAGACGGAGATGACGACGGACAGACACTTCCAACTGGAACAATTACATACGGAACTAATGTTTCCACACCACAGTATCACGGTAATCATGTATGTGGAACTGCTTGTGGTCAGCATTATGGATGGGCACGAGAAGCGAACATCTATAACATTGCGGTAACTGATCCATGGCCATCTGGTCAGCAGTTGGGTGGTTTATTGATTTTTGATTATCTTAGAGCATTTCATTTGAGTAAACCAATCAATCCCGCTACTGGAAAACGAAATCCCACCATTACTAATCATAGTTATGGATCTGCATACAATAAAGGTAGTGTAGTTACTCTTGCTGATATATCACAAATTGTATACAGAAATACGGCATACAGTGCTGCTAATCCTGGACCATCTGGATGGACTGAAGCAGGAATTGAAGCAGACTTTGGATTTAGATTTATGCAGTATTATCCAGCTCACAATGCTTTTACTGCTGCTGATGTCCAAGATGCAATTGATGACGGTGTTGTAATTATTGGTGCTGCTGGTAATGATAACCTTTTAATGGATGAGGTTGATGGTGACGATTGGAATAACCGCGCAACCGTTTCTGGACTTCCAACCCTATACTACAACAGAGGCGCTGCTCCAAATTGTGCAGACAGTAGTTCTATCAACGTTGGTGCTTTAGATAAAAGAAAAGATTTTAGAAGAGCTAGTTTTAGTAATTTCGGTCCTGCCGTTGATGTTTTTGCTCCTGGTGTAAACATTCTTTCAGCGTATGGAAACACTGGATTGAATGACAGTAAGTACACTCAAGGATCTGGTAACTATTTTTATCCAATCAATGGAACAAGCATGGCATCACCTCAAGTTTGTGGAATTATTGCGTGTCTTGCTAGTGGAAAAGAAAGATTTACTCAGTCTGATGCTTTAGGATATCTACGTCAGTTTAGCATTGATGGTGATATGACATTCGATCTTGCTGGCGGAGGTTTGGAGGATAATACTTGTAGACAGGGTAGTCCTAATAAGTATTTACATGCAGTAAATCCAAGACCAATTGCTGGACATATAGATGAACAGATTGGGTATAGATCTGTAGATGGAATTCAATATGGATCTTCTCCCAACATCGGAACATCCTATATGACGTTTCCTAGGAGAAGAAGTTTGTATGCTCCTGCTCCTTCAGCACAATCACAAACTTATGCACTTGTCGTTAGAAATGATTCCTCTTCTGATTGGAGATGGACAAGTGGAACTGATAGATCTGGTGTTACTTTTGATGATACTGCAACCTATGATGATTGGACTTTGAACTTTAATGTTGGAGACACAATGGAGATTACTAACAATGCTGGTTCTATTCATCCGTTCTACATTAAGACAGCTCCAACTACAGGAACAGGTGATCAAGTAACTACAGGAACAATCACTGGCAATGGTGCATCTCTAGGCAATACTGTAATATGGGATACAACAGGGGTTAATCCTGGAACATATTGGTATGTTTGTTCAAACCACTCCAACATGCGTGGACAGATCGTTATTTCATGAGGCATAAATAAATCCAGAGCACTAGTATCCATTGGAAAGTTAAATGGCTGATCGTTTTCCGTTGATTGTTAATGCAATTTCTAAAAAGATCGAAGAAATTGTAGCAGGTGACAAATTGGAATTAACTGGTAACGGTATCGTTATCGGTGGAGACAGTGGTGCTGGAAAGTATCTAAGCAGTGATGGATCAACAGTATTCTGGGACAATCCTGGTGATGTTTACTTAAATCAAACACAAACCATACTCAATAAAACACTAGAGACTTGTGTTATCTCTGGTTCGTTGAATACTCTTACGAATATTCCAAACAGTGCTCTTATTAATCCTGGTATTAATATTAACGGCACGACTATTTCTTTGGGTGGAACAGTAACAACTCCAGATAATAATACGACATATTCTATTTCGGCTGCTGATGGAACTTCCGCTAGTCAAAAAATTATTAGACTTACTTCTGGTGGTAACTCTGGTGGTGGAGTTGATGATGATATCATATTTGAAGTAGCATCTCCTCCTAGTATTCCTTCTGGTCAAAACGGACTTAATTTATCTTTATCTAGAGTTGATGATACGATAAGTCTTTATGGAACGGTAGTAGATAACAATACAGTAACCAGCATTACTGCTACGGGTGGATCTCCTCAAACAGGAACTGTAAATTTTGCTGGATCTGGATGTAATGTTACAATGGATGACGCATCAAAGACAGTAACGGTTACTGTCAATGATCAAGATACTATTACTAATTTAAAAGGTGATGGTGGTAATCTTGTAAATGGCGATGTTACATTATTAGCAACTTCTCCAGTTACTATTGTTCAAGGTCAGGATGGCAATGGAGATCCTACATTTACTTTTGGTTCTACTGATACTATCACGAGAGTTAAAGGTGGATCAACAGGAACATTCAAGAGTGGAGACATTACCATTGTTGGTGGAACAAGTCAGGGTGGAAACACTACTGTTTCATCATCTCCAGATGGTCTGACTATTTCGATTGATAGTCCAAACGATGATACTATTACTAGACTTGCTGGAGGAGCATCAAACGCACTAGCAGCAGGAGACTTTAGAATTACTGCTTCTGGTGATGCTACACTTACGACAACATCAAATGCTGGTGTAACTAGTATTGATATTGGATTTGTTAATACAGATACTGGTGCTGGACTAACTGCATCTAATGGTATTGTTCTTAGTAGTTCTGATTTCCAGTTGAAGAATGCTGGAAACTTAACTGATGCTGTATTGATGAAGTGGGATGGAACTAATGGTCAACTTCTTAATAGTATTATTGAAGATGATGGATCGACAGTAACTATTAGTGGAAACCTAGTCGTCAGTGGAACTAATACTGTTATTGATACTCAAACATTAACGGTTGCGGACCCTACCATTGAACTTAGAACAGGTGTAAGTATTGTAGATGGATCTGGCGGCATTCAAGTCAATAGAACCACTGATGCTAATGGAACTCCAGTTACATATTCTCAATTGCAGTTCTACCATACTGGTAATTACTGGCGCGTCTTTGATGGATCAATTGCAAAACCATTAGTAACAACGACAGACCCTCAAGTTCTCACCCAGAAAACTCTTAACTCTCCAACATTTACTGGAACTCCAGTTCTTGGAACCGCAACTGCTACAACCATTAATGGTCTAACAATTTCTGCAACTACTGGTGGTATCCTCACCATTGCAAATGCTAAGACCTTTACTTGTAATAACACTATTACTTTGAGGGGAACTGATGGTGTAAATGTTGACTTTGGTAATGGACCTGGAGCTGGTTATCGTGTAGCATATACTGGTGATACTTTAGGTGCATTTGCTCCAACAAACTCTTCTCAGTTGCAGGGTATTATGACCGACGCTACTGGTGTTGGTGGTAAGTTGATGTTCAATGCTTCTCCCGTAATTACTACAGCATTGCAATCAACATCGGGAACTTTTGCTTTACTTAATTCTGGTCCAACAACTATTAATGCTTTTGGTAACGCAACAGTAATCAGTCTTGGAAACTCGTCTGGAACAACAACAATTAATGGAAACCTAGAAGTAGAGACAGAAGCTACTTTTGGATCTACTGCGGGTGATTTGTTTACTGTAAATGGTGTTCCTAACTTTGATGCTAGTGATATCTTCATCAGAAATACAGATACTTCTCCACAAAGAATTGGTAGAGGTAATGGAGCGGTATTCAATAACACTTGCTTTGGACATTTAGTTCTTAACGCTGTTACAACTGGTGGTAGAAATACTGCCATGGGTCATGAAGTTCTTGCCTTGAATGAGGGTGGAGCAGACAACGTTGGATATGGATATAGAGCACTGAAAGCAAATGTGCTTGGTAATGATAACGTTGCTGTTGGTATGAACGCAGCAACAGCAACTGATGCTGATGGAAATACTGCTGTTGGAGCACAATCTCTATATTCAAACGTAGCTGGAACACATAACGTTTGTTTGGGATATTTTGCTGGATATAATGTTACTGGAACTGGAAACGTTCTTATCGGTCCAGCAGATACAGAGAATGATACTAGCGTTACCTATCAACCAACTAATCCTAGTGCAGACAGACAATTAGTTATTGGTTCTGGAACACTTGCTTGGATTACTGGTCAATCTAGTGGTAATGTTATTCTTCCTCAAGCATTAACTGTTGGTGGAGACGCCACAATTCAAGGTAATCTTACTGTTAACGGAACGACCACCACTCTGAACACGACCACGCTGAGCGTCGATGATCGCAACATTGAATTGGCAGCGACAACCTCTGCTGTATTCAATGGTGATATTGTAACAGGAACTCAAATTACTAATGTCAGTTCTATTGTTGGACTTGATGTTGGTATGGAATTGACCAGTGGAACTGGTGATGTTATTGTTAACCCAGGAACCTATATTACAAGCATTGGTTCTGGCGTAATTGATGTCAGTCAAACAATCACAACCACTGGTAACTCAGTTCAAACAGGTGCAGTGTTTGTTGCAACTGGTCCGACAGAACTTGGAGCTGAGGGAGGTGGATTGATCGTTAAAGGATCTACCGATCATACCATCTTGTATGAAGGAACTGGTGTTGATAAGTTCTGGGCACTTTCAGAAAACCTCAAGTTCCCTGCAGGTAAGAAGATTGTTCTCAACAACGCTCTCTTGCTAGACGCAACAACTCTTGGATCTACTGTTGTCAATTCTTCACTAACAAGTGTTGGAACACTAGGATCATTAAGCGTTTCTGGTAATGTTACTTTCGCTGGAAGAATTACTGAAGGAACTTTGGGTGGTTTTGCTACAACAGTTAGCGTTCCATCTAATGTGTATACAATTAGTGTTGCTGGTATTAATACATTCTTTGGAACAACTCCAGCAACTCCAATCAATACTTGGGACTTTACTAACGTAAATCTAGATCCCAATCAGTCAGTTACAATTACATTAATCCTTGCTGCTAATACTGCTGCTACATATGGTGATGCTTGTGAAGTTGATGGAACAGCAATCGCTAATGGTATTCAGTGGTCTGGTGGTTCTCCACCACTGCCATCATCCAACACAGACATTCTGACATTTATTATCGCTAAAGATAGTTCTGGTACAACCAAAGTATTTGGACAAGGCAACACAGACTTTAGCTGAGGATAGATAAATGCCAGTAAGTTATAACAGTCCTGCCAGAAACTTTTTCCTTCTGGCATCTACGGGTCAGCAAGAGATCACAGCGTTTATTAAAAGAATTATTACACCCAGTTCATCCGATACATTTGGATATGAACCAGCGAGAATTGAGTATGTAGAAAGTGATCAAAAGTATCTGGTTTCAGGAACTCAATCTGATGGACAAGACGATCAATTGCCAGAAGGTTATCTTGTCAAGACCACTGAGAATGATACTAGAGATTTTGATTTAAAAATTCAATCTACGGTATCTGCAGTTGATCGTGGAACTACCATTCGTTCTATAGCACAGGATAGTAATGAAAATATTATTATTTGTGGTCGCTTTGACATCCGTCTTTTCCAGAATGGCGGATCACCTTATGTTGGTAAGTTTGATTTAAATGGAAACAATCTTTGGTATGCTAGTACAACTGAAAGTTCTGTTAATTGGGATATTGAATACACTGATATTGCTATTGATGCTAATGACAACATTTTTGTTGTTGGATATGACAGCAAAAATGGAGATGATGGCACAATCATTTCTAGATATACTCCAGATGGTGCAGTTATCTGGTCTAAAAAAATACAAGATATAGGTTCTGATGGATTTGTTGACATCAGAGGATCTAGTATTTCTGTTAATAATAGAAATGAATTGGTAGTTGCTGGATCTCTTGAGGGTATTACTAGAGAGAAAGGTTTTGTTGCTAAGTACGATCTGAATGGTAATCAGATTTGGTTAAAAACTTTTGAAGATAAAGAACTAGCATCTAATAGTTCTTACCGTCAAGTGGTCTTTAATAGTACCCATGTTGATGGTAATGGATACATTTATTGTGCTGGATATAGTGAGGATGCAATTACCTCTGAATATAGGGGTGTAGTTCTTAGATTAAGTCCAGAAGGAAATCTTGTCTGGCAAAACAAAACAAATTATTCTGATAGCATTACTTACACTAGTGTTTCTGCTGATACTTTAACAGGACAAACTATTGTAGCAGGTGATGTTTGGACAGGTTCTGAAGGTTTTACTGTCATTCAAAGATTTAATGCTGCTGGTAAGTTGTCGTGGACTAGAAAGTTATCTAGCACTAACGCTAGAAGTGCCTTTGTAAATATCACATCAGATCCATCTTACTATTACATTACTTATGCAGATGAAACTCAACAAGCATCTGACCCAGAAAGTTTCTTGTATGGTAAGTTGAGTATCACTGGTAATGGTTTGGGCACGTTTGCATATGCTGATGGTGTATTAGATCAAGACTATGTGGTCACAACTATACCTATTAAAACGGGAACATTATTTGATGGTAGTATTAGAAATGACAATAGTGATTTTGTTACCTATCCTCATAGTGCTACTAAAATTTTATTTGATGATTTGACCATGATCTATCAACCAAAGCAACCAGTTTATGATGGATCTGACCATGACATTGTTAATGATAATATGCTAACAGCAGATGATATTACAGTTCTTGCTGATAATACTAGTATTATTGACACAAGTTCTTTTGTGTATATTCATGGAACAACAGGTGGAACTGGATTCGGACAGGTTGGTGGATTTGATTTGGGTGGGACATACCATTTGAGATTTGGTTCTCTTAACCTTGCTGAACACCAGTCTGCTGGATATGATGGAACTCAAGAAAGTCTATCAATTTCCAGAAAATTTGATACTTTTCCTATTGATTTGCGACAAGTTGCAAGTGTTTCTTTTGAGACTATCCGAGGAACTGATACGAATGGCGGAGAAGATCCAGATAATACTAATGAAAATTTAAGACTTTACTATAGTATTGATGGCGGAAATACATTCGCTTTTGTTAATAATATTAGAACATATAATTCAACTCAAGTAGGAAATGCATTGTATATAAACACTGTATTTCTTCCTAATGCTGCAAAAACAAACTCTACTATATTGAGAGTTCAGCAAGATGATCACAATGGAACTACATGGGATCACTGGGGTATCACTCAATTTACTTTAGTTGGTGATGTTGTTTCTACTCCGTATGCACCTAAGATTTCTAATGATAGTATTGTATATGGTAGCAACTTGCTATTGAACTATGACTTTGGGAACATAGGGACTTATGATAAAGCACACAATCTAATTGAAAGCAGTGAAGACTTTACTGGAATTGGTTGGGGAAATACATTTGTTAGTGTAGTTCCCAACGTTGCTATTGCTCCTGATGGAACTATGACAGCAGACAAAATTGTTGAAGATACTAATAATGCATTCCATTTCGTCTCCAATAATGAAGGAATTGGAGCAGAACCAGTGGTGTGGAGTTGTTACCTAAAAGCGGCCGAAAGAACACAAGGTTCTTTACTTTTGACACAAGGTGGAAATAATGGCGCTATCTTTAATTTAGATACTGGAACTATTGCTTCTGTTTTTGGTGCTGGTAATACAGCTGAAATTCAGGATGTCGGTGGTGGATGGTATAGGTGTATCGTAAAGAATGATGGTGCCGCTGACATGTATAATGATGTTAGAGTTGGTCCTGTAAATGGATCAGTAACCAATTATCAGGGTGATGGAAATTCTGGCATTTATGTTTGGGGAGCACAATATGAGAGAGGAATAGAAGTTTCTAGATACATCAAAACATCTGGAACTGCCATCACAGCACCAACCACAGTAAAGAACCTCTCAAGTTCTGCTTATACTGGCACGATCAACGGAGGAACTACATTCAATAGTAGTGGATACTTTGATTTTGATGGAGTGGATGGATACATTGATACTCAATTAAATGCTGGGTCAGTTACCGAACTAACTGTAGAAGCATGGTTGAGGGTTGATACTTATACTAATGATGGTGCTGGAATTTCTATTGGAGATACTGCTACTAGCACAGGTCAGTGTTATCTTGGGCGTGGTACTTCTGGTGGCGATAGTATTGACTGGAGATTTTATACTGGAACTTTCTTAGATGAAACTGAGTTCTTTACAAGTGATACTGGATGGAAGCATTATATTGGAACTTATGATCAAAGTGGTGGAGCTGGAAGCAATCAGGGTAGAATGATCTTATATGTTGATGGCGTCCAGCAGGATGTTGCTTTATCTAATAATACTTCTGCTATCAATTTTGCTGGAGGAACAAACATTAGAATTGGAACTGATACTAATTCTGGCGCTACAAGTTTCTTTGATGGAAAGTTTGGGGAGGTTCGTATTTACAACAGAGCACTAAGCGCCACAGAAGTATCCCAAAACTTCAACGCCACCCGTAGTAAGTATGGTGTCTGATAAATAGATAGAGCAAGAATATCTAATTAGAGGCAGTCTGTAATGGCGAGAAAGTCTATCCTGAACACCTATTACATTTTTGATCCAGCGAATAAGCAGGTGGTCATCCCTGGTGGTATTCCCAGGGAGAAACTAATTCTGATTACTAACGTTACTGATAATGTAGTAATCTATAATTTTTCAGATCCAGAACTAACTGCTGACGCATACTCAATTGAGACTGATATTAGAAACGTAACTACCACTAGAGTTACTCTTGCTTATGATACCTCCACCATGAACGCTGCAGATAAACTGCAGATTGTTTATGATGAATTTGAGGAAACTATTCAACCAGCAGAAACATATCATGATGCTGTAAACAAGATGAGGGTATCAACACCCCAGTCGCAGATTGATACTGACTTTGAATATGGCACACAGAGCACCAAGTGGGAAAGTCTATCTACAATTAACAACAACCCATTTGCATACAAGGGTGAGACACCTTTAACTATTACTGATGTTCAGGCAACACAGAATAGTAAGACTATTACTGCTACAACAACTGACACTAGACCAGCAGTTGGTTCAGCAATCTTTGTTCAGGATACTGAATTCCCTGGTGCTAATGGTGTCTTCATTGTAGATAGTCATTCAACACAGAACTCAAATGACTTCAACTATACTGCTGCATATGAGTGGACACAAGGACCTGGAACTATTTGGAACTCTGCAAGAACTGCTGTTTACTTAGGTGTTCATTACACTGGATCTTCTATTGGTGGAAATATTACAGTCTCTGCTCCTGGTGGTGGAGCAGTAAAGATTACCACTTCTGTTGCTCATGGATTGGAAATTGGTAATGAAATTGCTGTTACTGGCGATGGTGGAGACAACGTAAATGGATCTTGGACTATTGCTAGAGTGGAAAGTCCTACAATTTTCTACTACTATCCAGACGCAGCACCAACTGGATCAGTTGGAACTGGAACTGCAAAAGTATATCCAAGACCACAAGGAAACTCAGTTCACAGAGCATTTGATGGTGGTGTTAAGTTCTCTACTAATTCATTCTCGAAGAACCAACAGGCAATTAGGCAGACAAAACGTTACTTCCGTTATCAGTCTGGTAAGGGTGTAGCATTCTCTACTGGTTCTATTCTTGCTCCTGCTATTGAAAATATTGATAGCATTGCATACACTGGAGCAAATGATACTGTCCGTGTCATTTCTGCTGTAGCACATAATGTCACTAGAGATACTATTATTGATGTTAGAGGTGTTAATGACAACAACTACAATGGTCAGTATCAAGTTTCAAATGTAATCGATGCATTCACATTTGAATATATTGCTGATAATACTCCAGTAGAAACTACAGGCTCTGGAGAGTATACGATCACTCCAATTAATTCTTATGGAACTAAGTTGGAAATTGGTATGATGGATCAGCAGAATGGTGTTTTCTTCCGTTATGCTGATGGACATTTGAGTGTTGTTCGTAGATCTTCTACCTACCAAATTTCTGGTAGGGTGACGGTTACTCAAGGAAGCACTTTGGTTTCTAGTTATACTGGTGTTAACGGTGCTGGAACCAGTTTTGCGAAGCAGTTGAAACCAGGAGACTTTGTTGTCATTCGTGGTTCTTCTTATCGTGTTGATGGTATCATTTCTGATACACAGATGGTTATTTTCCCCGACTACCGTGGACCTTCTGCTATCAATGTTCCTGTTTCTAAGACATCTGAGATTGAATGGAAGCAGGCAGAGTGGAACATTGATCGCTGTGATGGCACTGGTAAGTCTGGATATAATCTTGACCTAACCAAGATGCAGATGTTCTACATGGACTACTCTTGGTATGGTGCTGGTTTCATCCGTTGGGGTTTCCGTGGAACAGATGGAAACGTTATCTATGCACACAAAGTTCCTAATAACAACTTCAATACAGAAGCATACATGAGGTCGGGTAACCTACCTGCTCGCTATGAAGTTAATACAATTCCACCTGCACTAATTACTACCAAGACAGTCTCTAGTTCTGACACAACTGTTTACGTTGACAAAGCACCACTAAGTTTCCCTCCATCAGGAACTCTTAGACTGAAGAAGCAGACGGCAAACACTACAGGAACATATGAGTATATCAACTACACTGACAAAAAGGAGTATAAGCAAGACGTAATTTCTGTTGATACTACAGACGACAGCATTACTGTTGCGACAACTAATTATACTGATGGAACAGCACTCCCAGGTGCTGGTGTTCAGAGTATTGTTTTTGATAGACCATTCTCTAACATTGTTTCGGGTAAAACTTATTATGTTGCATCGAGATTGAGTGGAACCAAGTTTACAATTACAGATACTCCTGGAAGTTCGACTGCTCTTAACCTCACAACTCAAACTGGATCTGCATTGTCTCCAATCTCTGTAGCAGAAGCTGGTGCATTTACTGGAGTTACAAGAGAGCAAGCAGGTGCATCTACAGATATCACAATTCCTATTGGATCTTCTAGTGGAACAGTTGCCTCTGCAACTGGTATTCAAAAAGGTCAGCGTGTAGTTGGAGATGGTGTTCCTTCTGATACTTTTGTTCATTCAATCTCTGGAACAAATGTTATCCTCAGTAAAGCAGTTTATTCTGCTAACCCAACTGGAGTTAAGTTTATTCAGATGGGAACGAGTGGAGCAGGAAATACATTTACATACAGTGCTGTTCAACCAACAGGTGTTGAACTTCTACAAGCAACATCAGTTCCACAGATTTCACACTGGGGTTCTTCTGTTATCATGGAAGGCAGACTAGATGATGACCGAGCATATGTTTACACGGTTGGAACTAAGACCCAGCGTAACATTACCGCTGGTGCTACACGAGCAATTCTTGCTCTTCGCCTAGCACCTTCTGTTGATAATGGTATTACTGGAGACTTTGGAACTAGAGAACTTATTAATAGAATGCAGTTGGTTCTACGTCAGGTTGACATCTCTGCTACTGGTAAGTTCTTTGTAGAACTAGTATTGAATCCAGTTCCAGATTCTAACAACACTTGGTTGGATGTTGGTGGAACATCTCTAGCACAGTATTCTGTTCTTAGCACAAGCACAGATCTACTTGGTGGCGAAGTTATCTACGGTTTCTATGCTGATAATGATGTTAAGGCGTATGACTTGTCAGCAGTTAAAGAAATTTCTAACTGTATTCTAGGTGGTGGAACATCTAACTACGCTAACTCAACTGCACCAAACCCAACAGGTATCTTCCCAGATGGTCCTGAAGTTCTAGCAGTTCGTGTTACAAACATTGCTGGTGGTAACAAGTCAGTTGACGCACGTTTCTCTTGGACGGAGGCTCAGGCATAAATAGAGCTGCCTTACTCTATACTCATGCTTGGAAAATCCAAAGCTAAAGTAGAAGAGCATAAGGACCACGATGAAGATAAGAGTGAAGTTCTTGGTAATTTAGTGAAAGTTGTTGTACTTATTTGGTCCGCATCTCTCCTAACGTTTAGCTACGTAAGACTACCAAACGGTCAAAAGATCTTAGACTTTGACCCTACGTTCATCGCTTCGGTCTTCTCTGGATCGCTAGCTGCCTTTGGATTGTCTCCTGCTAAAGCAGGTGGTGGAAATGGAAATGGTAAATCAGCAGCGAAAAAAGAACCTGAAGTTGTTTCTGCTGTGGAGCCAAGAAAAGATGCAAAAACTGATTAATGTTATCGCTTTGCTGTCAGGTCTTACCAGTGCTGCCCTCATCGGTGGTGCTGGTTATGTCCTCCTGAATAAGGATGCCCTGATCGATCAAGCAAAAGGTGCTGCTACTAAGGCAGCAACGGAAGCAGTCACTGCTGCTCTCCCTGGTATGTTGGATGCCGCTATGCCTAAGATGCCTGAGGTAACTGGCGGTGCAATTCCTCAAGGTGGTGCGTCCCTTCCAACGACGACTGGACCCGCTATGCCCTTCTAACCATGAACCTCTTCAACAGCAACAAAGAACAACCTGGCGACTACTTCCCTGAACCTAAGAAAGAAAAACCGTCTAAGTTCAAGATTGTAGCTGCCACTGTTGGCGCTTTGTTTGCTGTATCTCATGTAGGTCTGCTTGGATATGTTATACATCAACCACGTAGACATGATGTTCCTGTCATCAATATTCCCAGAGGAGATTATTCATCCTACAGGATCAAGGCAGGAAGAGATGGTTATGAGATTGAATATAAAGCAAATGATCCTGCCATCCTACGCTCAGAAAGATCACTTCAAGTAGATAAAGATAAGCGTGGATGGTTTGGACCTACCACTGAGAAGCGTAGGGAGTATCGCATTGACGAATACACCATGGACGGCACAAGGAACCTAGGAGGCGCTGCAGTAGACAGCGAGGGAAAGTCCCTTGCCAAAAGCGAAGAGTGCATCAGGGCGGACGCTGGCGCACGATCACAAGGTGCGATGGCAGGTAGTGCTATAGCTGCTGGTGCTATCGTTCCTGCTGTTGTCAACATCCCTTACGTTGGATGGTTGGTAGGTGGTTGGGCATTGCTCCTAGGACAGAAAGCAGGATCTGAGATTGGATCTGAAGTAGGACAAGTATTTAATGATTGCTAATGGAAATACCTAACATCACTTCTCCTAACATCAACGTTCGGGAGATTGACATTCCACAGGTCATAACTGCAAACGAATATTACACATCAACTCCACTAGCACCACCTGTAGTGGTAAATATTGGTGTGCCTATCGTTGATGTGCCTGGTTGTGTTGAAGCCCACGAAGCGAAAAACAAATCTAAAACTGTCGGAAGTGATGACGACAGAGGTTTGGTTACGTATTGCGACGCTGGCGTTCCCAGTTATAATCCTATTAATTTTGAACCTAACCAGATAGTTCCTACAAGACCTTCGGGAGTAGATACAAGGCAACCTAAAGCTCCCGAAGCACCTGATCTACCGATACCTAAAACTCCCCCTGCTACTGCCAAGGTAGACTGTCCTACAGCAGCACAACAGGCAAAAGAACCTGTTGGCACATACATTGAGGGGTTTAGAAAGAAAGTTACTGACTATCAGTTAGTTGGTAATCAGTGTATTCAGATTACAGAACCTGTGCCTCTACCAGAGCAGATTGTTGCTGGTCTTCCTGCTGCTGGGACAGTTGTAACTACCTCAAGTATTGCTGTTGTCGCAACAGCATCAGCACTTATGGCAAAACCGCTGGCAGATATCCTACTAAAGGTTATCAAACCAACGGTCAAGAAAGTTGTGAAAAAGATTGCTAAACTTAGGGGGAAGGAACCTGAGGTGTTGTCTGTAAGGGACCGCCAAGATCTTCAGCGCGAGAGGACACAGGCAATACGGGCTTTGCGTTCTGTCTTGAA
>Ga0255776_10003230_pt1 | contig 17665 bp, 11 predicted proteins | sample 071ome_19_FD_179974 | JGI IMG/M metagenome (GOLD analysis project Ga0255776, IMG submission 179974) | Coastal salt marsh microbial communities from the Groves Creek Marsh, Skidaway Island, Georgia - 071413AT metaG (version 2) | ecosystem: Environmental > Aquatic > Marine > Intertidal zone >... | reverse complement strand
TTCTTCGACGTACACTTGCAATTTGCCTCTGTTCGGTTGCATCAACACTTGGTTTCTTTGCGTGGCCATTTTCAAGCCCTTCAAGCCGTGGGAGGAAGGCGCACCCAACGTGATCGACGAGCAGGAGGCTTTAATGCTACTAACGCGCGTTCTTCTGGAGGAGACTCTGGCGTTAGTTAAGGTGGAAGCGGTGTGAATCGGAGTGCTCAAAGACAACGCCGACATCCTCTGTGTGTGTATATATATATATATATATATATGTGGTGTGTGTGTGTGTGTGTTTGTCTTTAAAAGACTATATACCGTACCGTGTGTAATGACGACGAGGAATGTTGTGAATTTGAACTCGCCGTCTTTTCTGGCTGGACTCTGTCGGCTTTTGGACCTTTTTTTTTGCGAAAAAAGCGCACCTTGCTTCTTTCGTCTCTGCTTTATATAGATGTGGGCGAACTGGACTCGTCAAATTCAAAAAAAAACAAGTTCGTCTACACGAGGGTGGGAGGGACATTTCCCAAAAAGGCTGTGAAAGGCACTTCAAAAGAATAAAAACACACTCGTACACATACAACACCGAATGAGCAACCCGTCGTCGTGCGCGCAGTTGCGGCTGATGAGGGCATCAGCGTTAGCATCGACAACAACAGCGCGCAGAAGGAACGTGAGAGCGACGCCAACGACGAGAGGAAGACATCATCATCGACGAGCAACTTCGTCGTCGTTAAAAACGAACGCATCTTTCGAAAACGTTCTATCTTCTTCTTTTTCTTCGTCTTCTTCTTCTCAACAACGACAACTCGAGAGAAACGCCGCCTTGTCTTCTCGTCAAAAACGCTCGAGTCAACTCGGCGTTATTCAAAATATAGGAAGAGGAAAAGAAATTTCAAACGTCAGAAGGAATGCGGTCGTGACGCGCGCCGCGTCGGACGGAGAGCAGCAAAAGAAAATCTCGCAATCTGAGTTTACCGAACGAGCGTGGGAAGCCATCGTGGGTGCTCCCGAAAACGCGCAGAAAGCGTCGCAACAAATAGTCGAAACCGAACACTTATTTTTGGCGCTATTGGAACAACGCGAAGGATTTTCCGGGAAGATATTGAAACATTTAGGATTGGACATGAAAACTGTGATCGACAAGACAAACAAATACATCGAGAGGCAACCGAAAGTGCAAGGCGCTTCGCAACAAGTTTTGGGTAGACACTTGGAAATAGCCGTGGATAATGCGCGAGACCGAGCCAAGGAGTTACAAGACGCATTTGTCGCCGTGGAACATTTATTGTTGGCCATTGCCGACGACGCGAGGTTTGGCAAAGATTTGTTCCAAAAAGAGTTGAAAGTCTCGACGGAACAATTGGAAGCAGCCATCGTGTTTTTACGAAAAGGCCAGACAGTGACGGACCAAAGCGCAGAGTCGAAATACGATGCGCTGTCAAAATACGCTAGAGATTTAACGGACGAAGCGAGAAAAGGTAAACTAGATCCAGTGATTGGGAGAGACGATGAAATTCGTCGGGCGATTCAAATCTTATCGCGAAGATCGAAGAATAATCCCGTCTTGATTGGCGAACCCGGAGTCGGTAAAACCGCCATCGCGGAAGGGTTGGCGCAACGCATCGTCAACGGAGACGTGCCTACTTCGTTACAAGATGTTTCCATCATGTCTTTAGACATGGGTTTACTCATCGCCGGTGCCAAATTTCGAGGCGAATTCGAGGACCGGTTGAAAGCGGTGATGAAAGAAGTCGTCGACTCGATGGGGAAAATTATCTTGTTTATCGATGAAATCCACACCGTCGTTGGTGCCGGTGGTAATGGCGGCGGTGGCGGCATGGACGCTGGAAACTTGTTGAAACCGATGTTAGGAAGAGGCGAGCTTCGATGCGTTGGAGCGACAACTTTGGACGAGTTTCGACAGCACATTGAAAAGGATCCCGCGTTGGAGAGACGTTTTCAACAAGTTTTGGTAGAAGAACCGTCGGTGGAGGATACGGTTTCGATTTTGAGAGGTTTACGTGAAAGATACGAGTTGCATCACGGCGTTTCAATTTCTGACGCCGCTCTAGTTGAGGCGGCGAATTTATCCGACAGATACATTGCTGATAGATTTCTTCCTGATAAAGCCATCGACTTAGTCGACGAATCGGCAGCGAAATTAAAAATGGAAATTACTTCGAAGCCGACGGCTTTGGATGCCATCGACCGGGAAATTATCAAGTTACAAATGGAAATCTTGTCTTTGTCCAGAGACGGTTCGGCGATGACTTCGGCGGCTGATAAGAAATCTACCGAAACGAAACTGAAACGCATGAAGAAAGAAATTGACTCGTTGAAAATCGAACAGAAAGATTTGCAGGATCGTTGGCAGGAAGAGCAAGATAAATTGATCCAAGTGCAAACGCTGAAAGAGGAAATCGAACGCGTCGGCGTGGAAATTGCCAATGCGGAACGCTCGTACGATTTAAACAAAGCTGCGGAGTTGAAATACGGAACCTTGATGGAGTTGCAACGCTCGCTCGCCGAAGCTGAGGAAGTTTTGATTGCCGAAAAAGACAATAAAAACAAGCTTTTATCGGACGAAGTCACCGAGAACGACATCGCGGAAATCGTCGCGAAATGGACCGGAATTCCAGTTGCAAAGTTGCAACAAGGCGAAAGAGAGAAGCTTTTAGATTTAGATTCGGAATTACACAAACGAGTCGTCGGTCAAGACGAAGCGGTGAAAAAAGTCTCCGAAGCTATTCAACGTTCCCGAGCTGGGTTGAGCGACCCGAACAAACCCATCGCCTCGTTTGCATTTTTGGGTCCAACTGGCGTCGGTAAGACCGAGCTCGCTAAAACGCTCGCGAATTTCTTATTCAACACCGAAGACGCAATGATTCGAATCGATATGTCTGAGTACATGGAAAAGCACGCGGTATCTAGATTGATTGGAGCGCCTCCCGGATACGTCGGTTTTGAGGAAGGCGGACAACTCACGGAAGCGGTGCGAAGACGACCGTACTCTGTCATACTGTTCGATGAAATGGAAAAAGCGCACGCGGACGTGTTCAACGTTCTGTTGCAAATTTTGGACGACGGTCGCGTGACCGATTCTCAAGGGCGAATGGTGAGTTTCAAGAATACAATTTTGATCATGACCTCCAACATTGGCTCGCAATTCGTTTTGGACGGTTTACTCAACGCCGGCGAAGAATCGGAGCAACAGGCGAAGAAATCCGCGGGGGAGAGGAAAGCGAAAGTTATGGATGCCGTTCGCGGTCACTTCCGTCCAGAATTCATCAACAGAGTAGACGAATGGATTGTTTTTGACCCGTTGCTCCGCTCGCAAGTCGAGGCCATTGTTCTTCAGCAAGTTGAGCGCGTTCGATCTCGATTAAAAGACAGACGCATTGCAATTGAAATCGAGGACTCTGCGTTGCAAGCGTTGTGTGTAATTGGATATCAACCCGCGTTTGGTGCGCGTCCGATTAAGAGAGCGGTGCAGCAATACCTCGAAACCTCCGTCGCGAAGGCTATCCTCCGAGGCGACATCTCCGAGGAAGATGTCGCGGTGGTTTCAGCAAAGCGCGTCGAAGACGACGATTTCGTCGAAGGTGGTCAACAGTTTGAGTTTGAAGTCAAACGAAAAGCGGGGGCGAAGAAACCATCAAAGTCGACGAACTCTGTCGACGAGGAAGTACCGATCGAAGCGCGATAATGCGACCACATCACTGACTGTAGTACTACTAAAAGAAAAACAATAACATCAAAAGCGAAAAGCGACGCGGCAGGAGGAGTATAAACTTTGATATAATACTACCTCTCATGGGTTTATACTACTCTAAAATCTACAAAAATACTCTGAATCATAAAATTACCAGTATTTAGCGCGCGCGAAAGTGTTTTGTCTTCTATTCTCTAAAATACTAATCTCTCTCTCTCTCTCTCTCTCTCTCTCTCTCTCTACCCTCGGCTTTCAAATCGAGTTTCTTTTAAATCGCTCCACAACCATAATCTATCTTTCAGTTGCCTAATCTTACACTGTTCGATTTCATCAACTTTCCTTCCAAACTTGTAAATCCCGACCGTCGGCGTCCAACGCATGAACTTGGCCGTTTCCGGTAATAAATCCACGTCCGTGAATATAAACTCTGAATTCGGATACTTCTCCGCCTCGTCGAACATCGAGGGCGAGAGTTTGTGACAGTGTTTGCACCAACTCGCGCCAAAGTTTACGACGACGAGTTGTTTTCCTTTCGTCTCGTGGAGTTTCTTTTTGAAATTTTCTTCGCCTTTAATCACGGAGACGTTCCGGATGATTTCACTCGTAGTAGCAGTAGTACTAGTAGTACTAGTAGTAGTAATTTGTTGTCGTTCTTGTCGTCGAAGAGGGTTACGAGAAGAGGACGAAGACGCCATCCCGTCGTCGTCGTCGTCGTCGCCACCGCCGCCGCCGCCGCGCGAGAGGAGAGTGCCCCTCATGCGCCTCTCCTTCCCTCTTTTTTTTTCTTCTCTCCTCTCTTCTTTTTTGTGCGGAGAAGAAATCACTCAGCAGCCGCTTGCTGAGAAGAGAGAAATCTTCTCTCTCTCAGCAGCTGCTCAGTCACATAAAATTCTTCAATCTTTGTTTCTCTCTCTCTCTCTCTCTCTCTCTCTCTCTCTCTGACTCTGACTCTGACTCTCATCGGTCGCGGAGAAGCGAGCTAAAATCCTCCGCTTTCGTTTCTGCCTCGCATTCTCATCCGTCGTGGACGTTGCGGCGAACATTTTATAAAACTTATCAAAGAAGAAGAAGAGAGAGAGAAGTTGAGAAAAGTTTTTCTCTGCTCTTGCTCTTTCTTTTGTGAAACAAAAATCAAATCAGACGTTTTGCGCGCTCGACGCGGGCAGTTTGACGGCGGCCAACCGGGGCGTCCCGTCCAAATGAGTAATAATAGCACTAACAGTAACAACAACGACGGTCAGCTCAACGCCATCAACAGCAGTCCGAAATCCTCCTCATCAAACATCATCTTTGGAGTGGGAGGAGGAGGAGGACAGAAGTTTTTTGCTTCGAAATGGCTGACTTTGCTTCTGTCTCAGTTGGTGATGGTCTCCTCGGGCGCCTTGTACTGTTTCCCTTTGTACTCGCAGACTATGAAGGAGAGATTAAATTTAACGCAAGAACAGTTGACGTTTATTGGGACGTGCGGGAATTTCGGGGCGTTCTTCTCCGTTTTAGGCGGGATGTATTTCGATCGATTCGGGAGTAAGGCGACGTTATTCTTGGGAGGGACGTGTAAAATAATTGGGTTCGGAATGACGACTATGATTTTGCGAGGAATCATTTTCCCGCAAACCGTCTTTTTCTCGAGTGTAGCTGCGTATATCATGGGAACTGGATGCTCGACGAGCTTAACTGCCGCGTTAGGAGCGAATTACGCGAACTTTACGGACAAGACGCAGCACGGGAGATTAGTCGGTTTAATCATGGCATTTTTTGGTTTATCGAGCGGTGTTTTTAGCATAGTATTTGACGTATTTTTCACAAACACCGGGAGTGACATCGGGAAGAACAGCGTAGCTTTTGTGCAATTCTTGGCGGTATTTTGCGGCGGCGTCGATATTTTGTGTTCAACTGTCGTCGGCATTCCGAGAGGTTTCGCTTTGCCGCCATCATCCACTCTTGACGAGATGAACAGTTCTAACGCCATGAACATAAATAACGAAAGTAGTAGGAATGCAGGATCTATGGTTGATGATTTTAAACGAGCATTTGTAACGGGAACCTTAACCGTTGACGATCGTTTGCGTTGGAGCTTGACGATCACGGCAATAGGCGCGGTACACGTCGCGGTTTCTGGATACTTGGCACACCAATTCGGGTCGCAAGCCACATCTCCGTTTGCGTTATTTATTTTTGCGTGCATCGCGTACTCGTTGTATCGAGTGACAACACTAGGCACAAACTCGTTGTTGCGTCACAAGAGCGAATTAGTCGCCGTGAGTTCGGTGGTTTCGACGGATCAAAAGTCGTTGGAGATGAAATCGATGGACGACGTTGAAAATCCGCAAAGTGCTTCGAGCAACGGTCTCAACAAAAAGACAAATTTGTCACCAACCGAGGTTTTGCAGGAGATGAACTTTTATTTGATCTTTGTCGCGCTCATGTTTTCGCTCGGATCTGGTGTCACGGTGATTAACAACTTGACGCAAATTGCGAAAGCATTCGGAGAGAATTTGCCGAGTTCGATGCCGTTGACGCTTCTGAAAATGTTTGCGTGCACGAACACGTTGGGTCGATTACACGCAGGGCATTGGAGCGATAAATTATCTAAGCGATCGGTGGATGGTAATGGTGTAAAAGAATCGCACTCCTCAAGAAAGCTGCGCGTGTTGGGAGGAACCACCTCTTCGAATATTGTTTCGAGCTTCATCTCAAACTTTGATACCTCTGGACGCGTCGGTCGCGTGAGGTTTACATCGTTTTTAATCGTCGGCGCATTTTTTGGTATGATTGCGTGTTGGACCGCGTCAGAAGATATGCCGAGTAGTATTTTAGCTTTAACTTTAACCATTGGATGTGCAGTCACGGGTTGGTTCTACGGCGCTTTGTTTTGGTCCATGCCAACGGTGACGATTGATATTTTTGGACCGAAACATTTTGGCGCGAACCGAGGCTTGGTTGGGTTAGCGCCCGCCGTCGGAGGATACCTCATGAGCACAAAGATAGCAGGTGCAGTGTATCAGTACTCCGCTGTGTTTGATGAAGGATGGAAGTGCACGTCCGGCCGCGTGTGTTATGCGCAGGCTTTTTTCATCAACACGATTCTCGTAGTCATCGCGTATTGTTCGATTTTAGTTTTGTGCCGAAGAAGAAACGAATAGTCATGTGTTTTACTGTTATTCTTGTTTTAAATTATTGATGATGTTGTACACGTATACAAATAGCAAATAAAGAAACGCATAATTAATCCCATCCGCATAATTTTGGTCGTATAACTTTCTCAAACACGCCATACGCCTCATCCGTAGATTCAGGTAAAACTGTCGGTAACAAACCGCCCTTCACTCGAAAGGTTATCAGAAAAGAGTTTGTCACGATTGCGTTGACAGTTTTCGGATTCACCACGATCGCTTCGACTTGCATCACGATATCTCTTTCGATATCATCCCCACTCTCGTCGTACACGTTCGTCTCTTTCAGTTCTAGAGTATCCTTATCGAACTCTCCCGGTTCGCCGACGTGGATGATGTGCGCCCGAAACCTCAACAAATCGCCAACCTCAACTGGAGCTCGAAAATCTACATCTGACATGTTCACAAAAAGTGGAAACGTGCCCGCGAATGTGTACGCATTCGCTAACGCCAATTCAAACCCGCGTCGCAATAAAAATCCACCGAATATCCGTCCAGATAAGTTCACTTGCTGCGGTTGCGCGACGAACAAATTCTCGTGCACCGTCTGCGAAGTCAAAACGGTTTTCGATAACTTCTCGTCCAACACCGCTCTCGAGGGCATCTCTTTTGCCACTCGAGACATTTCCCGCATCTTTTTAACCCACTGCTTCCGAAATACTCTCACTTCTTCGCGCATGGGCATTTTATCCATCTTTCTGTTCTTCTTCAACTCAATCTGTGCTTTAACTTCATCGAATGTTGCTCTCTGCTCCTCGGTCAGCGCCTTCACGTCCAACGGGTTCACCGGCGTCGCTTTACCAGTCGCGTTTGACCTCGCGGCGAATATAAAATCCGCTCGCATTAAAACATCGCCTCTTTCGTTTTTCAAATCGCATCTCACCACGATCGAGGACGTTCCAACGTACGCCACCGATCCGTGTAAAAACGTCTTTTGGTCTAACCGTAATTTTTTGAACTGTCGAATGTTATCCGCGCTCGCGGTGACCGCGTTCGGAGGCCTCGTCGCCGGGTCGTTGTCGTCAATGTGCGTAAACACGACGTTTCCAGCTAACGAGTCCATGTCTTCCAACACACGTCCGATTCTCGCCGTGTTCCACGGCGTCGCGTAATCTCTCGCCAACTGTTTATCGTTCTCGAAATCGTACAAAACCACGTGCTCTTTCACTTTCTTCATTTTCAAGACGGTTTGTTCCGGAGCGTGCGGGTGCTCTAAATTCATTTGCTCCAAGCGATCGTTCCACAAGCGCTTCGTGATGGCAGTTCTTTGGTGTGAAATGTAACCCATTTCAGAGGCAGCTGTCGTCGAAATCCATGTCTTTTGTTGACGATGATACTGATGATGATGTCTTTTCAGAAGTCGCCCCCCTCGGTGCGTCGTCGTCGTCGTCGTCCATTTATTCTCGTTGTTGTTGTTGTTGTTGTTGTTATCCACTTCTGCTCTTTTCGTCTTTGAAGAAATAACTGTCGTCGTCGCCTCGGGAACAAAACCAACACCGACGTCTCTTTGAAGAGACGACGACGACGACGTCGAGAGAAAGCGCGAATGCGGTCGTGGTGGTGCTGGTGATGATAAAAGCATCTCGCTGCTCGTTGGTATTGTTGTTGTTGCGCCGCCGATGGTGTTGTTGGTATTCTTCGCAGCGCATAGCGCTCTTACCATTCGAGCGGCGTGCCTTACCCGCATCGTGTTTGTTTTTTGTCGTTTTATCCTCTTCTTCTTCTTCTTCTTCTTTCAAAACACCAAAAAAATCAAAATTTTAACTTTTGGAGAGAAAAGAGAAGGAAGAAAACAAAAAAGTTCCACAACGCACGTGTGCCAAACAAAAAAAAAATACGCGCGCGCGCGACGAATAATAATAATAAAATATAATATTAAGAAGAAGAGAGAAGAGAGAAGCGCCTCGCGGGGGATGGGGGGATTCGCGATGACGACATCGACCGCAACGAGAACAACAGCAGCAACAACAAATGGTGGTGGTGGTGGTGGTGGTGGTGGTGGTGGTTTGATTTCGAGACGAACGACGAGCAACGGCGGGGCGAACTCGTTGCCCGGGGACTCGTTTAAAGAAACGTTCGTCGAAAGAACGCTGAAAACAGTCGACGTGTTTAAAAGAAACGACGCTTTAGACGAGTTTTCGAAAGAAGGCTCGAATAAAGGCGGCGTGTTGACGCTCGCGTTCGCGTACGTCGTCTTCGCGCTGGTGTTTTCGCAAGTGCGACAGCTCTTCGCGACGTCGATGCGGACGGATTTGTTGGTAGATCACGACATGGATCCGACGATGGTGATGAACTTTGACGTTTCATTTCCAAACTTAAACTGCGAACATCTCGCCGTGGACTTGGTCGATGCGGTTGGTCACAGGGCGTTTAACTTAAGCGGCGAGAGCATTTACAAGCACTCGATGTCTAAAGAGATTCCATATTTGGCTATCGAACACGCAACGATGGGTGTTGGGTCCAGGCAACATTTTCACGCCATCGCGCCGAAGTCGCTGCATCCGTTTTGGGAGGGAGAGGACGAAGGTACGCCTTTAGGTAGGATCGTGCCGGGCGACGAGTTCGATTACATCGTCGGCGATGACGATGAATACGACGATAATAAGAAGAATAAAAACGAAAATATCGTCGAGCAACGACGCGACGAGTACGGGTACAGGCGTTTTGCTTTGCTTTTAAACTCCGAAAACTTCAAGAGAAACGTCAACGCGCACAGCGTTCTTTTAGTGAACTTTCACGCGCCTTGGTGTTCGCACTGTGCAGCCTTAGCGCCGCACTACGAACGGGGAGCACAACTCGTACAAAAAGCGCTCGCAAAGTCCATGAACTCGAGGCTGTCAGCTGCGTTTGCTGGCGTCGACTGCACCGCGGAAGAGAATAAAAAGCTATGCGACGACGAAAAAATATTGGCGTATCCAACGATACGGGTCTACAGAGGCAGTTCGAGCGACGCGATTCTGCTCGATAAGAGTAAAGGGGATATTCGTCATTTCGAAGTTTATCACGGACCTAGAACGTCTGAAGCTATGGCTGAATTCACGCTGAGTTTATTGCGAACGTTGCGGGAAAACGACACTCGAACGACGAACGATGCGCCTTCCACGTCTTCGGATAAACGTGGCGGCGAAGAAGAAGCGCCACCGATAAATGTTCGCGCGCATCGTTTGGGTTACGATTTTGACAGGGATGGTCGACACGAATCCACCGTTCGCTCTTCTGGATGCACGGTGGAAGGCAGAATTCGTTTAGCAAAGGTTCCAGGAGCGGTGTTTTTTTCCGCTCGAAGTTACGGCCAAACTATCGATCTTCACCGCATCAACAGCACTCACATCATCAACCACTTCTCGTTCGGCGATTACGTGCCAACAACATCGAAGAAACGCTCGTACGTTCCGAAAAAATTTCGCAAAGCGTGGTCTTTAGCGTCTAAAGATGGCGGTGGTAAATTTGCCACAGAGAAAGGTTTCGCGGAAGGCGAAAATATTTTCGCTTCGCAGCACAAAAATACCATCCATGAACACCACATGCAAGTCGTGACACGTTCGATCGTTCCGTTGAACGCGGCGACGTTAACATTGAACGAATACACGTTCTCTTCGAACAAGTTCAAAATCTCGCCTTCATCTTCGCAACAAGAGAGTGCGTCGTATTTTGACAAAGAAGATAACGACTTCTCTGAAGGCGCTACGCACGCGATATCGAAGAGAGGTGCGTACGTCAAGTTTGCCTTTGCGATCTCACCAATAGCAATCTCGCACGTAGAAACAGAAAAAAATGTATTCGAATGGTTGATGGACTCTGTGACTATCCTTGGTGGCGTGGTCGCGTTTACGTTCGCGTTTGAGTCTATTTTGCACTCTGGCGTTCGTAAAGCCGCGAGAATGTATCGCAAAAGAATGTTGGGAGCCCCAAAGTGCACGTGACAGACGCACGCGCGACGAGAGACATAAATTCTACACACCTACGAATAGAATAAATAAACATAAATAAAAGGGAATCTAAAATCTACAACGTCGTCGTCGCTAACGACGGTTTTGGCGGTTCCGCGGGTCCGTCTTCGACCGGTTTCAACGCCGCTACAAACTCCTCCATAATTTCTCGACTATTCGCACACAACACGCGTCTCGCGTTTAAATGCATTTCCTCGCCGCTCGGATCGACCACGACGCCGCCGGCTTCTCTGACAATCACCGTCGCCGCGCAATTATCCCACGGTCCTCCGAACCCAATTTCGAAGAAACCGTCTACTCTTCCGCTCGCCACGGCGCACATATTCATTGCGCACGATCCCGTGCACCTCACACTTCTCGAGTTTTGCACCACATTCCTTATCCGTCCCATGATGGCGTCTATAGTTTTCTCGTCTCTCCCTACGCCGATTTCCGTGGCTATCAACGCCTTCTTCAACGTCGCCGTGTTCGATACCCGAATCGGCCGCGCGTCCGCCTCTTCGTTCAAGTCTTCCCCGACGACATTAATCAGCTGCGATCCTCTCCCTTTCACTCCGACAAACATCTCTCTCGTTATCGGATTAAACACAACCCCGACGACGGGTTCTTTATTCAAAGTCAAGCCAATCGAAACGCACGAGTTTGGATAGGAGTGAATAAAGTTCGTCGTCCCGTCGACTGGATCGACGTACCACGTCGGCGCGTCGCGCATTTCGGGAATAACATCCCCACACGCCGCGGTTTCCTCCTCTCCAACGATTAAATGTTCTGGAAACGTTCTCGTCAGGTACTCTTTGATCATCTTTTCGCACTTTTCATCCGTCAGAGTGACTAAATCCACGTCGTTTTTTTTACTGTTTTTCACTAAAGACGAGTCCGTCCCCCAGGCGTTTCGAATCTCCCTCCCGGCGATGAACGCGCAGTGTTTCGCCGCGCTCAGCGTCTCCTCCAGAAAAGAAGAAGATGGTTCTTCCATGGTAGTAGTTGTAGTAGTTGTTGTTGTAGAAGGAAAAGAAGAGTAAAAAGCACTAACTAGTTGTTGTTGTTGTTGTTGTTGTTGTTGTTGTTCGTTAAAGAAGAAGAGAGAATGAGGAATTTTTTGGACACAAAAAAGAGAGAAATTTTTATAAAATCGTGTGAGAGTTTTTTCGACGCTTCGAGGAGACAAGAGAGAAGAGAGAGAGGATCGATCTTCTTCTTCTTCTTCTCTTTCTCTTCATTTTCTTGTTTCGCGTGGAAAAAAGGAGGAAAAAGGATGGAAGGAGAAAACGACTTTGAGGACGCGGTGGCGGTGCGTTACGTGACCGTGGAAATCAAAAGCGACGCGTTTGATTCTCGCGCGGTGGAAACGTCGACGACGACGAATGGAAACGCGAATAAAATCAGAATCGATTCGAAGAAAACGGTGAGAGACTTGAAAGTGACCGCGAGCAAACGCTTGATTGATAACAACAACAACAACAAAAGCAGTAAACCGACGAACCCGAAATACATCTGTTTCCTGTATCAAGGCAAAGTTTTAAGAGAAGACGAGGAGCAGTTAGAAAAAGCTCTCGGATTGGACCGAAAGAAACTGAGATATGCGAGCAGCGGCGAGGAAGATGAGGGAGACGAAGAAGGAAACGAGAACGACGAAGACGAGGTGAAGATTGTGCACATGATCGTGAGGAAATCAGAACGCGAATTGGAACGAGAACGAGAAGAGAGAGAGAAGAAAAGAGAGGAGGAGAGAAGGAGGAACAGTAGTAGTAATAATAACAGCAGCAGTAACGACGATAGCAGCGGCGGCGACGCAAACGGGAACGTTTTGGCGAGCGAGCAACCACCAAACGCAACTTCGACGCCACAACCTCAAGCGCACCAACAATCTCCACCACCAGGCGTGGTGATGGTATCACCGATGGTGATGAATGCGTATAATGCAGCGTATAACGCGGCGTTTAGAAGTTTGCGACCGAACGCGACAGTAGTACCCAGATCGCCCGGATTGGCGTACGTGCAAACAAACGAACAATCAACTTTTTTTCAACAGCAAGACAACGCGACGAGACAAATAGGAAGCAGTGCCGTGAGTAACGCGAACACCGCAGTGGCAACAGTAGACGCGACTCCAAATGCGCCGCAAGGAGCAGGAGGAACAGGAGCGCCGGTAGCAGCTGGGGCGAATGCTAACAACAACGACGATCCAAACGTCATCATCGATCCGAATCAACCTTATCAACGCATCGTCAGAAGAGGGGAGAATGGCGAAGAGATTGTCGAAGTTATTCGAGTTATACAGTTTCGAATCGATGTAAAACTCATGTTAAAGCTCATATTGATCACCGCATTTGCTTGCCAAGACGCGTCGAAGAAGAAAATGGCCATGTACATCACGGCGGCGATCATCGGATACCTCTACCAAACTGGTGTTTTAGAATCTATTTGGGACGCTTTGTTCGGCGCCTACTTACCTCCCGAGAACGAAATGCAGCAAGGTGGAGGAGCCAATGCAGGAGCTAATAATAATAATAATAATAATAATAACGCGAGAGACCAAGGAAATGATAACAGAAATAACATCAGAAACGGACGTCGTCAGCGGTACCGCAGACCGGCGAATGTCGCCGGATACACGGATACAATGCCGCAAAGCTGGTTAGGCGAGTTGAAGATATTCGCCTATTCCTTTGTGGCCTCCTTATTTCCCGCGTGGAGAGTTCCGAATTTGCGTCAAAACGAGGTGAACAACAACAACAACAATAACCCGCAGAGACATCTTCATCAAGATTAATATAGTCATAGAAAAGATTTGTATCATCATCATCATCATCATCATCATCATCATCATCATCAACATCAACAACAATAAAAAAATAACGAACTCTCTTCGCTTCTTCAGAAAACAAAAAGTATCTCCTCCTCCTCGTCGTCGTCTCGCGTAAATACTGAAAATGCTACTACTGCGACGGCAACAGACGGCGCGTCTCATCAGAGCGATGCTGAACGCACCATCGAGTGGTGTTGCTGCTTCTTTCGCTCCTCATTCGTCGTTTCCTTCGCATCTTCGGACGCATACTGCGAAGACCAACTCGACGACGACGACGACGACGACGACGACGAACACAAACAAAATCGAGTTTCCAATCGACGTCGGGAAAACCTTACGTGTGATGGATTTGAACGGAAAGAAAATAGTCGTTAGAAATTTAGACCCCGGAGACGAACGCGTGGAGATTTTTAGCAGCACTAGCTTCGCGTCGTCGTCGACCTCGTCGTTATCGTCTCAATTACGCGCGGAAAAACTAGATAACGGCGACGTGTACGTATTCACCGTTTCATCGGACGAAGACGAAATGAGAAAAAATGGAGACGCCGCCGATGACATCATCGAATGCAAAATACCACCTCGCTTTGTATCTTTAGACGTGTTGATGGGGAACGCGGGTTCGTTGACGGTCGATGCGAATGTCGCCGAGGCGAGCGTAGACGTGACGGTAGTGAATGAAGATGAAGATGAAACCGACGCGCGCGATAGAACGGAGGACGATGTGCCGTCGTCATTTTTGCCGCCGCCAGCGCACGTGCGATTCTTAAAGAGCGTCAAAGGCGCCTACGTGAACGTAGAAACGTTGAATGGAGATGTCTCGTGCGAAACGATTCAAGCGAACGCGTCGATTAAAACGAACGGAGGTAACGTGATTGCGAAAAGAGTGGTAGCGAACGATTTGCGAGTAGACGCCGGCGTCGGCGGTAACATTCTCATCGATTCCGTTTTCGTGCACGATTGCGAGCTATACACGACCAAAGGCGAAATTCGCGCGAAGAAGAACTTTCGAGCGAGTGGAACGACAAAATGCATCACGAACGGCGGTAACGTGTCGTTAGAAAACGTGGAATGCGGAGACGAAGACGCGGAAGTGACGATTGATGCGCGGAGCGGAGGAGGCAGCACCGACGGTGGCGATATATCCATACAGTTCGCCCCACGAGTGACAAACATCCACGTGTACACGAACAACACGGGTTCGATCGACGCGCGAGTCCCGAGTGGGTTTCCGGCACTCGTCGTTCGACGAGAAGAAAACCAACCGGACGAAATCATCGTTCCCGCAAAGACGAAAAAAGAAGACGGATCGTCCTTTGGCGAAACCAGCGGCGAAGGAGACGAAAAGAGTAAAGACGTCTCCACACTCGGTGCTCGAATAGTGCACGACGTCGACGACTCGCTCGCGCGCAAAATACGCGCCGAATACGAGTCAAAATCCAACGTCATCTTCTCGCTCGGCGGGATAAACAACAACGACGTCGTCGCGGATGCAGCTTCTTCGAAGAAGGAGGAGAAGAAAAAAAGCGGCTCGTTATCGCTCGTCGAAACGTCGTGGCTGGACGAAGTTTTCTTCAAGAATGCGAAGAAGAATAGCTACTAGAGGTCACGAGGAAGAGAAAATAGAGATAGAATATATATACGTAGAGAGAGAGAGAGAGAGAGAGAGAGAGAAAGAGTAGGTGAAATTTAGATTGGTTGATAGTGTAGCCGCCGCGCGAGAGAACGTCCCCTTCGAGTTGTATTTTATTATTTATTTTTTGTTTCGAAACATTTCTCTCTCGTTCGTTCTCTTCTTATCTGAAAATCGTCGTCAGAACAAAACCACCCATCCTCTCATCGAAGAATGGTTGCGCACTCCATCTTAAGAAGAGGCTCCCGAGCGGCGCTGAATTCAATCGCCCGACAGTATTCGTCCGTGCCGAACGTCATGGTGCGAAACGGTTTTCTCTCTCCGCTCTTTCTTTTCCGTTCGAACGTCGTTCGCGAGTCTTCGTTACGCGTGAATGATAAAAAAAAGGATCTCTTCTCTCATCTTTTTTCCTTCGCCGCCGAGAGCCCTCTTTTTTTTTGTTTTGCGCGCGCTCGCGGTTTCTTCTTCTTCTCGTTCTCTCTCTCTCTCTCGTTCTCGTTCTTTTCGCCGCTGTCGTTGTTCTTCGCCCTTATCTTCCTTCTTTCTTTCCCTCTTTCGTTCGTTCGTCCGGAAGGAAGAAAGGAGAGTAGAGGAGAACGGTGACTTTTCTCCCTCTCTCTCTCTCTCTCTTCGTTCGCGTGTGTCGTCACACCAAACAAACAAACGAACACACAAACGAACCGAAACTCACCAAAATTTTTCTTCCCTTTGAAAACAAACAAAACAACAAACAACGAAACAGACGGCGGCGGTGATTCGCGAAACTGGACCGTCCTCGGTGATGAAGATTGAAAAAGATTACCCGACGCCGAAACTCAATCCGGGGTCGGTGTTGATCAAGAACAAGTTTTCTGGGATCAACTTCATCGACACGTATCACCGCTCGGGTTTGTATAAGAGAGACTTACCTTTCATCGGTGGCCAAGAAGGGGGCGGTTTCGTCGCGGCGACGTCGCCGGAGGCGGAAGCGCAAGGCGTGAAAGTCGGCGACAGAGTGGCGTATTCTTCGGTGTTTCAAACGTACGCGGAGTACACCGCGGTTCCGGCGCACAAAGTCGTCACCGTTCCTGAAGAGATTCCGTTAGACGTGGCCGTTTCGTGCGGGGTTCAAGGTATGACGGCGCATTACTTGACCCACTCCGCGCACGCGCAGTTGGTCAAACCGGGCGAGTGGATGCTCATCCACGGCACCGGTTCTGGGACCTGCCAATGGGCCGCGCAAATGGCAAAGTTGAGAGGGTACAAAGTCATCGGCACGTGCTCCAAGTCTAAGGTGGATATTGCTAAAGGCACTGGCGTGGACGAGTTGATTGTTTACGACGAAGCGCCAGGGACGTCGTACGAAGACTACTCCTCGGTGGATTTAGTCCCAAAAATTATGGAAATCACAAACGGGCAAGGCGTAAAGTGCGTCATCGACGGGATCGGTTTAGCGACGTGGGAAACCTCCATCGAAGTGTTGGCCACCAAAGGCATCTTTGTCTCATTCGGTAACGCTTCTGGCGCCGTCCCGGCCTTCCCGCCGTTGAAATTAATCAACAAATCCGCGTTTTTAACGCGACCGAAATTGAACGACTACACGCAAACGAGAGAGGAGTTGATGTGGAGAGCGAACGATATTTTCGGTTGGATTAAATCTGGAGAGTTAAAGGTTGCCGTGGACAGATGCTTTCCGTTAGAGCAAGCGAAGGAAGGTCACGACTACTTGGAAGCCGGTAAGAGTCGAGGGAAGGTTTTGTATGAAATCAATTAATTAATCAAAAGAATACGTCTCATAAACAAACACACCACGTGCTGTTATTTTCGTTTTGCTTTTGCCCGCCGGGGATTTTTTTGTCTGAAAATTAATAAAAAACGACGCCTAAGCAAAGTTCCTCACTTGTTATTGTTGTTATTGTCATAGCGGCACTTTCACAGTCCCGCGCTATCACTGCAAAATACAAAAGAGACAAAACGCACGCGCGATAACGCGCCGCATCCCACCGTTGGTAGGTTGATTTCTCCTCTTTTTTAAGAAGAACAAGAAGTTTTTCTCTTTTCCCGAAAGGTCGCTCTATTTTTAACCGCATTCAGAATAAATTCGTTTTGTTTTCCCGCTCCAAACGCGTTTCTCCATCGCTTTGAGCCTCGAATGCATTTGAAAAGTAGAGAAAGAATGTATTTGACCTGACTTTTCTCACCTTTTTGTGGTTGCGGGCTTAATTTAATTCATCACGAATATCTGAACAGAAACACGGACGAATGTTTTCCAAAATTCGAAGAGGGTATATTCTTCTCATCCTTGCGTTGGTCCAAATCGTCGCCGGGGAACGCACCCCTGGATGTTATCTCACTGAAGACGCGACAACACCTATCGCCGGTTGCACTTGCTATGAATCATGTGAAGCGTGCGGTTACAGTGCT
>Ga0255776_10003210_pt1 | contig 17735 bp, 17 predicted proteins | sample 071ome_19_FD_179974 | JGI IMG/M metagenome (GOLD analysis project Ga0255776, IMG submission 179974) | Coastal salt marsh microbial communities from the Groves Creek Marsh, Skidaway Island, Georgia - 071413AT metaG (version 2) | ecosystem: Environmental > Aquatic > Marine > Intertidal zone >... | reverse complement strand
TCAAGCAGACGGTCCGGGATGTAGTATTCTGCTTCTGCGCCAAGATCGTTCAGCAGGTTGATAAGCAAGGCCGCGCTAGTTGCGCCGTCCACATCGTAATCGCCATAAACAGTAATCTTTTCATTGCTCAGGATCGCCTGGACGATCCGCTCGGCTGCGCTGTCCATATCTTTGAAGATGCTGGGATCAGGCAAGAATTCGCGCATCGTGGGATTGAGATTGCGTGGAATGTCACTGTCCGAAACGCCGCGGGCTTTGAGCAGCTGGGTCGTAATGTTATCGCCTATTCCCGAACTAGCAGGATCGATTTCCATGTTTCCGCCGCGCCAAAGCCAGGCTTTGCCGGAAAGGGAACGTTGAACGCCAAGAACATGGTTGAGGGATCGCGATGCCATTGGGGGAGATTACCCGAGGAAGTGGACTACGAACAGTGCTGGCAATTGACTTTCCGCATCTGAACGTCTGACAATCTGCACCATGGCTGCTCCTCATCTCCTTGTCATCTGGCATAGCCGGACTGGTGCCAGCGAGGCCCTGGCTCGCAATGTCGCGGCCGGTGCAGCTGAACTGGGCCGCTTGGCCCGGGCATCCGCCGTATTCCCCGAAGATATCTTGTCGGCATCTGCATACGTTTTTGTGTGCCCTGAGAACCTTGCGACGATGAGCGGCGAAATGAAGGAAATGTTTGATCGGTGTTATTACCCTGTTCTGGGCCATATCGAAGGTCGCGCATATGCAACGATCATCGCAGCGGGTTCGGATGGGGAGGGCGCGCAGCGTCAAGTGGATCGGATCGCCACTGGCTGGCGCTTGCGAAGAGTTAGCGACCCTTGGATTGTGAGAACCCATTCTCAGACTCGTCAAGAAATCGAAGCTTTAAAAGTATTACCGGATACTGATCTTAATGCTGCAAAGGATTTGGGTATTACTTTAGCAGAGGCGATAAAGCTCGGTATTTATTGATGAACGCGGTGGCAGCGTTTACCACTTAAATTGTATAATCATTTTCCAAGACTCGACGTGCTGAATAATTTTGGCCAAAAGGGGATCAGGACCGGATGCAGTAGTGGGGAGCTGGCTGTAATTGTGTCAAAGGGTTTGGATCACCAAGCGCGAAGTGATGTGCACGGTATCTATTTTTTGTTCAGAGATGGGTATCGTCCAAGCTCTGAAGACATCTATCGATTCATTAGCCAGAACCGTGGCATCTCGATTAGCCTGGATATGATCCCGGACTTCAACGCCATCATCTCTTGCCTTGTCAATTGCTCACAAAACATTGCTTCGGAAGGATGTTCTCCCAGATTGGCTTGCGGCGCGTGGGCTTTCAGGATTTCAGAGCCAACGGTCTTTTACTGCCAGCTAACGAAGAAGCGGCCGTTCAGAAGTCAATGCCGCTGCATCGTGGGCCGCATCGCGATTACAACGAGATGGTTATTGAACGGGTCGGATGCGTTGAGGAGACATGGTCGAGGCAACGATTGAGCGACCCGGCGAAAGCCATGGTGGATTCGCTCTACCGGTTGTCGCTCCTACAGAGCGCTTTGCGCAAGAGGTTACTTGCCGATCGCCGCGGCATTGTCCTCAACCGCGAGGATCCGCTGGGAACCGGGTTTGATTTTACCGAACTCGATGCGATGGCCGAACTGCTTTGGGCAGCGACTTAGCTGTTCCAGGCTTTGTAGCCAGTCTTACCTGCAAGCCCTTCCTTCGCAGCATGGTACTCACGCTCAAAACGGGCAACCATGTCTTCCACCGACCCGACAGACTTAACTGCGCCAACGCCCTGGCCCGAGCCCCAAATGTCTTTCCAGGCCTTGGCTTTGGTGTTGCCACCGCTGCCAAAATTCATTTTGGAAGGATCGCTTTCGGGAAGATTGTCGGGATCCAACCCGGCCTTTTCGATTGAGCTGCGAAGGTAATTGCCGTGAACGCCGGTGAAGAGATTGGTGTACACGATCCCGCTAGCGTCGCCGCCGACGATGCCTTCCTTGTAACCTTGGTCAGCATTAGCTTCTTTGGTGGCGATGAATGCGCTGCCCGCATAGGCGAAGTCTGCACGCATCGCCTGTGCTGCAAGGATCGAGTATCCGTTGGCGATTGAGCCAGAAAGGGCGACAAGGCCGTCGAACCATTCGCGAATTTCCTGCATCAAGGCGAATGGTGAAAGCGCCCCTGCATGGCCGCCAGCACCCGCAGCAACGGGGATCAACCCGTCCGCACCTTTCTCGATCGCTTTGTTGGCAAAACGGTTGTTGATGACATCGTGCATCGTGATCCCGCCCCAGTTGCGCACAGCCTGGAAAATCTCCTCGCGCGCACCCAGTGATGTTATGACCATGGGAACTTGCCACTTTTCGCAAGTCGCCATGTCAGCCATCACGCGATCATTGGATTTGTGGACGATCTGGTTGACCGCAAACGGCGCCGCCGGGCGATCGGGGTTCTCGCGATTGTGCTTTGCCAATTCTTCGGTGATTTGATGGAGCCACTCGTCAAGCAGTGTCTGTGGGCGCGCGTTCAATGCGGGGAAGCTTCCCACAATACCGGCCTTGCACTGCGCAATGACGAGTTCAGGGCCGGAAATGATGAACAGAGGAGAGCCGATCAGTGGCAGGCGAAGACGATCAAACGGTGCGGGAAGGGCCATACGGATACTCCAAAGGGATATTCTGATTTACGAGGCTGTTTAGCGCGGGTTCCAGCTCTGTGAAGGGGACGATTTTACTAGGGCACGAAACACACCGATGCCGTAACGTCATGCGGATGGCAGCAAATGCTCGACTCTATAGAATCGCGCTGCGTTGCCCGCATAAAGGTCTGCCTTTTCCTCCGCACTTGCACCTGATGTGATGCGTTTGAATGCGTTCCAGAGCACAGGATAGGTCGCGCCCCAGCGATCCACCGGATAGTTGCTTTCGAACATTCCGCGCTTGGTGCCAAAGGCTTCGATGCAGGTTTCGATATAGGGCTGCCATAGCCTCGCGAGCTCTTCCGACCCTATGCCCGCCGCCGGTCCTTGTTCCGGCATCGCACAATTGTGCATGGCCAGCCCGCCAAGCTTGATCATCACATTCTCGCATTTGCCCAGTTCAAGAATGTTGGCGCGCCAGATGTCGAACCGTTCTGCCAGTTTGCCCTCATAGCTCGCGCTGCCCAGCGGCGTGCCGCAGTGATCCAGGCAAATCGGCGTGTCGGGAAACGCCCGCGCAAGGTCAATCACGTCGGGAAGTTGTGGTTCAAGGATCCACGCATCGAAGCTCAATCCCCGCTTGCCGAGTTCAGAGAACCCTTCGCGAAAGCCCGTATCGAGATAACGCTCAGGCGGGTGGGCAAATGGAGGGCCAAGCACGTCGGGGTCTGCATCCCATGCGCCTGCATGGCGGATACCCTTGAAACGGGGCGAAGCCGCCGCAAGCGCATCGAGCACTTCGCCCACTGCCGCGCCCAGCATCAAGTCCGCATGGCCAACGATCCCGGCGCAAAGCCGCCGGGTGCCGTGAAGACCGCTCGCCGATTGCGCTGCGACACCGTTTACAAATTCGACTTCGCCAACAACCTTTTTCGCATCGCCATAGGCAGCGTTGTAGAAGGCACCGCATTCCATAAAGACCGTGCCGATGACGTTGTGACCGCTGCTTGCGACCTCTTCGTTGAACTGGTCGAACGTGTAGTACGCGGTCGGCACCAGCGTTTCGATGAATCGATGCCGGGGCTCCGGGAACATGGGTATAATGGGCCGAAGATCCCACAGGTGATGGTGCGGATCTATGATCGGCAGATCAGGCTCGATTATAGCTTCAGTCATCGCGGCTTATCCCCCTCGTGCACAGTTCGCCAATTCCTCCACGGTGGAACACTTGGAACACTGTCCTTTGCCAGAAAAGGTGGACCGGAAAACTCGCTGTGTCGAACCACATTTTGATAGCGAAAAGGGTGGGCTTCGGTCATCGGCAAGGTTCGATATGTGCAAGTCAGTGTAGGAAAATGTGAGTAAGCTGATTGATCGAATGAAGTTTTCTTTGAGAAAAGTGCGACAGCAAGAGACTATATCTCAAGCATGAGAGAGTGAACCACACTCATTTTGCAAGAACACATCAAAATTTGGGCGTGATTGAGATTCGTACACACATCTAGAAGGGATGAAGGTAATGGAACGCCTGTTGGATTATCTCAATGCAAGTATTTGAACGGCATTACTGGTCAGTCTGTTCTGGCGGCTTAAAGGAATATATGTCGCTTTCCAACCCAATTGCAGACGCTAGCCAACAATACCATTCGCCGTGCTGAGCACGGCGCGTACGCTGGCCGTGGCAACGTCTTCATCGATTCCGCAGCCCCAGATGATCCGGTCGCCCGATTGGCACATCAAATAAGCCGCCGCGCGCGCATCGCGGCCTGAACCCATGGCGTGCTCGGAATAATCGAGCACCTTCAAATCTAGCCCGAAGCTTTCTTCCAGGGTCGTGACCACAGACGAGATCAGGCCATTGCCCCGGCCGGAAACGCTTTGCTCATCGCCCTTAACCGCGATCTTTCCAGCGAATACGCGCGTTCCGTCGGGCGCGCGACTCTCATCGTAATCAACCAGTTGGAAGTGCTTGCTGTCTGTTTGGACGTAATAGGCGGATTTGAACGCTTCCCAGATGTCGGCTGCGTTCAGCTCACGGCCAAGCTCGTCCGCCATGTGCTGGACATGTTTGGAGAAGTCTGCCTGCATCTTCTTGGGCAGCTTCAGGCCTTGGTCTTGCTCCAAAACCCAGGCAAAGCCGCCTTTGCCTGACTGCGAATTGACGCGGATGACAGCTTCATAGTCACGGCCCAAGTCCGCAGGATCAATGGGCAAATAGGGCACGCGCCAATGCTCGTCATTTTGCTGATCATTGGCTTCAAAGCCTTTCTTGATCGCGTCCTGATGTGAGCCGGAGAAGGCGGTGAACACCAGCTCACCGCCATAGGGGTGGCGTTGGTGCACGGGCAGCTCGTTACAATACTCAACCGTTTCGATGGTTCGGTCGATATCTGAAAAATCGAGGCCGGGATTGATCCCTTGTGTATACATGTTGAGTGCAACCGTCACGAGGCAACAGTTGCCGGTTCGCTCTCCATTTCCGAACAGGCAACCTTCAACACGATCTGCACCTGCCATTAGGCCAAGCTCGGCCGCGGCAACACCAGTACCGCGATCGTTGTGTGTGTGCAGGCTGATCACCGCTGCATCACGATTGGGCAGATTGCGGCAGAAATACTCGATCTGGTCCGCGTAGATATTGGGCGTCGCCGCTTCGACAGTGGCAGGCAGATTGAGAATGATCGGATGCTCTGGTGTTGGGGCCAGAACTTGCATAACCGCTTCGCAAACCTCGATGCTGAAATCTAGCTCGGCGGTCGAGAATGTTTCCGGTGAGTATTGGAAGTGCCAGTCTGTATCTGGTCGTTTGCTCGCTTCGTCTCGCATCACTTTTGCGCCCGCTAGAGCGATTTCGCGCACTTCGTCTTTCGACATACGGAAGACAATGTCTCGCCACGCCGGTGAAACTGCGTTGTAGAGATGCACGATGGCCTGCTTCGCGCTTTCAAGGCTTTCGAAACTTGTTCGTATCAGGTCTTCACGGCTCTGGGTCAGCACCTGTACTTTGACATCGTCAGGAATACGGCCGGAGCGAACCAATCCTTGAATGAAGTCGAACTCGGTCGCACCGGCGCTCGGGAAACCGACTTCGATTTCCTTGATCCCGATTCGGACCAGTTCATCGAAAAAGCGGTTTTTCTTTACCGCATCCATCGGGTCAATGATCGACTGATTGCCGTCGCGCAGATCGGTCGAAAGCCAGCGGGGCGGGGCGGTGATGGTTCGTGAAGGCCATTGCCGGTCTTGCAGCGCCACCTGCGGGAATGGCCGGTATTTGCGGCTTGGATTAGAAAGCATGGTCATGGTTGGAAAAACTCGAACGGATTTGGGGTTTACTGCTTGATTGTTCCCTTGAGCGCATCCGCGCGCTCTAAAGGCACGCGAGACGTCACGCCCAAGGGCGTGTAAGTCGTAGTAGAAGCAGTCCGTTGCGTGTCATGACCTGACGCATTGCGGAAAATTTCAACGGACGCAACCGAAAGTGACATTTTCTGGCGAATTTCATTTCTCGCGGCCGCCAGTGTCACCTTTCTGATCCAGGCCGCGAACTTCCCGTCAGAACAATGATGATAGGATACAACCCATGAAGAAGATTATTGTTGCACTTGCACTGTCCACTGCACTCGCGGCCTGCTCTGCGCAAAACGATGCAACTGACGCATCGAGCACCGATAGCGCGGTAGAGGCCGTTCAGGCGGCAAATGTGATTGCTGACCTTGGCGGCGAAAACAGCGGTCCGGTCTACACCGAAGTCGCCGGAGAAACGCTGGCACTGTCAGGCTATGACGCGGTGAGCTATTTCACAGGTGACGCGCCAGTTGTTGGATCGGCCGAATTCACTGTGAAGTACGAAGGCTATGACTATCAATTCGCGTCAGCAGAAAACGCGGCGACTTTCCAGGAAGATCCAGCCAAGTATGCGCCCCAATATGGCGGTTACTGTGCATGGGCGATCGGCGCCAATGACGCGCTGGCATCAGGCGATCCCAATGTTTACAAGATCGTTGACGGCAAGCTTTACCTGAATTTCAACGAGGCTGTGGCCGAGCGTTGGAACAAGGATATCCCGGGCTTCATCGAGAAAGCTGACGTGAACTATCCTACCCACGCACCGGATGAGCACTACACAACCAACTGATCCTTCGAGATCTCTTGCAAGGAAAGGGGGGCATTTGCTCGCCCTTTTCTTGTATGTGGTGATCAATCGGCTAAGCAGCGCAGATGACACAGGCATTCGATTTGCAAGATCCGCTGTACAAGATGATGGGGTTAGCCCGCATCGTCGAAATGAATCCCGAAGGGCGCGCCACTCTCGAGTATCATGCGAGAGAGGAGATGTGTCATTCGGGAGGCGTGGTGCAGGGCGGGTTTATCTCAGGCTGGATCGATGCCGCCATGGCGCATGCGGCGATCGCTAGAAACGGGCCTGACATCACACCGATGTCGCTTGAGCTTAAGGTGAGCTTTTTCGCTCCCGCACGGCCGGGGCTGGTGATTGCTGAAGGCTGGGTTGAGCGGCATGGCAAGCGCACGAGCTTTTATGAAGGGCATCTGAAATCGCCCGACGGCACTGTTCTGGCAAAGGCAACCAGCACTATTCTGTTGGCTGATCGGGCGCGGGTCGAGGATGCCTCCAAGAAGGCTCGCAGCTAGGCGGCTACCGCCAGCGCAGCCGTTCCGGTGTCAGCTGGTCGACTGAAGTTACGCCCATCAAACGCATCCCGCGCTCGATCTCGTCTTTCAGGATACCAATCGCGCGCTCCACACCTGGCTGACCTGCCGCAGCCAAAGCATAGAGATACAACCGCCCACCCGATGCGGCGGTTGCCCCGGCGCACACCGATTTAAGCGCATGAGTACCGCGCCGTACGCCGCCATCGCAGATGATCTCAATCTCTCCCGCGACCGTGTCGACAATTTCCCGCAGTTGATCGAAGGGTGCACGGCTGCCGTCCAGTTGCCGCCCGCCGTGGTTGGAAATCATGATCGCATCGGCGCCAATTTCGACCGCACGGCGTGCGTCATTGGCGCTCATCACGCCTTTAAGGCAGAATGTGCCGCCCCAATCCTGCCTGATGCGCGCGGCGGTGTCCCAATCCATCGAGGTGTCGAGCATGGTGTTGAAATATTCAGCAATGCTCACTGCTTTACCGGTACCCTCGGACACATGCGTGTCGAGGTTAGGCAGTCGGAATTTCTCGCGGAGAAGATAGTCGAGCGTCCAGCGCGGGCGCGTGGCGTAGCTCCAGACGGCTGATGGTGTGAAGCGGGGTGGGGTGGTGAAGCCACTGCGCAAACACCGTTCGCGCTTGCCGGACACAATGGTGTCGACAGTCAGCGCCATGGCATCGAAACCGGCACTCTGGCAGCGCTCGATCATCGACTGGTTTAGCCCCTTGTCCTTGTGAACATAGAGCTGGAACAGTTTCGGGCCGTTGGTGAGCGCCGCGATCTCTTCGATGCTGCGGGTCGCCAGGCTGGAAATGCCGAACCACAGGCCGAACTTTTCTGCTGCCTTTGCCACCGCGCTCTCACCCTGATGGTGGAATGCGCGTTGCACGGCTGTGGGGCTCAGCATCAGGGGCAGGGCGCTTGTGCGGCCCATGATTGTGCAACTGGTGTCGATTTCCGCCACACCCGCCAGCACATCAGGCACCAGATCAACGTCATCAAATGCAGCGGTGTTACGCGCCTTGGTCAGCTCGTCATCTGCCGCGCCGTCGATGTAATCGAAAACCGGCCAAGGCAAGCGCGCCTTGGCCAGTTTCCGGAAATCATCGATATTATGACAGTCGGAAAGACGCATGATGCGCCTTTTTGGGCTTAGTTCTTTTCCTTGTCGACCAGCTTATTGGCGCTGATCCACGGCATCATGGCGCGCAGCTCTGCTCCGGTCTTTTCGATCGGGTGCGCTTCGGCTGCTTTACGGCTTGCTTTCAGTTCTGGCTGACCCGCGCGGTTGTCGAGGACGAAATCCTTCACGAAGCGGCCAGAGGTGATGTCCGCCAGCACGCGCTTCATCTCAGCCTTGGTCTCATCGGTGATGATGCGTGGGCCGGTTTTGATGTCGCCATACTCCGCAGTGTTGGAGATCGAATAGCGCATGTTCGCGATGCCGCCTTCATATAGAAGGTCAACGATCAGCTTGGTCTCGTGCAGGCATTCGAAATAGGCCATTTCCGGCGCATAGCCGGCTTCAACCAGCGTTTCGAAGCCGGCCTGGATCAGGTGGGTGATCCCGCCGCACAGCACGGCCTGCTCACCGAAAAGGTCGGTTTCGCACTCTTCCTTGAAATTGGTTTCGATAATGCCGCTGCGGCCACCACCAACGCCGGAAGCATAGGCAAGCGCCACGTCATGCGCAGCGCCGCTGGCATCCTGATGCACCGCGATCAGGCAGGGTACGCCGCCGCCGCGCTGATACTCGCTGCGTACAGTGTGCCCGGGGCCCTTTGGTGCGATCATGATCACATCGATGTCATCTTGAGCTTCGATCAAGCCAAAGTGGATGTTGAGACCATGCGCGAAAGCCAGCGCGCTGCCGGGCTTCATCTTGCCGTGGACGTCGTCAGCGTAGATGGCGGCCTGATGCTCATCCGGGGCAAGGATCATAAGGATATCAGCCCACTCGGCGGCTTCGCTGTTCGAAAGCACCTTGAAGCCTGCGCCTTCGGCCTTCTTGGCCGTCGCGGATCCTTCGCGCAGTGCGATTGCGACTTCGGCCACACCGCTGTCACGCAGGTTCTGCGCGTGCGCATGGCCTTGCGAACCATAACCCAAGACAGCGATCTTCTTGCCCTTGATCAGACCCAGATCTGCATCGGCGTCATAATAAACTTTCATCGTATTCCCTTTTTTCAGGCGCCTTCAGCGCCGCGCATCATACCCACCACGCCGCTGCGCCCAACCTCTACAAGGCCGAGTTCGCGCATCAACGCAATGAAACTGTCAATCTTGTCCGGCGCTCCGGTGATTTCAAAGACGAAGCTTTCGATGGTGGTATCGACCACATTGGCGCGGAACAATTCCGCGATCCGAAGAGCCTCCACCCGTTTGTCACCAGTGCCGGCAACTTTCACCAAGGCCAGCTCGCGCTCGACATGTTCGCCGGCGGTGGTGAGGTCCACCACGCGGTGGACAGGCACGAGCCGTTCCAGCTGCGCTTCGATCTGGTCGATCACTTCGGGCGGGCCATTGGTGACGATGGTAATTCGGCTGACAGCATGGTCTTCGGATATGTCCGCCACGGTCAGGCTGTCGATGTTATATCCGCGCGCGGTAAACAGGCCGGTGATCTTGGCCAGAATACCCGGTTCATTGTCGACGGTAACGTTAAGGACGTGCCGCTCGGACGCTGCGTCTCTGATTTTCATTGTCGGATATTCCTAAACCAGCGCTTTTGCTTCGTCGTCCATCGTGCCTTGGACTTGGTCTCCATAAAGGAGCATCTCGGTATGCGCAGCCCCTGACGGGATCATGGGGAAACAGTTTGCATCCTTGGACACAAGACAATCCACCATCACCGGTCCATCGGCTGCCAACATGGCTTCGATCCCCGCATCCAATTCGCTTTCGTCGTGGATGCGGATTCCGGTCCAGCCATAGCTTTCGGCCAGTTTCACGAAATCGGGCAAGCTGTCCGAATAGCTGTTGGAATAGCGGCTTTCATAGGTCAGTTCCTGCCACTGGCGAACCATGCCCATATATTCATTGTTCAAGATGAACACCTTGACCGGCAAGCGATACTGGCTGGCTGTGCCAAGCTCCTGAATGTTCATCTGGATCGATGCTTCGCCAGCAATATCGATCACCAGATCGTCCGGATTGCCGAGCTGCGCGCCGATTGCCGCGGGCAGGCCATAACCCATGGTACCAAGCCCGCCAGAGGTCAGCCATTTGTTCGGATCGTTGAAGCCGAAGTATTGTGCCGCCCACATCTGGTGCTGGCCAACTTCGGTTGTGATGATCGGATTGCGATCCTTGGTTAGCGCGAACAACCTCTCGACCGCTTTTTGCGGCATGATCATCTCTGACTTTTCCGGATAGGCCAGGCATTCGCGCGCGCGCCAACCCGCAATGCGGGCTTTCCACTCGCCCAGATCTTGCGGCTTGCGATCACCCCAAGCGGCAATCAGCTGGCTCAGGACAGCGGCGCAGTCACCCAGTATGGGCAAATCAACCGGTACCGTCTTGTTGATTGAACTGCGGTCGATATCGATGTGGATCTTAGTCGATTCAGGCGAGAACGCGTCGAGCCTACCTGTAACGCGGTCATCAAATCGTGCGCCGACGCACAACATCACATCGCATTTGTTCATCGCCAGATTGGCTTCGTAAGTGCCATGCATGCCCAACATGCCAAGCCAATCGGGATGATTTGCCGGAAACGCGCCAAGCCCCATCAGCGTGCTTGTCAGCGGAGCTCCAGTCAGGTCCTGCAATTCGCGCAGAAGTTTGCTCGCTTCAGGGCCGGAGTTGATAACACCGCCACCGGTGTAGAGGATCGGGCGCTCTGCATTGGCAAGCAATTCAACTGCTTCTGCAATCGCTTCCGCGCTGCCAACCATTTGCGGTTCATAGCGATGCGCCGCCGATTTGGAGGCGCGCTGGATCGAAGGAACGGCGATTTGCACGTCTTTGGGAATATCGACAACAACTGGGCCAGGCCGACCAGTAGTGGCGATCCGGAAAGCTTCTTCCAAAGTCGGCTTCAGATCCGCCGGATCTTTCACCAGGTAGTTATGCTTGGTGCAGTGGCGCGTGATGCCCACGGTGTCGGCTTCCTGAAATGCATCGGTCCCGATCAGCGGGGTAGGGACCTGGCCGGTGATAACTACCAGCGGGATCGAATCGAGAAATGCATCCGCAATTCCGGTAACGGCATTGGTCGCACCCGGCCCTGATGTAACCAGAACCACGCCGGGTTTACCGGTTGAACGAGCATAACCTTCTGCCGCATGTGCCGCGCCGGCTTCATGGCGCACCAGGATGTGGCGAATGCGTTCGTCTCCAAACAGTTCGTCGTAAATGGGGAGGACGGCGCCACCGGGATAGCCGAATACAAATTCGACCCCCTGATCGATCAGGCAATCTACCAGGATTTTGGCGCCGCTGCGTTCGCTCGACACTTTTGCTTCCTTCCATCTGCGCAGGAACTTTCCCGCATCTCTGGCTCAGTTGGCCCCTAAATAAGCAGGCCCGGTGCAGGGACTGCAACACCGGGCCTCTGCAAGTCTCGCTATGCGTTCGAATCTATCGTGTCAACCGTTATCGCTGTAATAATGATGCGAAATAAGGCTCAAAATCGACATTTGATGACTCGATCCTTGGCCAATCTTCCGGTGGTTGTCGCCGAAACCATGTGTATTGCCGCTTGGCATAATTGCGCGTCGATTGCTGACCAGCGGTGATTGCTTCGGTTCGGGAAAGTTCTCCTTTCACCAACGCCGCGATCTCCGGAACGCCGATAGCGCGCATGACCGGCAAATCGGGATTCAGGTTTCGTGATAGCAACGCCTCAACCTCCTTAATCGCCCCACTTTCCAACATTTGCACTAAGCGTCGATCACATCGCTCATAAAGCCAATCACGATCTGGCAGCAGGATGAGCGGATGCAAATCGATGTCGTCTTGAATCCCGCCCTCCTTGCGTGATTGCCAGTGTGCGAGTGTCTGACCCGTAGACCGCACCACTTCCAGCGCGCGTGCAATTCGCTGGCTATCAGTTGGCTCCAACAGGGCAGCTCGCTCTGCGTCTTCGGTTTGGAGCGCGGCATATGCTAGACCCGTATCCATCGCGCGAACTTGCGAGCGTATCTCCGGATCGATTTCGGGGATGGGTGCGATCCCTTCCAGCAGTACCTTCATATACATACCTGTGCCGCCAACGAGGACGGGCAGAGCGCCTGCCGTATGCGCTGCCGCAATCTCTTGCTTCGCACGCGCAGCCCAGTCCGCAGCGGAGCAAGCCTCCGATCCATCCCATGCGCCATAAAGCTTATGCGGGCACTGGCTCTGCTCATCTGCGTCCGGAGAAGCGGCGAGCACGGGTATATCGCGATAAACCTGCATGCTGTCCGCATTGATGATGACGGTTCGCAGGCCCTTGGCCAAACGTGCGCTTGCCAGCCGCAAAGCAATTGCGCTCTTGCCGCTGGCGGTTGGCCCTGCGATGAGCGCAACCGGTTTTCTATTCGGAGATTCTCCCGTGCCCATCGCCCGTCTGATAGCAGACGCAGCTCAGCTTGAAACTCGTTTGAGCAATCCGCCGGCATGGCTGATTGAACTTGGCGCAGCGTTCGAGCCGGTCGAGATCGACGAAGGCGTGCACGAGTTTGAGTGGAGCGGTGAGTATGACCCTTCGATTCTATCGCGTGTGTTGAGTGAAGCTTTGGGCGCAGAGGCAGCGTTAATCAGCGATCACGGCTTTGATCTGCCAGACCTGTTCATCTCGGACATGGATTCCACCATGATCGGGCAGGAATGTATCGACGAGCTGGCGGATTATGCCGGGATTAAGCCGCAGATTGCCGCGATTACCGAACGCGCGATGCAGGGTGAGCTAGATTTTGAAGAGGCTTTGCGTGAACGTGTAAAACTGCTGGCTGGATTGGATGAAGGCGCGATCCAGCTGTGCTTGAATGAACGGATTTTTCCGATGCCGGGCGCACGCGAGCTGGTGCAGACTCTCAAAGAGCACGATTGCCAGACCGTCCTCGTCACCGGTGGTTTTCACCATTTTGCAGATCCGGTGGCTCGGCTGCTTGGCTTTGAACATGTCGTAGGCAACCGGTTAGATGTTGCTGGAGGCAAGCTGTCCGGTGGATTGGTGGGCCCGATTGTCGACAGTTCAGTCAAGCGCGCTACGTTGAAGAGCGAGCTGGCGAGATTGGGTGAGGGCGCAGTTTCGCTTGCTACGGGTGACGGAGCCAACGACATTCCGATGCTGGAGGCTGCGCACTACGGCTTTGCCTACAAGGCCAAGCCCAAAGCGAAACAGGCCGCAAATGCGTGGATCGACAGTGGCGACCTGACGTCGGTGCTACGCCTGCTCGGCATCCCGGAAGAGGATTGGGTTCGCGGTTAGCTATCCGCTTGAGCGCGCTTGCGCTGCCGCGACTTCCACCATGCTGTAAACCGGACAGCTGCTGCGGCCAGAGCAATGATGGTGAACGGTATCGCGACCATTGCTTGTTCGGGGTCGGCCATACGACCGGCATAGCTCTGGAAGAATATGAACCAGAGATAATGGATGCCCACGCGGTGAACGCGTTTCCACCAAGCGCCCATGGCCTTCATTGCAGCGGTGTTGGATGTGAAAGCCATGACATACAGGATCGCATAGGCAGCGCCGCCAAAGACATAGGTCACAATGCCTTTGCCTTCGCCCGACACTTCAATCGCTGTGATCAGCGCCGCCAAGTGGATTGTATGCGCGACGGCGAAGCCAAGACCGAAGTATTTCCGCCGTGCCAGAATGTACTTCGCCAACTCGCTGCGGGTTAGTTCGACCAGCGGCCTTGCAACGTAGGCGAGAATGAGGAGGGGGAAGCCAACGCGGGCTGTGTAATGGGCGGCCTCATGCCATTGATTGACCACGCCTGCCTGTGTCGCAAACGCGAATGCAATGGCTGCAAGGCCTAGCATGCCCCCAATCCAGACCGGCCACGTCTTTTCCATCGAGCTAACCTCCCGTTCGATTAGCCTAAAGCCAACTTGCAATCTGGCTAAGCGGTTTCTTCTTCACGGCATGCGCCGGCACAGTCGCGTCGTCGCTGGGATGGCCCACAACAACGATCATCAGAGGCTTTTCGTGCTCTGGCCGCTGACAGATTTCGCGCAGGAAACCCATGGGTGACGGGGTATGCGTCAATGTTGCGCAGCCGGCTTCGTGCAATGTCGCAATCAGCATTCCGCAAGCGATGCCCACGCTTTCGTTAACGTAGTAATTCTGCGTTTTGCCATCTTCCTCGATCCCGCCCTTGCGCTGGGCGAAGACCACGATCAGCCAAGGTGCAGTCTCCAAAAAGGGCTTGCTTTCGTCCGTCCCGATGGGGGCGAGTGCCTCTAGCCATTCCTCGCTTGCCTTGGGCTTGTCCCCGTCTGCTCCATAGAAGCGACGTTCCTCTTCTTCTGCGGCTTCGCGGATGGCGCGTTTCTTGTCTGCGGAGGACACCACCGCAAAATGCCAGGGCTGATGGTTCGCGCCATTGGGAGCACTGCCCGCAGCTTCGATGGCAGCCTCGATGACTTCGCGTGGTACTGGCTCGTCTGAAAAGTACCGGCATGTGCGGCGCTCTTTCAATCGGTCACGCAGCGATCGCGCGCGAGCTATGCTTTCCTCATCGGACAAAGCCGGCAGCGAATAGGGCAGGGTATCGGTGTCTTGCATGTTTCCTCCTCTTGCGCATTCGAGCTCGGAACGAAAGTCGTTACACCGCCGAGGGCGTGGACAGCGAATTTACAATGATGTAAGTTGCGACCAGCTACTCGGGAGCTTGCAATGGCTGTTATTGATCGTCCTTTGGTTGCACCAGGTCGCAAGACCACCGGTTTCAGGCCTTTCAAGGTGTGGAAGCACTTCCGCAAACTTGTTGCGGACAAGGAAGACACCGAGCAGGTTTTTCATATCATAGAGGCGCTCAAGGGGCGCAAAGGTCACAAGCAGGGTTGGGACTTTATTCGCTCACCCGAAGGCCAACGCATGATGCGCGAGGAAGTGAACATTCCGGCCATGCTCGACGATCACGAACGCTGGGCAGATTGCGGGCCCAACACTGTGGCGCAGCACTATATCCGCTTCATGAAGCGCGAAGGTCTGTCAGCAGCCGGGCTTGTGGCTGAAAGTCACAAGTGGCAACCCGCCGAGAAACGCCATCAGGATCAGACCGAATGGTATTTCGAACGGCTGCGTGACACGCATGATCTCTTTCACGTGCTGACTACATACAATCGCGACGGGCTAGGTGAGGCGTGCCTGCTGGGCTTTAGTTACGAGCAGAACCACAATCTGGGCATTCTTTTCATTGCCTATGCGGGAACGCGCAACCGATTGAAGGAAGTGCCGACCAAGGCGCCAATCTTTGACGCTCTGCGCGAAGGTCGCAAGCTAGGCAGGGCTGCGGCCAAGATCGCGCATCAGGACATCGAGGCCCTTATGCGAGAGGACATCGATGAAGCGCGCAAACGCCTGAATATCGGTGAGCCGCTGATCTATCGCCAATGTATCGCGCAGCTGTTCGAAGAAGGGTTGCAAGACGAAGACATGATCATGCCAGAGGCATTGGCGGCTTAAGAGGCCTGCATCATCACGCAGTCGCCATAGTCGACCGCCAAATGCCACAAAGCGCCCAAAGCAAAAGCGCGAACCCACCATTTGGGCACCCCCAGCATGAGCAGGTAGATGACTGCGGCTTCCCAGCCATGCAGCAAATGAAACCCGATACTGCATCGGTTGGGATCGAAAATCGGATCGGCCATGAGATGATCCAGGTCGATCAGATTTCCAGCGGCAATCACAAACCCTGCGCGGATCCATTTCCTGCGCCAGATAACTGCCGAGATCACAAACGGCGCTAGCCAATGACCGCCATAGTGCAGAATTGCCTGGAAGAGCTCTATGCCTCCATCCAGTCGCGGAAGAAGCTTTGATGCGCCTCACGAAGATCGGCAAGAGAGATTCCAAGCAGGTTGTCACCGCCAACGGTGCCGATGCGACGGAAACCGATCTGCGCGGTTTCTGCATTCTCCGTGCCTTTGGCAAGCGCATGATTGAGCGCTTCGGTGTTAGGAACCGAGATAATATAGCGCCCCTGATCTTCGCCAAACCACCACTGCGCGGCGCTATAATCCGGATGCGCTTCGACATCTGCGCCCAGTCCGCTCGCCAGTGCCATTTCAGCCAAGCCTACGGCCAATCCGCCATCAGACAGATCATGCACTGCGTTGACTAGGCCATCCTCGATCAGCTCGTGAATGATCTTGCCCGCATTGCGTTCAACCACAAGATCTGTCGGCGGAGTGCGCCCTTCATCACGGCCATGGACGATTTGCAGCCAGAGTGATTTGCCAAGGTGCGAACGTGTCGGGTCTGGCTTGGCCCAGAATTCAGGGCCGACCAGATAGAGCGTGTCACCCACATTCTTGAAGCCCATTGTCATCATGTGATCGTAATCATCGATAATGCCGACGCCGCCGATGGCAGGGGTGGGCAGGATCGCTGAGCCGCCGCCTGTCGCCTTGCTCTCATTATAGAGGCTGACATTGCCGGAAACGATCGGGAAATCGAGCATGCGGCAGGCATCGCCCATGCCTTTGAGTGCGTGAACGAATTGTGCCATGATTTCGGGCCGCTGCGGGTTGCCAAAATTGAGGCAGTTGGTCACCGCGAGCGGACGCGCACCGACCGCACACAAATTGCGATAGGCCTCTGCTATCGCTTGTTTTCCGCCCTCATAAGGATCGGCATAAACATAGCGCGGCGTGCAATCGGTGCTGATCGCAAGCGCCTTCTTCGTGCCGTGCACCCGCACCACACCCGCATCACCGCCAGTCTGAATGGTGTCACCCATCACCTGGCTGTCATATTGCTCGGCAATCCAGGCGCGAGAGGCCAGTTGCGGGCTGGCCATCATTTTGAGCAAGTCTGCACCCGGATCGGCGCTATCGGGCGCGTCGTGCATGGGCGTGATTGACGCCCACGCGGTGTATTTCTCTTTAGAGAGGTAAGGACGGTCATACTCGGGGGCATCGGCAGCCAGCGGCCCAAGCGGGATGTCGCAAACGACTTCACCGCCAAATTCTAGCACCATGTGGCGCGTATCGGTGACTTCGCCGATCACCGCGAAATCAAGTTCCCACTTCTTGAAGATCGCTTCTGCCATGGCTTCCTTGCCAGGCTTCAGCACCATGAGCATCCGCTCCTGGCTCTCGCTCAGCATCATTTCATATGGCGTCATGCCTTCCTCGCGGCATGGCACCTTGTCCATGTCGAGCCGGATGCCCGCCTTGCCATTGGTCGCCATTTCGACGCTGGAAGAGGTGAGGCCCGCTGCGCCCATGTCCTGAATCGCGACGATCGCATCTGTCGCCATCAGTTCGAGGC
>Ga0255776_10003209_pt1 | contig 17736 bp, 18 predicted proteins | sample 071ome_19_FD_179974 | JGI IMG/M metagenome (GOLD analysis project Ga0255776, IMG submission 179974) | Coastal salt marsh microbial communities from the Groves Creek Marsh, Skidaway Island, Georgia - 071413AT metaG (version 2) | ecosystem: Environmental > Aquatic > Marine > Intertidal zone >... | reverse complement strand
CTTTTGCCAGCGCCCCCTGATCCGCGAACCAGAATGCTTCGGTTCCAAACCCGTCCGCCGCAGGTAACGCCTCATCGCCGACCACAATCAGTTGCTCGACACCCGCCGCCTTCGCATAACAGCCAATGTCACGATGCAGGTTTGCGCTGGTCTCACCCAGTTCCAACATGGCGCCAAGAATCAAGACGCGATGCCCCGATTCTCTTACCAACGCGTCAATCGCTGCGCGAACGGCAGCGGGATTGGCATTGTAGGTGTCGTCCACAACGCGTCCGCCGAAGCGACTCGGCAAAACCCGACCCCGTCCGCTGCTCGCCTGAATCTGCGCCACCGCTTCCGCCGCTGTCTCGGGTTCAACGCCTAATTCGATCGCCACCGCCAGCGCGGCGAGTCCATTCATGACGTGCTGTGAACCCGACAACTTCATCCTAACCGGCAGTGAGAGAAGCGGAGTCACTAGGTGAAACGTCATCTCCGACAGGCCGCGATATTCGATATCAACCGCTCGATAGTCAGCTGCCGATTCGATGCCAAATGTGACTGCTCTGGCGCTACCTGCCTGCGCTCGCCACTGCCCCAGCCAGGGCTGATCAGCGTTGATCACCGCAAGCCCGTCATTACCCAGACCTTCAAAGATCTCACCTTTGGTGCTGGCGATGGCATCAATATTTTCGTAGTTGGCAAGGTGCGCAGCAGATGCATTGAGGCACACCGCAACGTCGGGCGAGGCCAGTTCGCAGAGATAACGGATATCGCCTGGCCGACCCGCACCCATCTCGATCACGGCAAACTGATGGCCTGCATCAAGCCTTGCGAGCGTCAGCGGCACACCTAGCTCATTATTCTTGTTACCCACGGTCGCGTGCACAGCGCCGGCGGAGGATAAGGCTGCAGCGATCAGATCTTTGGTGGTAGTTTTGCCCGCGCTCCCCGTGACAGCGACCACCGTCCCTTTAAAAGACTGCCTCTTTAATTGTGCGAACCTGCCCGATGCGTCCAGCACGTCTGCCACCACCAACTGCGGCGAGAGGCCATCGAGCTGTCGCTCGGTGACAAGCGCTGCCGCTCCCGCCTCCATCGCGGCCACTGCGTAATCATGCCCGTCGACATGCGCGCCTTTTATTGCCGCAAACAGATCACCCGCCCTGACCTCGCGGCTGTCCGTAGCCAGACCGTTGAGAAGAAGCGAAGGTCCGATCAGATGACCCCCGGTCCGCTGCGCCAATGTCTCCAGAGGTACCGAAATCATTATGCTGCCAACCTCAGGTCCAGCTGTTTCAGCGCGTGCGCTTCGTCAGAAAATGGGTGCCGCTTTCCATCGATCTCTTGATAGGCTTCGTGACCTTTCCCTGCAATCAGCACAATATCGCCGGCGGCGGCGCGGGAAATGGCAAGGCCGATTGCGGCGGCGCGGTCAGGTTCCACAAGTAATGGCGCATGCTCACAGCCGGCGATAATGTCTTCAATAATGGCGTCCGGAGATTCGGTACGGGGGTTATCACTGGTCACCACGAGGCAATCAGCGAGACGGGCAGCGACGGACCCCATTTCCGCTCGTTTACCCCGATCGCGATCTCCGCCGCAGCCGAACAGCACCCATATCTGACCCGTCACACCGCCCTCTGACAGCGTGGAAAGAGCCCGTTCCAGAGCGTCAGGCGTATGCGCGTAATCAATGACGACAGATACGTCGGCGGCATGCTGCAATTTTTGCATGCGCCCGACCACCGGCTTGACCTGCTCGGCCGCTCCGATCACTTCCGAAAATGAAATACCTGATGCGGCCAAGAGGCAAATCGCAGCGGTCAGATTAAACGCATTGAATCGCCCGGAGAGGGGGCACTCAATTTGCGCTACGCCCCATGGCGTGCGGAGATCAAATGCAAGCGGCGACACAGCTGTCACGCTTACCTGAACAGCTGTACTCAACCCCTCGCAGGATATACCCAGCGCGTTTTCACCCCACACTGCACTATGGCGAGACAAAAACTCATCGTCCGCATTAAAAAGTTGGACGCCTGGCGCAAAGTCTTGGAAGAGCTTCACCTTCGCGGCGAAGTAGGCGTCTAGCGTCACGTGGTAATCAAGGTGATCCCGAGACAGATTGGTAAATACGGCAGCATCAATTGCCAGACCGTCCAATCGACCCTGATCGAGCGCATGACTTGACGCCTCCATGGCCACCCAGCGGACAGATTGATCCAGCCAGACTCTTAATTGTTGATGCAAAGCGATGCAATGAGGAGTCGTATTGACCGTCTCTGCCGGCGCTTCATCCAACCTCATGCCCAGCGTACCCACTACACCCGCCTTTCGCCCGGTTGTTCGAAGCAGCTGCGCCGTCAGTTCAACCACAGAGGTCTTACCGTTAGTGCCGGTTACCGACAGTAGCTTCAGATCTTTCGATGGCGAGCGATAAAACCGATCAGCTAACGCTCCCAGTCGATCCTTGAGCCCCTCGATGAGGATGACCCGGTGATCCGCCACCTCTGAGTGCCCCCTAGAGTCAGCAAGTACCGCGCAGGCACCCCGCTCGAGGGCCTCCTGTATGAACTCCCTTCCATCGGCCTTTGTCCCGGGGACTGCAACAAAGGCATCACCCGGCCGAATCAAGCGGCTGTCAAGCGTCATGCCCGCCACCGCGATATCAGGCGCGCCGTTATCTGCGAGCAGTTCGCGAAGACCCATCATCACTCGTTAACCACCGAAGCGAGTAATGACGGCGACTCGGCCAGTTCAGGTCGAGCATTTCGGATGCGAAGCACTTCCTCGGTGATACGCGAATAAACCGGGGCCGCGGCTAGCCCACCGCCGTAGTGATCGCCCAGAGGTTGATCCACCAAGATAGCAGTGACATATCGGGGCGCGTCTATCGGCGCAATCCCGACAAACAGCGCAACGTACTGGTCGTCTAGGTAACCGGCATCTCCAACTTTGTGCACGGTGCCGGTTTTACCGCCTACCGAAAACCCGGGAACTTGCGCCAACGTCGCTGTGCCGCCAGGGCCTGTGACTCGATGTAATACTTCGATAACGTGTTGCGCAACCGAAGCATCGATGACCCGCTCTCCTTCGGTCAGGTTTTCTGGGTCCTGCTTCAACAACGTTAAGGGACGTCGAATACCGTCATTAGCGAATATCGCGTATGCACGCGCCAACTGCAGCGGAGTGGTGTTCAAACCATAGCCAAAGGCCAGCGTCACTTTCTCGATGTCGCTCCATCGCGACATACTCGGTAGCAAGCCAGCGCGCTCGCCCGGAAAACCGGTGCCTGTCGTCTCGCCCAAACCAAACCGCTGCAGAACGTCTAATATCGCCTCGTGTCCCACCGACTGAGCCATTTTAGTAACGCCTACCTGACTCGATTTTTCGATGACCTCGGAGACTGTCATCTCTCCATAGTTGCGGGGATCATGTAATACCTTGGACCCAACTCGTATCCGGCCCGGCGACGTATCGATCAGACTGTCTATCTGGAATTGGCCACTTTCCAGAGCCGCCACAAGCGTGAGTGTTTTGATCGTAGAGCCGGGCTCGTAAACATCCGTGGCAGCCCGGTTGCGCGCGCCAGCAAAATCCAGTGCTCCGCGACTATTTGGGTTAAACACCGGATAGTTGCTGATTGCCAATACCTCTCCTGTCCACGCGTCTATCGTGACAGCAGAACCCGCGATGGCACCGGTCTCCTTCATCGCTCGCTGTAATTCTCGATGCTGCGCATACTGCAATCGCAGATCCACACTGAGGGTGAGCTTACGGCCCGGATGAGGTTCTTTAATGACGCCTATGTCGCGCACTGCCTCGCCATGCAGATCCTTGATAAAGCGTTTCTTGCCAGGCGAGCCTCGAAGCCATTCCTCATAGGATAATTCGATGCCAGCAATACCTCTGCCATCAACGTTTGTCAGACCCAGTAACTGGGCTGTCACCTCACCGGCGGGGTAAAAGCGGCGATATTCCCGCTCTCCCCTGACACCGGGAAAGTTCTCCCGCAGTATCTGCCGTGCCGCATCTGGAGTCTGGTGTCTGGCCAGATACATAAACTGCTTGTCGCCGTAAAAGGCCAGCTTCTCTCTCAATACACTGACATCAAGCGCCAGCATTGATGCGAGCTCCTCCAGCCTCGGACTGTCGCGCAGCAGCTGCGGATTGGCCCAGAGAGAAACCACCGGAGAACTCACTGCAATCGGGGTGCCATTACGGTCCTCAATCAATCCGCGGTAGACAGGGATCTCTGCGGTTCGCACGGCCCGCATGGCCCCTTGCTCCCTTAAAAAAGCAGTCCCCCGGCCACCTTCAAGAACCTGCAGCGTCAGCAGCCGTGCGACCAGCAACACGGACAATGCAGCGAGCAACGCGCATACCAGGCCGAAACGCCAGGGAGATAATGTGCTTGACGGCGAGCCAGTCACGGGGAAACCACCTTTGAGAGGCTTAAATCGGGTGGGCGCATTGAGAGTTGCTCACCCGCAAGTTGCTCAATCCGATGAGGCGCCGCCCATGTGTTCATTTCCAGCAATAGCCGCGTGTAGTCCTCCTGCAACTGCCAACGCTCAAGCTCAAGCATCTGTAAACGGGCGTAATCTTCGCGAACGCTGTGAGTGCTTGCGATCAAGGCCAAACTCGACAGCATCAAGCCACAAACGATGAGTACCATGGTCGCAATCGATCGCACAGACGCGCCCCTCATCAGACGCGCTCCGCGATTCGAAGAATGGCGGAGCGAGATCGCGGGTTGCGAGCGATTTCAGCCTCTGCCGGGAAGACGGCTTTTCCGACAGGTCGTAACGCCGCCTGATTCGCCTCATGTCGAACCGGCACACCCGGCGGCAACTGCTTGCCGCGGGCCTGATCGCGAATAAAGCGCTTCACTATCCGGTCTTCCAGAGAGTGAAAGCTGATAACAACCATTCGCCCACCCGGGGCCAGTGCAGTCAAGATGGCGTCGAGCACCTCACGTAGCGCATCGAGCTCCCCGTTCACATGAAGCCGGATGGCTTGGAAGCTACGCGTGGCCGGGTGTTTGTGCTGCTCCCAACGCGGATTCGCGGCGGCTACCAGATCCGCGAGCTGCGCAGTCCGCTCTATTGGAGCAGTCTCTCTCGCGTGCACAATCGCGGACGCAATCCGTCGAGCAAAACGCTCCTCACCCAACTCTCGCAGCACCGCACTGATTTCCGACTCACTAGCCTCAGCCAACCACTGGGCCGCCGATTGGCCCTGCGCCGGATCCATGCGCATGTCGAGGGGCCCATCATGTGAAAAACTGAACCCTCTGGACGGATCATCCAACTGCGGCGAGGACACACCCAAGTCCAGCAACACGCCCTGCAAACTGCCCGGGTTCACGTACCCCGCGAGCGACCGGAAATTCGTGGCCTGAAATTGAAATCGCGCGTCCCGCTGCGCAAAGGCTGCGGCTGCCTCTGCCGCATCGGGATCCTGATCCAAGGCAAGCAAAGAACCCTGTGGCGACAGCGCTTCGAGGATGCGGGAGCTGTGGCCTCCCCGCCCAAAAGTGCAATCAACATATGCGCCGTCCGCCGCCACCATCAATGCTGCAATCGCCTCCTCAAGTAAAACCGGTTGATGTGCCCGGCTCATCAAAGATTGAGCTGCATCAGCTCCGCCGGGAGCTCCCCATCGGAGTCAGACATCAGAGCGGCCTCACACTCCCTCAGCCACAACTCTTCCGACCACAGCTCTAACTTGTTCCCCTGACCCACGAGCACAGAGCGCTTTTCAAGCTGCGCGTATTCTCTGAGCGCCGGTGGCAACAGAACCCGTCCATTACCGTCGAGCTGCAAATCACTGGCGTATCCCAGGATCAACCTCTGAAAGCGTTTAATTGCGGGATTCAACGCGGGCAAAGCCTGCACATCGCGCTCGATTCGCTCCCACTCGGGCAAGGCGTAAAGCGCCAGGCAAGGTGATTGGGTATCTACTGTGATGACCACCTGACCGTCACTCAGGACAGAGAGAAGCTCGCGCTGACGCGCGGGCACGGCCATTCTGCCCTTGGCATCGAGATTGATGTGTTGTACGCCCCTGAACATGTCGACGCGGCCAAAGCCCCCTACTTTTCCCACAAAATGGGCTGATTACCCACTTTATTCCACAATTTGCCACTATACGCTCACGATTTGGGCGAGGTCAACGACCTGTGGAAGAAAAAACGAGCATTTTCAGTGGTTTAGAAGGGTTTGGAGGCCAGGATGCAGGCCAGCAATTCCCGAAAGAATTAGTCCATAAAACAGATTATTAAATCGTGTTCGCAGGAATTCCCTGACATTATATTCTTTTTTATTATTAATTTATTTTTTTTAAAATTTAATTGGTATAGATTTGAGGGTCCTCGAAGGCACCGTGAAAGGCACCGTGAGGAGTCAAGACAACGGTCGCCAATCTGGCCGCAAAAATAAAGGAGCCCCCCTTTACGGGGGGCATAGAGTGAGTCGGTCTGTAAGCCGGGTTCTGTCGAGGACGATCATTCATCTGGGACGAGCGTCACCGCTCGCCTCAAGCGACCTACCCGAATCCGCCGAGGGTCACGGCATCGGATCCCTATTTGGTCTTGCTCCGGGCGGGGTTTACCATCGCCACGGTTGTTACCAACCGCGCGGTGCGCTCTTACCGCACCTTTTCACCCTTACCTGAAAACAGGCGGTTTCCTTTCTGCTGCACTTTCCGTGGGCTCACGCCCCCCAGGTGTTACCTGGCGCCCTGACCCGTTGGAGCCCGGACTTTCCTCTGCCGCAGATGCGGCAGCGATCGCCCGACCAACTCGCGTCAAAGACTAACCACTGTACCGCACCGAAACAAGCGCAGATCTAGGCTTGCCGACTCAGCAACAGTTGGTAGAGATCTCTGGCTCGCTCACCGGTTAACTCCGCAACAATCGCGGCAGCGCGACGCGGCGGCAACTCTAGTGCCAATTTCTCCAACCACACAGTCGCATCGGGACTGATGTCGCCCGCCTCCCTCTGATACCCCCTCACCAGAAGCACTGCTTCGCCGCGGAGTTGATTTGGATCTGCACCGACCCAATCCAGCAACGCCGACAGCCGATCGCGTCGAACAGTCTCATGGGCTTTTGTCAGCTCTCGACACAGAGTTGCCTCTCGATCCCCCAGCTCCGATAGCAGTGACGCCAGCGAGTTCGGCAAGCGCCTTGGGGATTCAAATATCACGAGCGTTGATTCCAGGAATTTTATGGCGCGCAGGCGCGCCGCACGCTGTCCCGCCTTTACCGGCAAAAAGCCCTCGAAATGAAAACGATCGGTTGGCAAACCTGACACGCTCACAGCCGCCAGCATTGCGCTCGCCCCGGGAACAGGAGTCACCGATATACCCTCTGAATGACACGCCTCCACAAGCCGGTAACCGGGATCTGAAAGCAGCGGTGTTCCTGCGTCTGAGATCAGTGCAAGTGACGCGCCAGATCGGAGATGTCGCAATAGCCTGTCGAGGTCACTCGCGCCACTGTGATCATGATAGCTGACCAGAGGCGTATCAATATCAAAATGGCGCAGTAGGCGTTCTGAATGCCGAGTATCCTCTGCGGCAACCAAGTCTGCATCTCTGAGGGTTTCGATAGCGCGGAGAGTGATATCACCCAGATGGCCAATGGGCGTGGCAACAATGTATAGGCAGGCTGGCACTCGTATCACTCCTCAAGGGGGCCATCCGCCCCCACTTAGGGCTATACTGCCGCGATGAGTTCAGCAGGTCACCCTATTGTTGTCCGCTTCTTTTCACTCTGAATCCCCTTCACGACCGTATCTGGGTATTGTCGCCCTTTTATTGCTGGTACTTGCCAGCTGCACCTCGTCCCCCCCAAAAATGGTGCAGAGAGGCAGTGACCCGATAGCGCCAGAGACATCCCCGGTGCCTATCGAGGGAGAGCGACTGGACCTCAGCTTGCTGTCTGAAGTATCGGAAATTGCCAGGACCCAATCACTCCTGCTGGCCAGATACGAACGCAACCAAGCACTGGCAATGAGCGTCGATGCATCAACATTAATGGCGATTGACAGCCGCCTCGCCTGGTTTGAGGGAGATGTAGCGCAGGCAGATAAGCTTCTGGGTACGCTCTCAACCGACAATTCAGCTGCGCTTCCGTTCGTACTGTCCGAAAGAGAGCGCAGATCGGCTGCTATGGGCCGATGGCTGGAGGCAGCCAAAGGGGTCTTGGAACAAAGCAATTTAGATCTCGAGGCAGACGGAGACGACATGGCGAGTGAGCGTCTCTTTGGCTACCTCATGCGAGCTGATGGAGCGGAGATTTCACGGGAACTTGAGCGTAAGCTCCATCCGGATTGGCGTGCTTGGCTCGAGATGCAACAAGCCTACCGCCGCGGACAAGGCGACTTGAGAGTGTGGCAGGCCTCCCGCCCCATAAATCAACTGCGCCCGCCGGCGCCGGAACATATTAAAAAATGGCTTAACGCAGACTCTGACACCAGCATAAAGGTGATCCTGCCACTTGAAGGTGCTTTGGAAGCCGCGGGCGAAGCGGTACTAGATGGCGCAGTAAAACAACTCTATTTGCTCTATCCAGACCCACAGCACCGCCCTCGTCTCGATGCGCTGAACTCTGCCGCTTACAGCGATGCGCGTAGCGCCTATAACGCGGCGATTGCTCAGGGTGCGGATCTGGTTATAGGGCCGCTCACCAAAAAGGAAGTAGCTGACCTCTCACAATTGTCGCAATTCTCCACTCCGATCATTGCACTGAATCAATCACCGGTCGCAGATGGTTCCGTATCGGACAATTGGCTCAGCTTCAGCCTTGCGCCTGAGGATGAAGCCGCTCAAATCGCAGAGGTTGCCTTTGGGCACGCTTGCCGCAACGCGATTGTTATTTCTGGTGCTGACGACCGCGGCGTCCGATTACTGAATGCTTTTGGACGTCGCTGGAGCAGCTTGGGCGGTAAGATCCGAGGGCAACTCGTTATCGAGGACCTCTCCGAGGCCAATACCTCGATGGGACAACTGCTCGGCTCGGGTTCGAGTGATCAGCGAATCACCGCCATTGAGAAAGCATTTGACCTCCCTGTCGATGCTAGGGGCCGAGGGCGCAGCGACTTCGAGTGTATTTTCATGCTGGCCAGTGATCCTGCCATAGCAAGAGCCTGGAGACCTTTACTCATCTTCCATATGACCGGGGACTCACCCGTCTACGCCACCTCTGCCATCAACGACGGGATAGACAGTACCCGCAACCGAGACCTTAATGGCGTGCTGTTCGTGGAGTCGCCGGGCATGCTACCACCCAATAGGCCCGACAGACTCACCCGACTGAGAGCTCTGGGTAGCGACGCAATTTTGCTGAGTCAACATTGGCATCAAGCACTCGCCACCGATAACTGGATTCTTCAAGGGCAGACCGGATTGTTGCGGCGTCAGGGCAATGGCAATGTTGAAAGAGCCTCTGATCTGGCCACTTTCGATGGCGCAAAGGTCCGTCGTGCTGGTGTACGCTGACCCCTTACAGGCTTCACTTGACAATTCTATGCGAAACATCGGCCAGCAGTGGGAGCAGCGCGCAGAGCTGTTTCTGGTCAGTCAAGGCCTCTCGATGGTGGCACGCAATTACCTTGCTAGCTGCGGCGAGATCGACTTGATCATGTCAGACCAAAGTACTCTGGTCTTTGTAGAGGTGCGCTTCCGAGCGTCGCGCCGTTTTGGGGGCGCCATCAATAGCGTCCGGCGTGCAAAGCAGGAGAAACTGTTAAAGTCCGCAAAGCGCTTTCTCCAGCTTCACCCGGCGTGGTCTGCACATCCTTGCCGGTTTGACGTAATTGCTTATGATGCGGCCAGTTCAATCGATAACCCACTGTGGATCAAAGCGGCATTTGCCTAATTAAAAATTGTTGCGGGTAAAGAACATCAACTTGGACACCTACCCTATCATCGCCAATTTTTTCCGAGGACAACTGGAGCACACCAGTTTGTCGGTGGACAGCATCGCCGAGGAGATTGCACAGGCGGCTCTGCTCTCCTCAGAAGCCATACTTGCTGAAAAAAAACTGTTCAGTTGTGGCTTGGCGTCGGATTGTTCCAGCGCAGTGGCACTGGCAAGTCTCCTGCAACGTGGCGTTCTGAGAGAGCGTCCTAGCCTGCCTGTTGTCGAGCTCGCTGCGCACCATATTGATTCGGTTGAAGCTGGCGGAACATGGGCCAGTCAGCAGATTCAGGCGCTCGGCCAATCAGGGGATGTCGCGATCGTCTTTGCCTCAACGCTGAGCGACGTCGATATCCAACGATTCCAAACGGTAGCCGACGACCGACAGGTGGTAACGATATGGGTTGGGCAGCGGGGACCTGGTCTGAGCATTTCCTCTGGAGATGAGAATGTCGAACGACAACTCACGCTTAACCACAGCATCGCCGTTTGCTTGGCACGATTAATTGAAACCTTTACCTTTGGACCAGTGGAGGATTAACGCATGCGGAAACTAGTTACCCTACTCCTATTCAGTCTCGCCGTAGCCTGTCTCAGTGGCTGCGGTGCAATTATGTCCAGCGCAGGTGCCGGCCCCATCGAAGAAGACGACGGGGAGCGCACCTTTGCACAGCAGGTTGCAGACGAAAGCATTGAGACGAAAGCAAAGGTCAACATTAATGCAGCCAGTGAGGGTTACCACAATGCACACCTCACTATCGTTTCTTACAACGGCTTCGTCTTGCTGGCGGGACAGGTTCCCTCAGAAGACCTCAAGACCCTCGCCGCGGATGTCGTGCGCGAAGTGGATGATGTCAGAAGAATCTATAACGAACTCGAAATTGGGCCGGCAGTTACAGCAGGCACCATCACTAACGACACGTGGATCACGACACAAGTTAAATCGAAGCTTCTGGCCAGTTCCGACACGCCGGGAACTCGGGTGAAAGTTGTCACAGAGAACAGCGTGGTTTACCTAATGGGGCTCCTTACCGAAGCAGAAGCCGACCGAGTGGCCCTAGAAGCTGCCGAAGTCAGCGGTGCCGAGCGAGTGGTAAAGCTATTCGAAATTATCCCCGCTCCCGCTATTTGACGACCTTCAGGCTCGGCTTGGAGCGGCCGGGTGGAGGCTCGGGTGGGTCATCCGGCTCACTTTCACTCTCAAAAACCATGCCCTGCCCGTTTTCACGAGCATAGATGCCAAGGATGGCGGTGATTGGCACAGCGATATCGGTCGCAACACCACTAAAACGACCGTTGAATAATACGCGCTCATTCCCCAACTCGAGCTCTACCACCGCGCTCGGAGAAATGTTCAATACAATTTGCCCATCTGTCACGTAGGCAGGGGGCACAGATACCCCCTCTATATTGGCATCGACGAGTAAGTGCGGTGTACAACCGTTATCGACGATCCAGTCGTAAATAGCGCGGATGATATAGGGCCGGCTGGAATTCAAGGAGGGTTAGGGCCCTAGGGGCGCATCTCCCGCTCTTGCACCGACAGGCTCTCCTGAAATGCCTCTCGACTGAACAACCGGTCCATGTAGTCAAACAGCGGCTTGGACTGTTTGCTTGGACGGATGTCCACGCCGAGAGAGGGCAAGCGCCAAAGTATGGGGGCCACGCAACAATCTACAAGAGAAAACTCATCACTCATAAAGAACGGCTTCTCGGCGAAGATGGGCGCCACCGCTACGAGGCTCTCCTTCAACTCCTTGGTTGATTTCTTCACCACATTGTCGCTTCTTGACGATTGAATCGCGTCCACCAAGCTGGCCCAATCACGCTCTATGCGATAAACGAACAGCCGGCTCTCGGCTCTGGCAACCGGATACACCGGTAAAAGCGGAGGGTGAGGAAAACGCTCGTCCAAGTATTCCATCATGACCTTAGATTCGTATAAAACGAGCTCTCGGTCGACCAGCGTTGGCATGGTGTTGTAGGGGTTTAAATCGCCCAACTCAGCAGGGACGGCACCGGTTTCAGACTCGACTAATTCCACGGTTACGCCCTTCTCAGCCAGCACTAACCGCACACGATGGCTGTAGTGGCTGGCGTTATCGGAGAACAACGTCATGGAGGATCGCTTGGATACGATCCCTGAGGCATCATCAGACATAGGTTTTCAACTGGCTAAAGGGTCGCGTAGTTTACCACTCAATTGAGGGTGAATAACGCCCTCACCCAACTTAGCGCGCTTTTAATGCACATCTTTCCAGTATTCGCGGTTCAACAACCACGCGAAAATAAAAAACACGACCAGGAATAACAGAACGTACCTACCAATCCGGATGCGATCAGCTTTAAACGGCTCGGCGGTGTAGGCCAGAAAGTTGACCAAATCGTAAACGGCACCATCAAACTGCTCCGGTGACATGGCTCCGGCAGACACGAGATCCGTCGTAGCGCATTGCTCCGCTTTTGCTGAGGCCGCACCGGATACATCGAAACACGCCGACAAGCCTTGCAACTCCATCAGCACATGGGGCATGCCGACATTTGGGTATACGCGATTGTTGACCCCGTAAGGACGCGACTCGTCCTGATAAAACGCACGCAGGTAGGTGTAAAGCCATTCTGGTTGGCGCGCCCGCGATATCAGTGTGAGATCAGGTGGCGTGGCGCCAAACCACTTTTTGGCCTCGGCTTTGTCCATGCTGTTTGTCATCAGCGAGCCAAGCTTAATTTCCGGGTCGAAGACGAGATTGGCCTTGTAAAGATCCTCTGGGATTCCCAGGTCGCGCGCGACGCGATTGTGCCGGGAATACTGCAGAGAATGACAACCCATGCAATAGTTGGCGTACAAAGCCGCGCCACGCTGCAATGAAGGCTTGTCGCCTGCGTCTGCCTCAAAAGGATCGCAAGACATTGTGCCGCAGTTGTAGGCGGACTCAGCACCCACGACCTTGAGCGGAAGAAATGCCAGGGCGCCCACAATGGCGACGGTACCGATGCCCTTCCAAAAACCCATTCCTCCGTCCATGGTCACTCGCTCTGGCTCCGGCTTGGTCCGATCCAGACGCGACCACCAGGGCATCGCAAGGAAAAACAAAAAGTAAAAAATGGTGCAGATTTGCGCAAGAATCGTACGCTCTGGTGTCGGCGCCTTCACTCCCAGCACTCCTAGGATGATGAATGAAGCCACGAATACGAGCAGCATGACGCGGTTCAGCAAACCTCGGTAGCGCCAAGAACGCACCGGGTTTCGGTCCAACCACGGCAGCGCGAACGGGATGACGACCGATATGGCGAAAAATACGAACCCCCAGAACTTATCGGGGACCGCTCGCAACACCGAATAGAATGGGGTGAAGTACCACACCGGCGCAATATGCTCGGGGGTCTTCAGGCCATTGGCCTCCTCAAAGTTGGCGTATTCGAGGAAGTAGCCTGACATCTCGGGAGCGAAAAATATCACGCCACAAAAAAAGAACAGGAAAACCGCGATACCCTGCACATCATGCACGGAGTAGTAGGGGTGAAATTTGATGCCGTCCAAAGGAACACCGTCAGCTCCCTTGTTCTTCTTGATTTCGATACCGTCCGGGTTGTTTGACCCTACCTCGTGTAGCGCGAGGATATGCAGAACAACCAGCGCCAACAACACGATTGGTAGCGCAACAACGTGCAGTGCGAAGAAACGATTCAGGGTAATGCCCGAAATAAGATAATCGCCCCGGATCCAGGTCACGATGTCCTCACCCACAACCGGAATTGCGCCAAACAGAGAGATGATGACCTGCGCTCCCCAATAGGACATTTGCCCCCAAGGCAACACATATCCGACAAAGGCTTCCGCCATCAGCACGATGAAGATGAGCATGCCAAATATCCAGATTAATTCTCTGGGCTTCTTGTAGGATCCGTACATCAGCGCGCGCATCATATGCAGATACACAACGATGAAAAATGCGGAAGCCCCGGTTGAGTGCATGTAGCGGAGCAGCCAGCCATAATCCACATCACGCATAATGTATTCCACCGACGCGAACGCCTCTTCCGCCGACGGGGTGTAGTTCATCGTCAGCCAAATGCCCGTGAGCAATTGATTGACAAGCACCAACAATGAGAACACGCCGAAGAAATACCAAAGATTGAAGTTCTTCGGAGCGTAGTACTCACCCATGTGGGTGTTCCACGCGCGCGTCAAGGGCAGACGTGCGTCAATCCAGGCAACCAGTCCTGTGAGTGCCTTTTCCATCACGCCACCTCCGCGTCTACGCCGATAACCAATACGTTATCGCTCTCGAATGAATAGGGGGGTATTTCCAGATTGGCCGAGGCCGGCACACCTTTGTAGACACGGCCAGCGAGGTCGAATTTCGACCCATGGCAAGGGCAAAAGAAGCCGCCAAGCCACTCATCGCCACCCAAGTCCGCCGCCCCGACCTCGGGGCGGAACTTGGGCGCGCAGCCCAAGTGAGTGCACAGCCCCACCAAAACCAAGTATTCCTCATTTAATGCACGAGCTTCACCGGCAATGTAGTCGGGCTGAGAAGACGATTCTGACAGAGGGTCCTTCAGATCATCGTTGAGCTGTACAAGCCCCGCTACCTGCTCTGGCGTTCGGCGCAGCACGTAAACGGGCTTGCCGCGCCACTCAATGACAACCATCTGGCCGGGCTCGAGCTTGCTGATGTCAGCGCGCACGGGAGCGCCCGCGGCCTTGGCCTTTTCAGATGGACTCCAAGATCCCAGGAAAGGGACCGCCACTCCCGCAACACCTCCCAATCCCACAGCGGAAGTTGCAGCTGTCAAAAACCGGCGCCGTGTTCGGCTGTTATCAGAGTTGTGACCCTGCGAATCTGAATGGTCAGTCATATTTGCGCGTCTCCGGAATTACCAAGCCCTGTTTGGCACGCCATCTGAACACCAGATGGCGAGGCCAAGCCTCTAGGCCTTGGCAAGCAAGATGAATTCAGCGCGCGAAGTGTAATGGTCGCGTCCGCCGCCAGCAAGTTGAAATACGCGCTTGATGCCCGCGGAGATCAAACTAGAGTAGCCGGCACGCTAGTCCGCATGCGCAAAGCCGTTGACCAGCACCACGCCCATCACGATCAGTATCAACCCCACTATCGCACGCCATTCCAGCGCCTGCTGAAATAAGAGATAACCACACAGCGTGATGAGAAAAATGCCTAGGCCGGACCATGTGGCGTACACCACAGCAATCGGTAAAGCGTCGAGCGCAAAAGTGAGGCAGTAAAACGAGACCGCATAACACGCGATCAAACTGACGGTGGGTAAAGGCCGCGAAAAATTCTCACTCAGCGGGAGAAGCATGGTCCCACACACCTCTAGGGCTACGGCGACTAACAAGTAGACGTAATGCATGCTTCACCCCCTGACCGACGCAGAGAAAATGGGGTTCAAAGGCGCTCTGTCTCACTCATGCAGCGCGCTAACCTGCCTGAGAACATTGATTCCGAGCTCCAAGGCCGGGCTCGAGCCATTCAGAATGTGTATACCATTGGAACCGCGAGGCTGGCAAAAAAAAGACCCGTCGGAACGAGTCTTTTCGATAGCCTTGGCGCCGTTATTCAACGCTTTGAGAACTGTGGCTTTCTGCGAGCCTTGCGCAGGCCCACTTTCTTGCGCTCGACCTCTCTCGCATCGCGGGTCACGAAGCCAGCTGCTCGCAACGCCCCGCGCAAGCTCTCGTCATAATCCAGCAACGCACGGGTAAGGCCATGCCGAATCGCGCCCGCCTGACCGAAGCTACCGCCGCCAGTTACTGTAACGTTTGCGTCGAAATTGGACACGTTTTCGGTGAGCTCCAGTGGTTGCCGCACAATCATGCGCGCCACTTCCCGTCCGAAATACTCGTCTACAGGCCGTCCATTGACTACGATATTGCCGCTACCGTTGCGCAAAAAAACGCGAGCTGTCGAAGTCTTTCTTCGGCCCGTTCCATAGTATTGTGCAGTCGCCATAGAGAGTCCCTCAGATCGTCAGTGGCTGCGGTTGCTGCGCCGCATGTGGGTGGGCGGGGCCCGCATAAACTTTCAGCTTTTTCAGCATGGCTCGGCCCAACGGGCTGCGAGGCATCATGCCCTTGACCGCTCGCTGGAGAACGCGCTCAGGCGCTCTATCGATCAACTGCTCAAAACTCGCTGACTTGATCCCACCCGGAAATCCCGTGTGGTGATAGTACATTTTGTCGGTCTGCTTGGCGCCAGTCACGCGAACCTTCTCGCAGTTAACCACGACGATGTAATCACCCATGTCCATGTGAGGCGTATATTCAGGCTTGTGTTTGCCACGCAGCCGATGCGCGATCTCAGTGGCGAGCCTGCCGAGCGTCAGATCCTCAGCGTCTACGACGAACCAATCGTGGTGCACGTCGCCGGCTTTTGCGCTGTATGTTTTCATGACCAAAGCCTCAAGGGCGGTGTTAAAAAAGGAGCGCGGATGGTACTGGACAGCAACCCGCCTTTCAACCGTTATTTTGCCACCCTGGCATCAGGGTCTGTGCTCTGCGCGCAAGTATTCATGAGTTCGCATTTCCTGCAATCGAGATAGGGTCCTATCGAACTCAAATCGCAATTTATTGCCCGAATATATGGCCTCAGGCGCCGCGTCTGCGGTGGCGATCAGTTTCACATTACGGTCATAGAATTCATCCACCAGATTGATGAATCGCCTCGCTGCGTCTTCACGTTCCGCGGACAAGCGCGGAATCTGCTCAATGATTACCGAATGATACTCCCGCGCAATCTCCACAAAATCTGCAGCACTTCTCGGTTCCTCGCAAAGCGTCCCGAAAGAAAACCACACGACTCCAGGCCCTCTCCCCAAGGTTCGGAGCTGCCGATGATTGATCTCCAGTAATGAGGGCTCGCTGTTGGGTACCCCGCCCAAAGACTCAAAATAATCCGAGAGTGCCGCGGTGGCCGCTCCGTCATGGGGCACGTGCCAGAGATCTGCCCGCTGGAGCGTGCGGAAACGATAATCAGTGTCGGAATCCAGCTGCATGATATCAAGATGCGTCTCCAGCAGTTTGATTGCGGGGAGAAAACGCGCGCGCTGCAAACCGTCGCGATAGAGGTCAGTCGGTGGGATATTGGATGTCGCAACCAACGTCACGCCGCGCCGAGTCAGCGCGTCTATCAGACCGGCGAGAATCATCGCATCACCAATATCACTGACAAAAAACTCGTCAAAACATAGCACCAGCGCCTCGGCGGCGATGTCCTCGGCAACCACTTCCATCGGATTGGGCGTGCCACTATGCAGCGTCAACGCGGCATGAACGCGCTGCATAAAACGGTGAAAGTGAATCCGCAGCTTTCTGTCAAAAGGCAGGCTCTCAAAAAAGGCGTCTACAAAGTGGGTTTTTCCCCTGCCAACGCCACCCCATACGTAGAGGCCTCGCTCGGGCGCCTGAATACCGCCCAACCGCTTTTTAAACCGTGTCCACAATTTTTCGTTTGCTTCGGCGCGCGCCACCAGACGGTGGCTGAGACCGTCCAATTCAACCACCAGCGCCGCTTGCGCCGGATCAGGGAGCAACGCACCTGAATCAATATCACGCTGATAGCGCTGCAGGGGTGTCAATTGGTCTTTCATGATTAATCAGCAAGTGACGAGCGCCGCGAAGAGTAACACGGCCGCAGCAGTTCCAATGTCTCTTCGCAGCCCAGCCCAACCTCGGTGAGTGATGACACGACGTGGCGGCGGGCTTGGAGTACACTAGGCTGTCTACTCGGCGGCAACACCCACGCGGCCCGCTCGGGGAACGATTGAGGCAGACACCACATAGGGATGGCCAAAGGCGGATTAGCATG
>Ga0255776_10003206_pt1 | contig 17750 bp, 13 predicted proteins | sample 071ome_19_FD_179974 | JGI IMG/M metagenome (GOLD analysis project Ga0255776, IMG submission 179974) | Coastal salt marsh microbial communities from the Groves Creek Marsh, Skidaway Island, Georgia - 071413AT metaG (version 2) | ecosystem: Environmental > Aquatic > Marine > Intertidal zone >... | reverse complement strand
CGACGTGGGTAATGCGCACATCTTCCCAGTTGGCACCCAACTCATCTGCAATGATCTGCGCCAGAGCGGTACCCACATGCTGGCCCATTTCCGCGCGCACGATATTAATTAACACCGTGCCTTGCGAGTCGATCTCGAACCAGATGACGGGAGAAAAGGCCTGACTGGCCCCCGCATCGGCTAAATCTGAGGCGACCTGATCCGCGCCACAGCCTGGCAGCACGGCACCAAGCCCCATCACCAGCGAAGAGCTGGCGGCGCCTGCCACAAAACGACGTCTGGAAAGGAGAAAATCAGACATCATGGCCTCCCTGCCCCTCGGCCGCCGCCTGAATGGCGCGCTTGATTCTTGGATACGCCATACAGCGGCAAAGATGCCCGTTCATGTGCGTGACGATATCTTCTTCGCTGGGGCTGGGATTAACTTCGAGTAAAGCAGCGGCTTGCATGATCTGGCCTGATTGGCAGTAGCCACACTGGGGCACTTGCTCAGCTTCCCAGGCAGTTTTTAAAGCGTCGCCCGCAGGCGTCGCCAACCCCTCAATCGTGGTAACACTGCGTCCCGCCGCCGCTTGCACTGGTGTCACACAGGCTCTGGTCGGGCTGCCATCCAAATGCACGGTACAGGCGCCACACTGCGCAATCCCGCAGCCGAATTTGGTGCCAGTTAACTTAAGCTCTTCGCGCAACACCCACAGGAGTGGGGTATCCGGAGCGCTGGCGCTCCTCGCGGGCATCCCATTCAGCACGAATTCAGTCATTTCACAGCTCCTCACCCTGCGCCTGGGCTCAGCATAACCCTTTATCGCACTCGAGCAAGAGACGAGCGAGCAAGGCGCAGCGCACTGCACACATGCTTGTCGGATTAAGACACTATTAGTGCGCTGTTTTTTTTCTCGGATCCGCCCAGAGGCTCGCCCAGTGCAGGCAGCTGATCGCAACGCCGTGTGCGCGGAGCAAAAAAAAGCCCGCGCAAGGCGGGCTCTTTAGATCAGTCTCGCTGTTAGTCGAGAATCTTGGCGACGACGCCAGCACCTACCGTTCGACCACCCTCTCGGATCGCAAAACGCAGGCCCTCTTCCATCGCAATCGGCGCAATCAACGTCGCCACAAAGTTAATGTTGTCACCAGGCATCACCATCTCAACACCCTCAGGCAACTCAACCGCACCCGTTACGTCCGTCGTACGGAAGTAAAACTGCGGACGGTAACCCTTGAAGAACGGCGTGTGTCGTCCACCTTCGTCCTTCGACAGCACATAAACCTCTGCCTCAAACTTGGTGTGCGGCGTTACAGATCCCGGAATCGCCAGTACCTGACCACGCTCAACCTCATCACGCTTCGTACCACGCAGCAGAACACCCACGTTCTCGCCCGCACGGCCCTCATCCAACAACTTGCGGAACATCTCCACGCCCGTACAAGTCGTCTTCTGGGTGTCCTTGATACCGATAATCTCGATCTCGTCACCCACCTTCACAATACCGCGCTCAACACGACCCGTTACCACCGTACCCCGGCCAGAGATCGAGAACACGTCCTCAACCGGCATCAGGAACGGCTGGTCAATCGCACGCTCAGGCTCAGGAATATAAGAGTCCAAAGTCTCAACCAGCGTCTTCACCGCCGTCGTGCCCAGACCATTGTCATCTTCGCCATTCAACGCCATCAGCGCAGAACCACAAATAATCGGGGTGTCATCACCCGGGAACTCGTAGGTATCCAGAAGCTCTCGCAGCTCCATCTCTACCAGTTCCTTCATCTCTGTGTACTCTTCCGTATCAACGCCGCCGCAGTCTTCTGCCAGCAGGTCAGCCTTGTTCAGGAATACCACGATGAAAGGAACGCCTACCTGACGGGACAGCAGAATGTGCTCACGCGTCTGTGGCATCGGGCCGTCTGTCGCACCACACACCAGGATCGCGCCGTCCATCTGCGCCGCACCCGTGATCATGTTCTTCACGTAGTCCGCGTGTCCGGGGCAATCAACGTGCGCGTAGTGACGCGCTTCCGACTCGTACTCAACGTGCGACGTCGCAATCGTAATACCGCGCTCTTTCTCTTCCGGCGCGTTATCAATGCCGTCAAACGCTACCGCCGAGCCGCCCCAAACTTCCGCACATACACGCGTCAGCGCCGCCGTCAGCGTCGTCTTACCGTGGTCTACGTGTCCAATCGTGCCCACATTCACGTGGGGCTTAGAACGCTCAAATGCTTCTTTTGCCATCTTCCTTCACCTCAGAGTTATTGCAGACGATCAGGACGTCTGGTTTTTAGAAATAATTTCCTGTGCGACATTATTCGGCGCAGGAGCATATCTGGAGAATTCCATCGTGTAAGTCGCGCGCCCCTGGGTCGCACTACGCAGATCGGTCGCGTAGCCGAACATCTCAGCCAGCGGCACTTCGGCGTTGACGATCTTGCCCGCGGCATTCTCGTCCATACCCTGGATCAAGCCACGGCGGCGGTTGAGGTCGCCAACAACATCACCCATATTTTCCTCGGGCGTCACGACCTCTACCTTCATCATCGGCTCAAGTAGCTCAGCGCCGCCCACCTCGGCGAGTTTCTTGGTCGCCATGCTTGCCGCGATTTTAAACGCCATTTCGCTGGAATCGACATCGTGGAAGGAGCCGTCATAGAGCGTAGCTTTAAGGCCCAGCAAGGGGTAACCCGCGAGCACACCATTTTGCATCTGCTCTTCGATACCCTTGTTGACCGCCGGGATGTACTCCCGCGGCACGATACCGCCGACAATCTCATTAACAAACTCGAGGCCCTCAGCGCTGGTGTCTTCCGCCGGCTCAAATCGCACCCAGACATGGCCGTACTGCCCGCGACCACCAGACTGACGGACAAACTTACCTTCGATCTCGCTGGTCGTCGTAATGCGCTCACGATAAGCCACCTGGGGCTTACCAATGTTTGCCTCGACGCTGAACTCACGCCGCATACGATCCACAATGATATCCAGGTGCAATTCGCCCATACCGGAGATAATGGTCTGGCCGGTTTCCTCATCTGTTTTGACGCGGAATGAGGGGTCTTCTTGGGCAAGCTTGCCCAACGCGATACCCATTTTTTCCTGATCGGCTTTTGATTTGGGTTCAACCGCCACCGAAATTACCGGCTCGGGGAACTCCATGCGCTCTAGAATGACGATGCTGTCGGAATCGCACAGCGTGTCGCCCGTCGTGACGTCTTTAAGACCAATCGCCGCTGCAATATCGCCCGCGAGTACTTCTTTAATTTCCTCACGACTGTTTGCGTGCATCTGAACCATTCGACCCACGCGCTCTTTCTTCTGCTTCACCGCGTTGTAGATACCCGTGCCAGATTCGAGCTTGCCGGAATAAACGCGGAAAAAGGTTAACGTGCCAACAAACGGGTCAGTTGCGATCTTGAACGCCAGCGCCGAGAAAGGCTCGTTATCATCAGACTTTCGAATAACCGGCGTTTCACCGTCTTCCAATGTTCCCTCAATCGCCTTTACTTCCGTCGGAGACGGCAAGTATTCGATCACGGCATCCAGTACTGCTTGCACGCCTTTGTTCTTGAACGCCGAACCGCCCATGATGGGCACGATTTCATTAGCCAGCGTACGAAGTCGGATGCCCTGTTTGATCTCCTCTTCAGAGAGCTCGCCCTCTTCGAGATACTTGGTCATCAAATCTTCAGTGGCCTCAGCAGCAGCCTCGACCATGTACTCGCGCATCTCGGCGGCTTTATCTGCGAGGTCAGCAGGAATGTCGGCATACTCAAAGGTCATGCCCATATCGTCTTCATTCCATAGGATCGCTTTCTGCTTGATCAGGTCGATAACGCCTTTGAAATCGTCCTCAGCGCCAATGGTCATCTGAATCGGAACGGCATTACAGCCCAGGCGGTCGCGCAACTGCTTGATGACGCTCTCGAAGTTGGCGCCAGCACGATCCATTTTGTTAACGAACACCATGCGCGGCACTTCATACTTATTGGCTTGGCGCCATACGGTTTCGGTTTGTGGCTGCACGCCTGAGGACCCGCACAAAACAACGACCGCACCGTCGAGTACGCGCAAGGAACGCTCAACCTCGATGGTGAAATCCACGTGTCCGGGGGTGTCAATAATATTGATGCGGTGTTGATCAAACTGCTGCTGCATTCCCTGCCAGAAACAGGTCGTTGCAGCCGAGGTAATGGTGATACCCCGCTCTTGCTCCTGCTCCATCCAGTCCATGGTGGCGGCACCATCGTGAACCTCACCGATCTTGTGCGACAGGCCAGTATAGAAAAGTACCCGCTCCGTAGTAGTGGTTTTACCAGCATCCACGTGGGCAACAATACCGATGTTGCGATAACGATTGATCGGAGTCTTACGAGCCACGACAGTGTCCTCAGATTAGGGTTAGCAGACTGGGTTTCAGAACCGGAAGTGCGAGAATGCCTTGTTGGCTTCGGCCATACGGTGCACGTCTTCACGCTTCTTGACCGCATTACCTTTGCCCTGTGAGGCGTCAACAATTTCGCCAGCCAAGCGCTGACGCATTGATTTTTCGCCACGGTTGCGGGCGTAATCCACCAACCAGCGCATCGAAAGCGCGACGCGTCGAGACGGACGCACCTCAACGGGCACCTGATAGGTGGCGCCACCAACGCGGCGAGACTTCACCTCGACCATCGGGGCTATATTTTCGAGGGCTTCATCGAATACTTCGATGGGATCGCGCTTGGTGCGCTCCTCAACGATATCAAGAGCGCCATAGACGATGGATTCAGCGACAGATTTCTTGCCACTGATCATCACATGATTCATAAACTTGGCGAGGGTGGAATTGCCGAATTTGGGATCAGGCAATACTTCACGTTTTGCAACAACGCGTCTTCTTGGCATGACTTACTTCCTATTTCTTCAGGGTTTCCGGTCACTGCAAATGGCGGACCGGCCTTACTGTCAACAATGTGACGTCTAGGTGGTGCCCGAAGGCACCGGATCTTACTTGGGTCGCTTGGCGCCGTACTTTGAACGGCCCTGCTTACGATCTGAAACGCCCGACGTATCGAGGCTGCCGCGGACCGTGTGATAGCGAACACCCGGCAAATCCTTAACACGGCCACCACGGATCAGGACAACGCTGTGCTCCTGCAAGTTGTGGCCTTCACCCCCAATGTACGAGGACACCTCGAATCCATTAGTGAGTCGAACACGACATACCTTCCGTAGTGCCGAGTTAGGCTTCTTCGGGGTTGTGGTGTAGACACGGGTGCAGACACCGCGACGCTGCGGGCAGGCCTGCAGTGCAGGAACCCCGCTCTTGGTGACTTTTCGCTTGCGCGGCTTACGCACAAGCTGGTTAATGGTTGCCATTCAGCTTTCGCTCCAAATACGGTTCTCGGGGCCGAGGCCCCGAAAAAGAGCGCGCATTCTATAGACCGGCCAGAAACCGGTCAAGCGCGCCACTGTGTCACTATTCCTCTGCAGAGTCCGCTGCCTCTGCCCGTTCCATTTCCTCGGCAAAGCTCTCTGAGAACTCCTCGGCAGACATCGTTAATGCAAGCTCGTCGCCCTCCGATTGCTTGCGCCGCCGCTCCTCGTGGTAGGCAAGGCCCGTACCCGCTGGTATCAGCCGTCCTACAATCACGTTCTCCTTAAGACCACGCAGGTAATCGCGCTTGCCGGTAACGGCAGCCTCGGTCAGCACCCGGGTGGTCTCCTGGAAGGACGCGGCAGAGATAAAGCTCTCGGTCGCCAGCGACGCTTTGGTAATACCCAACAACTCGCGGCTCGCCGTCGGTGAAATCAGTCCCTCAGCTTCCAATCGATCGCACTCTTCAAGGAAGGCCGTATATTCGGCTTGCTCGCCCTTGATGAAGGTTGAGTCGCCGGTTGAGGTAATTTCCACCTTACGCAACATCTGGCGAACAATGACCTCAATATGCTTGTCATTGATCTTCACACCCTGCAGGCGATAGACCTCCTGAATCTCGTTGACAATGTATTCCGCCAACGCGGGGATCCCTTTCAATCGAAGGATATCGTGCGGACTCAGCGGCCCCTCGGAGACGATCTCGCCCTTCTCCACGGTTTCGCCTTCGAATACCGACAGCTGACGCCACTTCGGAATCAACTCCTCGTAGTGGTCAGAGCCATCTGCCAGGGTAGAACCGTCAGTTGGCGTAATCACCAAACGGCGCTTGCCCTTGGTTTCTTTACCGAAGCTCACCGTGCCTGATATCTCGGCGAGAATCGCAGGCTCCTTGGGCTTTCTCGCCTCAAAGAGATCGGCCACACGGGGCAGACCGCCGGTAATATCACGAGTCTTGGAGCCTTCCTGCGGGATGCGCGCGATGACATCACCGACTTCCACCTTAACGCCGTCTTCGAGGTTGACCATGGCGCCGTGAGGCAGGAAGTAATGCGCCGGCACGTTAGTGCCCGCAAGCATCAGCTCCTTGCCCTTGCCATCAACCAGCGTCACTGCAGGACGAATGTCCTTGCCCGCCGTGGGGCGCTCAGCGACATCCATAACGGAGATGCTGGACAAACCCGTAAATTCGTCGGTCTGGCGGCGAATCGTCACACCTTCATCCATACCACTGAACTTCACCGTACCGGCGACTTCCGTGATGATGGGGTGAGTGTGTGGATCCCAGTTAGCGACGATATCGCCCGCTGAAACAGTCGCTTCATCCTGAACGCGAATGGTCGCACCATAGGGCACTTTGTAGCGCTCACGCTCGCGGCCAACCGAATCCAGCAGAGACAGTTCTCCCGATCGGGATACCGCCACCAGAGAGCCATCCGGCCGGTCGACGACTTTGATGTTGTGCAGGCGGATCACACCGTCGTTGTTCACCTGAATATTGTCTTGCGCTGCCTGGCCCGACGCGGCACCACCAATGTGGAAAGTCCGCATGGTCAGCTGGGTACCGGGCTCACCAATTGACTGGGCAGCCACAACACCGATTGCCTCACCCATATTGACCTGGTGACCACGGCCCAAGTCACGGCCATAGCAAGTGGAGCAGATGCCGTAACGGGTCTGACAGGTAATCGGAGAACGAACCACGATCTCCTCAATACCCATCTCATCGACCTGCGCAGTCAATACTTCATCAAGCATGGTGCCTGCTGCGAGCAGGACCTCACCCGTAGAGGGATCGACCACGTCTTGCGCGACCATTCGACCCAACACGCGCTCTGACAGTGATTCGATAATGTCGCCGCCATCGATAACCGAGGTCATCACCAGACCCTGATCTGTGCCGCAGTCCTGTTCGGTCACAACAACGTCTTGCGCGACGTCGACCAATCGGCGGGTCAAATAACCCGAGTTCGCAGTCTTCAGCGCGGTATCTGCAAGACCCTTCCGCGCGCCGTGAGTTGAGATGAAGTACTGCAGTACGTTCAAACCTTCACGGAAGTTCGCGGTAATCGGTGTTTCGATGATGGAGCCATCCGGCTTGGCCATCAGGCCGCGCATGCCTGCCAACTGCCGGATCTGTGCGGGTGAGCCCCGCGCTCCCGAATCGGCATACATGTAGACTGAGTTGAAAGACGCCTGTTCCTCGTCTTTACCTTCTCGGTTCTTGACTGTCTCTTTGGAGAGACCCGCCATCATCGACTTGGATACCTGATCGTTGGTGCGCGACCAAATGTCGATCACTTTGTTGTACTTCTCACCCTGAGTCACCAAACCTGCACGATACTGCTGCTCGATCTCGGCAACCTCACCCTCCGCGCGGGCAATCAGCTCGGCTTTGGCGTCGGGAATCGCGAAATCATTCACGCCGATCGAAGCACCCGAGCGAGTCGAGTACTCGTAACCGGTATACATCAGCTGGTCCGCAAAGATAACCGTAGACTTGAGGCCAACCACGCGATAGCACTGGTTGATCACCCGCGAAATGGCTTTCTTAACCATCGGCTGGTTGATGAGGTCATAGGAGAGGCCTGCCGGCACAATATCCCACAGTAGAGCGCGACCCACAGTCGTTTCGACGATGCGGGTTTGCTCAGCCGTCTCTTCACTAAGGCTCATCAAGGTCTCGTGAATCCGCACCTTGACCCGCGCCTGCAACGCCACCTGTCCGCTGCCGTAGGCCCGCTGGACTTCCTGCGTGTCGGCAAAAGACATGCCTTCGCCCTTCGCATTAACGCGCTCACGCGTCATGTAGTAGAGACCCAGAACCACGTCCTGCGACGGTACAATAATTGGATCACCTGAAGCCGGCGAGAGAATGTTGTTGGTCGACATCATCAACGCGCGCGCTTCCAGCTGTGCTTCCAGCGTCAACGGTACGTGGACCGCCATTTGGTCGCCGTCGAAGTCAGCGTTGTACGCGGCACACACCAGCGGGTGCAGCTGAATCGCCTTACCTTCAATCAGGACCGGCTCAAACGCCTGAATACCCAGTCGGTGCAAGGTGGGCGCGCGATTCAGGAGCACCGGGTGCTCACGAATCACTTCGGCGAGAATGTCCCACACCTCTGGCGGCTCACGCTCGACCATTTTCTTGGCGGCCTTGATCGTGCTCGCCAGCCCGCGCAGCTCGAGCTTGCCGAAGATAAACGGCTTAAAGAGCTCAAGCGCCATCTTCTTGGGCAGGCCACACTGATGCAACTTGAGTGTCGGACCGGTCACGATCACAGAACGGCCAGAGTAATCAACACGCTTACCCAAAAGGTTCTGACGGAAGCGGCCTTGCTTACCCTTGATCATGTCAGCCAGTGACTTGAGCGGTCGCTTGTTGGACCCGGTGATCGCGCGACCACGACGGCCGTTGTCGAGAAGCGCGTCGACGGATTCCTGAAGCATCCGCTTCTCGTTGCGCACGATGATGTCAGGCGCGTTGAGATCCAGCAGTCGCTTGAGGCGATTATTTCGGTTGATCACGCGTCGATAAAGATCATTCAGATCCGACGTCGCAAAACGCCCACCATCCAGCGGAACCAAGGGCCGAAGATCCGGCGGCAACACGGGCAGCGCGTTCAAAATCATCCACTCAGGCTTGTTGCCCGACTTGTCGAAGGCCTCCATCAACTTCAGACGCTTCGACAACTTTTTGATTTTGGTTTCGGAGTTGGTCTGCGGGATTTCCTCACGCAACACTTCAATCTCACTCTTGAGATTGATTTCCTTCATCAAATCCTGAATCGCCTCAGCACCCATCTTGGCGGTGAACTCGTCGCCGAATTCCTCCATCGCCTCGTAGTACTGCTCGTCATTCAGCAACTGGCCATGCTCGAGCGCTGACAGACCCGGGTCCGTCACCACGTAAGCCTCAAAGTAGAGAATGCGCTCGATATCGCGCAGCGTCATATCCAGCAGCAGCCCGATTCTCGATGGCAGCGACTTCAAAAACCAAATGTGTGCCACCGGGCTGGCCAGCTCAATGTGCCCCATACGCTCGCGGCGCACCTTGGCCAGCGCGACTTCAACACCGCACTTCTCACAAATAACACCGCGATGCTTGAGGCGCTTGTACTTGCCGCAAAGGCACTCGTAATCCTTCACCGGGCCAAAGATCTTGGCGCAGAACAGGCCATCACGCTCCGGCTTGAACGTTCGATAATTGATCGTCTCCGGCTTCTTGACCTCGCCAAAAGACCACGACCGAATCATTTCCGGAGAGGCCAGACCGATACGGATTGCATCGAAGTCTTCGTTTTTCTCCCTGCTCAGCAGGTTCAGCAAATCTTTCACGTCTTATCTCCCCTCAGAAGCCAGATGACTCAGACTCGAGATCGATATCGATACCGAGTGAGCGGATTTCTTTGATCAACACGTTGAAGGATTCGGGCATACCCGGCTCCATCTGGTGATCCCCATCGACGATGTTCTTGTACATCTTGGTTCGTCCAGCCACGTCGTCCGACTTGACGGTGAGCATCTCCTGCAGGGTGTAGGCGGCGCCATAAGCTTCCAACGCCCAGACCTCCATTTCCCCGAATCGCTGACCACCGAACTGCGCCTTACCACCCAGCGGCTGCTGGGTCACCAGACTGTAGGAGCCGGTAGAGCGCGCGTGCATCTTGTCGTCCACGAGGTGGTTCAACTTGAGCATGTACATATAGCCCACCGTCACCGGGCGATCAAATTGATCACCGGTACGGCCATCAAACAGCGTCAGCTGACCGCTGTCAGGCAATTCCGCCATGCGCAGCAGCTCTTTAATGGATTCCTCTCGAGCACCATCAAATACCGGCGTTGCCATCGGTACCCCTGCTCGAAGATTCTCCGCCAGCGCCAGCAGCTCATCATCACTGAGAGAAGCGATGTCCGCACTGCGTCGCGCATCGGTCGTGTGGCTGTAGACCTGCTTCAGGAAACTGCGCAACTGGGTCAGCTTTACTTGCTGCTCCAGCATCTCATCGATCTTGCGGCCCAAACCATGCGCCGCCATACCGAGGTGAGTCTCCAGAATCTGCCCCACGTTCATCCGCGAGGGCACGCCGAGCGGGTTCAATACGATATCAATCGGATCACCGTGCTCGTCGTAAGGCATATCCTCTACGGGCATGATCACCGAAATCACACCTTTGTTACCGTGACGACCTGCCATCTTGTCGCCCGGCTGGATACGGCGCTTGACGGCCAGGTAAACCTTGACGATTTTCAGCACGCCCGGTGCAAGATCGTCACCGCTTTGCAGCTTTTCTTTCTTAATCTCGTAGCGCTCTTCGAGCTGGGTGTTCTGCTCTTCGAGTAGGCGCTGCGCCGAAGCCAGCTGACTATTGAGATCAGCGTCAGATAGCTTCAGCTTGAACCACTGCTCTCGATCGAGATCAGCCAAGACGGTCTTGGTCAGCTTGGTGCCCTTGGTCAGACCGCCACCGGATACGGTGGTTTTGCCTTCGAGCAAGCCGGCGAGACGCGCAAACGTCGCCTCCTCGTAGATGCGGTACTCCTCTTTCAAATCCTTTCGGTAGTCCGCCAACTGCGCTGCTTCGATTTGTTTGGCGCGGGGGTCCTTCTCCAAGCCATCACGCGTGAAGACCTGCACGTCGATCACCGTACCCTTGTAGCTAGAAGGCACGCGCAACGAGGTGTCTTTTACATCGGACGCTTTCTCGCCAAAAATTGCGCGGAGGAGCTTCTCTTCCGGGGTCAGCTGCGTTTCGCCTTTCGGCGTCACCTTACCGACCAGGATATCGCCGGCGTCGACTTCAGCGCCGATATAAACGATGCCTGATTCATCCAGCTTGCCCAGTGCTCCCTCACCGACATTGGGAATGTCTGCGGTGATTTCTTCAGAGCCCAACTTGGTATCACGAGCAATACAGGTGAGTTCCTGAATGTGGATCGTGGTGAAGCGATCTTCCTTTACCACGCGCTCAGAGACGAGGATCGAGTCTTCGAAGTTGTAACCGTTCCAGGGCATGAATGCGATCCGCATGTTCTGCCCCAGTGCCAATTCGCCCAGATCCACCGAAGGCCCATCGGCCAGAATATCGCCTCGGGCTACCAAATCACCGGGCTTCACAATCGGCCGCTGATTGATACAGGTGTTCTGGTTGGAACGCTTGTACTTAGTCAGGTTGTAGATATCGACCGGCGAATCATCAATGCCGACCTCCTTGGCATTGACCCGCACCACGATTCGGCTGGCATCGACTGAGTCGATCACGCCACCACGGGCCGCAACCTCACACACGCCAGAGTCAGAAGCCACATAGCGCTCCATACCGGTACCCACCAGGGGCTTCTCGGTCTTGAGCGTTGGCACAGCCTGACGCTGCATGTTTGATCCCATCAGCGCGCGGTTCGCGTCGTCGTGCTCAAGGAACGGAATCAGCGCCGCAGCAATCGATACCACCTGCTTTGGAGATACATCCATATACTGCACGTCGGCGGCGGGCTTCACCGTGAATTCGTTCATATGACGCACGTTGATCAGGTCGTCGACAAACCGGTTCTTGTTGTCGAGCGTTGCTGACGCCTGCGCGATCACGTACTCGGCCTCATTGATCGCCGACAAATATTCGATGTCATCGGTCACGACACCCTTTACCACCTTGCGGTACGGCGACTCCAAGAAGCCGTACTCGTTGGTGCGAGCGTAAGTAGCAAGGGAGTTAATCAAGCCGATGTTCGGGCCTTCCGGCGTCTCAATCGGGCACACACGCCCGTAGTGCGTCGGATGAACGTCGCGCACCTCAAAACCGGCGCGCTCTCGGGTAAGGCCGCCCGGGCCCAACGCTGATACACGGCGCTTGTGAGTCACCTCTGACAGCGGGTTGTTCTGATCCATAAACTGGGACAGCTGGCTCGAACCAAAGAACTCTTTCACCGCGGCCGATACCGGCTTTGCGTTAATCAAGTCCTGCGGCATGAGACCTTCGCTCTCTGCCATGGAGAGCCGCTCTTTGACGGCGCGCTCGACCCTCACCAAACCCACGCGGAATTGGTTCTCAGCCATTTCACCCACAGAGCGGACACGACGGTTACCGAGGTGATCGATGTCATCAACAACACCCTTACCGTTGCGGATATCAACCAACGCACGGATGACGTCGACAATGTCTTCTTTGTCGAGCGTTGCCGACCCGGTCTTGTCCTCGCGGCCAAGACGGCGGTTGAACTTCATGCGGCCCACTGCTGACAAATCGTAACGCTCAGCAGAGAAGAACAGATTCTGGAATAAGTTCTCCGCAGATTCCTTGGTGGGCGGCTCGCCCGGTCGCATCATGCGATAAATCTCGACCAGCGCCTCGAGCACGCTGCGGGTGCTATCAGCCGCCAGCGTATCTGAGATGAACGGCCCACAATCGTATTCGTTGGTGTAGAGCGTCTCGATCGTATCGATGTTCTTTTCGCGCAGCGTTGCCAGGAGTGCGGCAGTGATTTCAGTGTTGCACTCGGCCACCACCTCACCGGTATTGGTATCAACAATGCTCTTCGCCAGCCGTCGGCCTTCGAGGAACTCCTCGGGCACCGACAACAACTCGATACCGGCATCGTCGAGCTGACGAATATGCCGCGCTGTAATACGGCGGCCGCGCTCAACGATCAATTTTTTGCCTGCCATGATGTCAAAGGCAGCCATATCGCCCTGCAGGCGCTTGGGCACCAACGTCATCATGGCAGAGCCTTCCTCGCCTAACTGGAAGGTCGTGTTCTCATAAAAAATATCGAGGATTTCTTCAGAATCGAAACCCAGCGCCCTCAACAGCACCGTCGCCGGCAGCTTGCGGCGGCGGTCGATCCGGACATAAACGAGATCCTTGGGGTCAAATTCGAAGTCGAGCCACGAACCACGATAAGGGATCACGCGAGCGCTATAGAGGAGCTTGCCGGAGGAGTGAGTTTTACCCCGGTCATGATCGAAAAAGACACCAGGAGAGCGGTGCAACTGAGAAACGATCACCCGCTCGGTACCGTTGATGACAAACGTACCGTTCTGGGTCATCAGGGGGATCTCCCCCATGTAGACGTCTTGCTCTTTGATGTCCTTGATGGACTTGGACGACGACTCTTTATCGTAAATGATCAGGCGCACCTTGACGCGCAACGCACAGGCATAGGTAGTGCCGCGCAGTACGCACTCGTCCACGTCAAAGACGGGCTCACCGAGCTTGTAGTCCACGTACTCCAGCGCCGCGTTACCGCTGTAGCTAACAATCGGAAACACCGATTTGAAAGCCGCATGCAGACCGCTTTCCGCACGGTCTTCCAGCGCGACGCCATCCTGGGTGAACTTGCTATAGGAATCCAGCTGAATCGCGAGGAGATAGGGTATATCCATCACCTTGGGTAAGGATCCAAAATCCTTGCGAATACGCTTCTTTTCCGTGTACGAGTAAGTCATCAGTACTCCTCTACGGTTTGCTTTGCCTCACAACAACGCAAATCCTGAAAATTCAAATGCCGGCCTTTGAACCGGGAAAAGGCCGGAGCGCAATGCGCCCCAGCCCTGTTACGGTGCTTGCTAAAACGTAGCGCTCAATTACTTGAGCTCTACTGCGCCGCCTGCTTCTTCGATCTGCTTCTTGATGTCTTCCGCTTCGTCCTTCGAAGCGCCTTCCTTCACGGGAGCGGGCGCGCCGTCTACGACTGCCTTTGCTTCCTTAAGGCCGAGACCGGTCACTGCGCGAACAACCTTGATCACGTTGACCTTCTTCTCGCCACCTGAGGTGAGGATAACGTCGAACTCCGTCTTCTCCTCAGCGGCCGCACCACCGGCATCGCCGCCGCCAGCAGCAGGCGCCGCAACTGCGACAGCTGCAGCAGCTGAAACACCAAACTTCTCTTCCATCGCTTCAACCAGTGCAACGATGTCCATTACGCTCATCTCGGCAATCGCGTCGAGAATCTCGTCTTTTGAAAGTGCCATGTCTTAATCTCCGTTAAAAATTGCAGGTGCAGTTCTCGCCAATTCAGGCGGCCTGCTGTTTTTGATCTCGAACCGCCGCGACAACGCGGACCAGCTTGCCGGGAACCTCGTTTGAGGTGCGTACCAACTTCACGATGGGCGCCTTCATGACGCTCATCAATGTCGCCAGTGCCTGCTCCCGCGTGGGCAGCTTGGCCAGCACATCCAACTGATCGGCTCCGAGTAGCTTGCCGCTGACCGACAGTGCCTTTACCTCGAAGCGATCGTTTGCTGAGGCAAAATCCTTAAACAATCGAGCTGCTGCGCCCGGGTCTTCCATAGAAAAACCGAACAGGGAGGGGCCGGTGAGGGTGTCGGCGACACACTCATATTCAGTCCCTTCCAGTGCCCGCTTGGCCAACGTGTTCCTAACCACCCGCAGGGTGATTTGGTTCTCGCGGGCCGAGGCACGCAGAGCAGTCATGTCATTCGATGCAACGCCGCGCGCGTCGGCGATTACAAGCGAAAGTGCACTGGCGGCTGTCTCGTTGACTTCAGCGACGATCGCTTTTTTCTCTTCGAGTCCAATAGCCACTTGGCTTACTCCTTTTGTGGTTGTTTAGGTCGCCGCACACGCTACGACCCCCCTCGGTGATGAACTGCCTCACCATCTGCGTAGGCATCCGGACTCGCGTCCGCTATTAAGGCCCTTTTTCAAGTGCCACCTACGGTCTTTGACAGCCTTTGGCGTTCAGCGGGGTTAACCCACACATTCCTGCAAAGACTTCCAAAGTGGGCACAGCCTGCGGTGCGCTTTGCCCAACCCCCTCATCAAAAAGACACGGGGGCTAATGACCCCGGGCGAAAGCCCGCGGTCATGATGCTTTTATTAAAAATCGATCGCGTTGTGATCGATGGTAACGCCAGGACCCATCGTGGTAGACAGGGTCACTTTACGCACATAAACACCCTTCGCCGACGCGGGCTTGGCCTTCTTCAGGTCAGACAGCACGGCAATCAGGTTGCCCTTGATCGCGTCTGGCTCGAAGTTCACCTTGCCGATGCCGCCGTGAATGATGCCGTTCTTGTCCGTACGGAAACGCATCTGGCCTGCTTTGGCATTCTGCACCGCCGCTTCAATATCGGGTGTCACCGTGCCTGTTTTAGGGTTGGGCATGAGGCCGCGCGGACCCAGCACCTGACCCAACGTGCCCACGACCCGCATCGCATCGGGTGACGCGATCACGACGTCAAAATCCATCATGCCGCCTTTGATTTGCTCGGCGAGATCTTCCATGCCGACAAAATCAGCGCCCAGGGCTTTAGCCTTGTCGGCACCCTCACCTTGAGTAAAGACTGCTACGCGCACTTCAGAACCTGTGCCGTGAGGCAGCGTGGTTGCGCCGCGAACACCCTGATCAGATTTGCGCGCGTCGACGCCGAGGTTCACTGCGACTTCGACGGTTTCGTTAAATTTGGCCGTGCCAAACTCCTTGAGGAGTGCAACAGCTTCATCCAGCGTGTAGCTGTGGTTTGCGTCAACCTTTTCGCGGAATGCGCGAACGCGTTTGGATAACTTGGCCATCAGTTCACCCCCTCGGTCTCAATACCGGCTGAACGCGCACTACCTGCGATGGTTCGCACCGCTGCATCCATATCGGCCGCCGTCAAATCAGGCCACTTCTGTGTCGCCACTTCTTCGAGCTGGGCTCGGGTCACCTTGCCCACCTTTTCCGTATTCGGGCGACCCGACCCACTTTTGATGCCCGCAATTTTCCTCAGCAACACCGCGGCCGGGGGAGTCTTCTTGATATAGGTAAAGGATTTATCACTATAGACCGTGATCACCACGGGAATCGGCAACCCCGGCTCCATGCCTTGGGTGTCGGCGTTAAACGCCTTGCAGAATTCCATGATATTTACGCCTTTCTGGCCCAGCGCCGGGCCTACCGGTGGAGAGGGGTTCGCCTGTCCAGCCGGGATCTGCAGCTTGATATAGCCGTCGATCTTCTTCGCCATGTTGTCATCTCCTGGGTTCAAACGCCGTTGCAATGCCTGCATAAAGCAGCAAATTGCGCGGGCTCCCCATCATCGCCGCCTACGCGGCTTTGATTTCAGGGCAGGCCACTGCGGCCCACCCCACCCGATCAGGCTTTTTCGACCTGACCAAACTCCAGTTCTACGGGCGTTGAGCGCCCGAAGATCAGCACCGCCACATTCAGGCGGCTCTTTTCATAATTCACATCTTCGACAACGCCATTAAAGTCGTTGAACGGCCCATCGATAACGCGAACCATCTCGCCCGGCTCGAAGACCGTCTTCGGCTTGGGTTGGTCTACGCCTTGCTCGACGCGCTGCAAAATCACGTTAGCCTCTGCATCGCTGATCGGGGACGGCTTGTCTGCCTTACCGCCAATAAAACCCAGCACGCGGGGCGTCTCTTTTACGAGGTGCCAGGTGTTCTCATCGAGATCCATCTGCACCAGCACATAACCAGGGAAGAACTTGCGCTCGCTCTTGCGCTTCTGGCCGCCCTTCATCTCGATGACTTCCTCGGTCGGCACTATGATTTCGCCAAATCGATCCTGCATGCCGAGACGATCCACTCGCTCCTGAATAGCGGCGGCAACCTTCTTCTCGTATTGAGAGTAGGCATGCACTACGTACCACTTTAAAGCCATGTTCCTTCCCTCAACCCAAAATCAGTGACGCGAGCCAACCCAGCACGCTGTCGAGGCCCCAAAGGATCAGGCCCATGATGATGACAAACACAAACACGATCAGCGTCGTTTGTGTGGTCTCCTGCCGCGTCGGCCACACCACTTTGCGAATTTCGGTGCGAGACCCTTTGACCAACGTCAAAAATTCACCACCTCTTTGCGTGAGCGACGCCAGCCAACCGGCGATGAGCGCCAATACCAACAGCGCCAACACGCGATACAGGATCGGTTGATCGGCGTAATAGCTGTTGCCATAGATACCACCAGCAACGACTGCCAACACGACGATCCATTTCAGCGAATCAAGCCTGCTTGTCGCGGCTTCACTCATGTTTTGTCTCCACCTACCGGCCTCTCTCACCTGCCGGCTTTCGTTGCCGCCCCAGCGTCTTGTCCGGGGTGGCAGGCCAGGAGGGAATCGAACCCCCAACCTGCGGATTTGGAATCCGCTGCTCTGCCAATTGAGCTACTGGCCTTCCACTGCGTTTCAGCGACGTCTCAAGGCTAAAAACACCTCTTTTCCAGAGACGACGAAGCCGAACAGCCAAAAAAGGCGGTTCGGCTCACTCGTCAGACGGCCGACGGGCCGCCGCGCTGCTTATTCGATGATCTTGGCGACGACGCCAGCACCTACCGTTCGACCACCCTCTCGGATCGCAAAACGCAGGCCCTCTTCCATCGCAATCGGCGCAATCAACGTCGCCACAAAGTTAATGTTGTCACCAGGCATCACCA
>Ga0255776_10003202_pt1 | contig 17769 bp, 14 predicted proteins | sample 071ome_19_FD_179974 | JGI IMG/M metagenome (GOLD analysis project Ga0255776, IMG submission 179974) | Coastal salt marsh microbial communities from the Groves Creek Marsh, Skidaway Island, Georgia - 071413AT metaG (version 2) | ecosystem: Environmental > Aquatic > Marine > Intertidal zone >... | reverse complement strand
CTGCGTAAAAACCAGCTGCATCTTCTTTTGAAAGCTGGGCAAATTTCATCGCTGCGATTTTTAGCCCTGCGTCTTCAAATCGAGTAAGAATCTTACCAATGATGTTTTTCTGAACTGCATCAGGCTTGATGATCGAAAGCGTTCTCTCAAGTGCCATTAATTTCTCCATATTAAGAGGTTTGAATTAAAAATCGCGCGATTTTACCATGAGGACGTGCTCCTACCCAGCACATCCTCACTCGCGAGTCCAGACAACTTGCCAAGATTTTTCTCCATCTTCGGCAAAGAACGAACCCGACACACCCACATCGCCGACGTACGCAATCCTGGAGCCTATATGAACAAGCGGCAACATACCCCGACGCCAAGGCGGTATACCCATCGCTTGCCAAATTTTTTTCAAAGGTTGTTGAGGTCGATCAATACCCAAAGAGAATCTTCCTCCGGGAACGGCAAAAGAAATGGCGACCTTTCCCACTTCACCAGATTTTATAGAGAGGCCCTCTCCATGAGAGGGCCTAAATTCCAACACGCCAAGCCCGGATGGCAAAACCACACGTTCCTGACCATTCCAGAGTTGACTCCATGCAGAGTCAACCGCTTGCTCCCTTGGCAAAACAAATAATTTTTTTCGATAACGTCGAATTGATCCCGAACTCGTCGAAATATTTACCATCGCACTGCTCTGAGCGTCATGGCATTGCCTAAGCGCTTCAGCAACTTGTGCTCGACTGGGAAATTCAAGCCCTTGTTGTTTGAATAACTCCAAAATAATATTTTTTTGACGAGCATCGCTAAACTGACCAAGTCTCTCTAGATCAATACCACCACCCTCGCACTCAAGCGCTTCGATATCCTGACCTGCCACCTCAGAGAGTAACTCTAGCGCACCCCCTAGATTCTCAATCACCGAACGCACCCCCGCATTGAAGGCAGGCAGTCTTCGTCGCACCTCGGGCAATAAGGAGTAACGTAGATAGTTTCGATCGAACGAGAGATCTCGATTCGAGTCGTCCTCGACCCACATCAAATTGCGGTCTCGCGCGTATTGTTCGATTTCTGACCGGTGAACTTGGAGCATCGGTCGAATCAACTTTTTCCCGCTTGCAAAGTCTTCTCGCATGGGCTTCATGCCGGTCAGTCCGTCCAGCCCAGCACCTCGACCGATCTTCAATATAAACGTCTCGACTTGATCGTCAAAATGATGCGCCAACGCAATAAACTCCGGGTCTCGACCTAGAAGAGCTGCATGTCGCTGTGATCTAGCCTCCCCCTCTAAGCCTTTTTTAGACTGTCGATTAACTGAGACCTTAACAACCTCTGCGTTGATATTTCGGTCGTTACAAAAACCAAGGCAAAAATCTGACCATTCGTCAGCATCCGGATGCAACCCATGGTGAACATGCAGCGCGGACAAATTGAGATTAAAACTCGACGCGTTCCTTGAAAGAACATCGAGTAAAACCACTGAATCAACGCCACCACTGAAGGCCACGAGGAGGTCGGCATCACGGATGCCAAGAGATTTGAGATTTAAAAGAATTCGCCTTTCAACTTCGGTCATCCAAGATATCCCTTGGTGATGGCGGGCAGCGGGGTTACGACGTCTTTATTTCGACGTACGAAATTTGCCGTAACTCATGATGCGCTCGAGACGCTGCTCGATTAATTTGGACGGTGGCAAGTCTACAACCGAGCTTAGAGCATCTTCCAAATTTTTCTTGAGCGTTTGGATCATAGCTGTGTGGTCGCGATGAGCACCACCCAGTGGCTCTGACACTACTTTATCGATAAGCCCCAATGTCTTCAGTCGACTGCCTGTAATCCCAAGCGCCTCCGCCGCAGTCGATGCCTTTTCTGCGCTCTTCCAAAGAATGGACGCGCAACCTTCGGGGGATATCACGGAATAAATGGAATACTGGAGAACTTGCACCACATCACCGACGGCTATGGCCAGCGCGCCACCAGACCCGCCCTCTCCAATGATCGTTGTAATAATCGGGACCCTAAGCTCAGCCATGGCGAATAGATTGCGCCCGATTGCCTCAGACTGTCCACGCTCTTCCGCGCCCACACCTGGATATGCCCCAGGCGTATCGACAAAAGTGAAGACGGGTAATTTAAATTTCTCTGCCAACTTCATGACTCGAAGGGCTTTACGATAGCCCTCGGGCTTCGGCATTCCAAAATTGCGATGTAACTTCTCTTTCGTATCTCGTCCTTTTTGATGTCCAATCACCGCCACTGATGAGCCATTGAACCGCGCCAAGCCACAGATGATTGACGGGTCGTCAGCAAACGCGCGGTCTCCATGCATTTCCTCAAACTCCGTGAATAAACCAGCGATGTAATCCAACGTATATGGTCGTTGAGGGTGACGTGCAATTTGAGAGATTTGCCAAGCGGTGAGCTTCGAGTAGATCTCCTTGGTTGCTGCATCACTTTTTTTTCGAAGACGTCTGATCTCCTCAGAAATGTCAACCGCTGAGTCATCCTGTACAAAGCGCAAATCCTCTATCTTGGACTCGAGGTCTGCAACGCTTTGCTCAAAATCTAGAAACGTGGTTTTCATGGGGCAATTTTAAACGGTTTTTATAATCTCTACGCTCGTCTTCGATAATTAGATGCCTAAAAAACAACGCCTTGTTTACCCCTTGGGTCATTTGCAACGTGACACACCTCACCGTCTACCGAGCATTCGATCGCTTGCATGTTGCCCCACTTCCGTTTGTACACCTGAACGTTGTGCCCTCTTTGTTCAAGTCGTTCAATCCACTCGGTGTCGAAACTCTCTGGTTCAACTTGAACCCGGTCGGGCAGATACTGGTGATGAAATCTAGGGATTGAAACAACCGATTGGCCATCAGACTCATCAGAACCGACATAATGAAGTAGTCCGAGTAAGACCATGCTGATAATACGTGAACCACCTGGCGTCCCAAAAACGAGGGTGCCTCTGGGAGTCTCCAAAATAGTGGGTGACATAGACGATAATGGTCGCTTGTAAGGCTCAATACCGTTGATACGATTCCCAACCAACTTGTACGAATTACCCTTGCCTATGCCAATGGAGAAATCATCCATATGGTTATTCAGTAATATTCCGGTCTCCCCCGCAACCATTCCGGACCCGAAGGGGCCGTTAATCGACAGTGTTGCTGCGACCTTGTTACCCCATTTGTCGACAATTGAAAAATGCGTTGTTTCTTCACCATCAATCGAGAGGTCAAACACCGTAGGTAATTGATCGCTAGGAGTGGCTTGAGTCATGCTGAGGTTTTTCGCTCTTCGCTCGGCGTACTCCCGGCTCAGTAACTGCTCTACCGGCACCTCACTGAAATCAGGGTCTCCCATAAAACGCGCCCGATCGTTGTAGCCTCGGCGCATCGCCTCAATCACGAGGTGAGGCTGAACATCCTTTGGTTGATCAAAATAATCCAATGATTGCAATATATTGAGTGTTTGCGCCATCACAAGGCCACCGGAGGACGGAAGTGGCGCAGTGGTGATTGTGGCTCCCATAAATGAAAAACTTATGGGATTTCGCTCGATCACTCGGTAACTCGATAAATCGTCCATCGTCCAATTACCACCTGCCGAGACGATCGATGCCACCATGGTCTCCGCAACACGTCCACCATAAAAACCTACCGCACCATCTCGAGCGAGGACTGTAAGTGTTCGGGATAACTCAGGCTGGATTAAGCGGTCTCCCACCTCGAACGCTGCGCCATTATTTAGGAAAATTCTTCTAGAGCCTGGAAACTTTGACAATCTATTCTTGACCCAGCCTACTGCTCGAACATAACGAGGATCGATTGGAAAGCCATCATTGGCCAGCTCGATAGCAGGAGCTAAAGATCGAGACAAAGATAGCTGCCCATAGTGTGTTGAGAGGTGGTCAATGGCAGCCGGAATACCAGGAATGCCAGCCGCAAGTGCGCCCTCTCTTGATCGACTAGCAACCGCGTCACCGCTCTCATCTAGATAAATCGCTTCGGAAGACGCAGCTGGAGCCATCTCGCGAGCATCCAAGAAAATTTGCTTCCCATCAGCGGCACGTCGTAACAAATAAAAACCACCGCCGCCAATTCCTGACGAATATGGTTCCACTACACCGAGTGCGGCCGTCACGGCAACCGCGGCATCAAACGCATTACCGCCCTCGCGAAGGACGTCGCATCCCGCTTTAGTGGCAAGTGGATGTGCGCTGGCGATCCAACAGTCGTTCGCACGAGAAGTGCCAGCAGTGAGAGCAAGACACAGGAGTGCCAAAGAGAGGACTTTCATAACCACGATATCCTAACCATTGAAAACAAAAATGTGATGTGTACTAACGAAGTCTTAACCTCGAAGCACCCAAGCTCGAAGAAGATTTAACCCCACTGCAAGCAATATCGGACCAATAAACACTCCGATAAACCCGAACCCAAGCACGCCACCTGCGATGCCTAAAAAAACCACAACAAAAGGTAATTGTGCCCCACGACTAATCAACCAGGGTTTGATCACATTATCGATGCCACTAATCGCGAACATGCCCCATACGAACATAAACGCAGCCACTCCCAAGCCCTCGTTCCAATAAAGCCACGCGACGACGGGCAACCAAACTAGGGGTGGAGCCATTGGAATGAACGAGATAAAGAAAGTCACCAGTCCAAGTAGCGCCGCGGCTGGCACACCAGCGATCATAAAACCCACGCCTGCGATTAACCCTTGCGCAAGTGCTGTTCCAACAACACCATAAACTACGCCAGTGATAGTCTCTCCAACGAGACTTAAAAGCTTTTGCGCGCGATCTCCTAAAAGCTTCGATCCAACCGAATGGAGGTACTCGTATATGCGGTCGCCATCGCGATATATGAAAAACGCTAAAAAAATGCCAATGCTGAGCTGTCCAACGCCAACACTGACGAATTCGCCAACATTCAGCAATGCGGAACGAATCTCAGGAAGGAATCCCTTCCCCTCTCTAATCAAGGCTTGACCGTCGTGCGCAATGCTCAACCAATATTCGTTAGCCCATGAACCCAGAAACGGGATGTTTTTCAACCATCCGGGTGGGTCGGGCAAGCCTTGATCTAAAACCGAGCGAATCTCTGTGATTAAATCAGCGGAATCCTGCGCTATCCCGCCAATGACGAAGGAAAACGGAACAAGCAGAACAAAGATGGTCGTGAGGGACATCACCAAAGATGCGGCAGTCCGATTTCGAACCAAGGTCGTATTTAACCGCTTGTACCCCCCCCAGGTGGAGTAAGCCAAAATGATCGACCAGACAATACCAACAAAAAACGGCCTGACGACCACGTAACACCCTGTTATCACCACGACTATCGCCGCTATGACAAGGAGTCGATCTATGTTGTAACGATTTCCCTCAGGCACGAATGATGGAAAATCTCGACGTGAGCAAAAGCGACCGATAAGGTCAGCGGACTAACAACTCATTGATTGCCGCGACGTCCGCCTCCACAAGCCGCCCCACGGCAGCCTGCAGTTTAAATCGAGCGAAAATTGTGTCATACACCGCCCCGAACATATCACGCCTTGATTCAGCGAGTAATTTTTCAGCATCGAGCACATCAACCGCTGTTCTAACACCTACCTCGAGACCTAATTTTGTCGACTCCAACTGTAACTTGGTCGATGCGAGTGCTTCCTCGAATGCCTTGACCCTAGAAATACCCGTTGTAACGTCTAAGTAGGCAACTCGAGTGTCCTGGGCAACCTTACGTTTTGTGTACTCTAAGAGTTGAAGCATTTGATCCTGTTGCGCAATCGCCTCTCTCGTTTGAGCGTTGACCTTACCACCCTCAAATAACGGCACTTGAACTTGAACTCCAACGACTCCAGAAGTTGTATCTGAACCAGACCCGAAGGTACTGTTACCTGCGTACGCGTCTACAACCGAACCAACCAAGTCCACTGTTGGGGACTTACCATACTGGTTGATCTCGACTCGAGATTGAGCGATTGAAATATCGTGTTGCGATAATGCGATTTCCAGGGACTGCTCCATCGCACGTTTAATCCACACATTCACATCAGCAGGCATGGGCGCATCCAAAGAAACGGGCATCCTCAAAGGAGCAAGGTTCCCTTTAATTGGTGATCCCGTGAGCTCCTGGAGCGCATCCAGGGTCACTTGAACCTGGTTTTGAGCGGCAAGCTCCTCAGCTCGCACCAAATCAAATCTTGCTTGTGCTTCCCGTTGATCTGTGATCGTCGCTGTGCCGACTGCAAAATTACGCTTTGCCAATTCGAGCTGCTCTGTGACAGCGAGTTTTTGCGCGCGAACGGTACCAAGATTTGTTCGCGCTTTTAGTGCGTCAATGTAGAGCCATAATGTGCGCACCATCAGCTGCTGCCCTGCAAGATCCAGTTGAATATTTGCCCTAAGCACCTCTTTTTGAGCAATATCGATCGCGATATCATTTTGTTTTCGATACAGGGGTTGAACACCAGTGACGCCGTATTGGTAAGAGCCAAAATCTCGATTACCCTGACTAAACGCAGAGTCTGCGTCAATGTTGTTGTAATCGTATTTCGCCTGTAAGTTGATTTTAGGTAGTTTCCCCGATTTGGCTTGAGGAATCCGCTCTTGAATAGCGAGGTACTGAGCTTTGGCCGCCGCGTAATTCGCATCTCGACTCACTGCTTCTTTGTAGACATCAAGCAGATCAACCGCGCCCGCACTCGAAGCACAGACAAATACCAGCCAAATCAAATACCGACCCATAAATCGTATACCTCTGTTTTCAAAGTATTTTTGCATTACACAACTATACCGAATTCGATAAAACATGTTGGTTAAAAGCTACGTTTTTTGTGTTTCCGCAGACTTTATGGTGTTTTCTAGCAACATGGTGATCGTCATTGGACCCACGCCTCCCGGCACTGGTGTGACACTCTTCACTATTTTTGATACCGCCTCATAGTCAACGTCACCGCAAAGCGTGCCATCGTCCAACCGATTGATCCCAACATCGATTACAACAGTCTTCTCACTGAGATAGCTTGCATCAATCATCTTAGGCTTCCCAACTGCAGCCACCACGATATCTGCCGAACGCGTGAATTGTTTAACGTCAGGAGTTTTAGACGTGCAAATCGTTACTGTGGCACCGCGCTCTAGCAACATCAACGACATCGGCTTCCCGACTATATTGCTCCTACCAATCACGACAGCATGCTTGCCCTCGACTCCAATACCGTAGTGCTCGAGCATCTTGATCACACCGTGGGGAGTACAGGGATAATATCTCGCTTTGCCCGTGGTCATAGCCCCAACATTCAATTTGTGAAATCCATCCACGTCCTTTAATGGGTCAATCGTCTCTAGAATTTTGTTTTCATCGATATGATCAGGTAGCGGAAGTTGAACCAATATGCCATGAACCGTTGAATCTGCATTGAGCTTCGTTAATTCATCGAGCACCTCTGATTCAGGTGTATCCGCTGGAAGTTTAGTGACCGTCGAGTGAACGCCAATCGACTCACAAGCTCGGACCTTGTTACGCACATAAACTTCTGAGGCTGGATTATCTCCGACCAAAATAACTGCCAAGCCCGGAGTAATATCGCGACTTTTTAACGCGATGACTCGCTGCTTCATATCAGAACGCAAGGCGTCTGACACGACCTTCCCATCTATAACCTGAGCACTCATTTACCCACTTTCGTTAACTCGTTGATCTAACGAGAGCTGTTTCTCCCGTGTATTAAGCCGCTGAGACTTTTTGAATTTCAGCGAGGGTGGAATAATACACGGGGCCGCGGCCCATGTCGGCCTCTTTTTGGCTGGTAAGCGCATTGATGTTGACGCCGTTTTTCATTTTAGACCCCTGTAGCTGCTTCGGCGCGCCAATCACACCGCGACACATTCCATCAACGAGGTGCGCGTGCCCAAACACCTCGCCACGATCATTGAATAAACGACAAAAATCCCCCTCGTTAATTTCTCTCACGCGAGCATCCTCGATTGAGATTTCGAAAGTTGGTCTGGATAGCATGTTTTGTAAGTGAGGCACGTGTTGAAACGTCGCACCGATAAAGTAGTGTGTTGCTGCGCTGAATACCTGAAGTGGATACTTCGAGGACTGGGTAACGCCAGACAAACCCTCCCGCTCAGGTAAGTGTGCCGGCATCGGATCGAGCCCCAAATCAGCCATTTGTTGCGAGAAGATTTCTATCTTGCCCGTTGGTGTCGGCCATTTTCCAGATTGAATGCCACGTCGCCTGGGCGAGTCGACTGCCGCCCTCATCCAACCTTGTTGTTTTAATTTTTCAAACGTTACCCCCTCAAACAATGGATTGAATTCAGGGTCGATGACTTCTCGAATCATGTCCTCGTCGCTTTGATCAAAACAGGGTTCGTCATACCCCATCCGCTTCGCCAACCGCCGAAATAACTCATTGTTATCGAGACTCTCTCCAACCTTTTCAATCGCGGGCATGGATAATCCGTAGTAGTAGGCGCCGTATCCCGCCAAGAGATCCATGCGCTCGAGCGCCGTGTCAGCGGGTAATAAAATATCAGCGTACTGAGCGGAGTCCGTGAAGAATGTGTCATGTACCACAGTGAATAAATCTTCCCGAGACATGCCGCGTCGGGCAGCTTGTGTGTCAGGGACACAATTTGCCGGATCTGCATTCCATACGAATAATGCCTTTATGGACGGAGCTGCGTCATTTAAGGCTGCTCCTAGTTGAATCATGTTGAACGTCCTGGGCGTCCTTCCTTCCAACAATTCTGTGCGATAAAACTTGTCTTGGTTAAACACTCTGAGCTCACCCCCGGTGGAAACACATACGCCACCCTCACCAGCGAAGGCCCCCGTGATCACCGGCAGCAACTTAATCGCCCTCATCATGTGGCCGCCATTCTCGTGTCTTTGAATCCCCCAATTACATCTGATGAATGACTGTTTTGTCCCGCCATAAAGTGAAGCAAGGCGCTCAATGTCATTTTTTGACACACCAGTGATGGACGATACGGTGTCCAAATCATAATCAGGCAAACGCTGAGACAAAAAAACGTCCCATCCCTCGGTATAGCGCTCGAGAAACTCTTGATCATGAAGCCCCTTGTCCACGATACATTTCATGATGCCAAGCGCTAGGGCTGCATCCGTGCCTGGCTTAGGCACGATGTGCCAATCTGAAAACTCAGTGGTGCGGGTCACTCGTGGATCAATTGAAATGATTTTGGCACCATTTGCTCGAGCTTCGTTGAGAAAGGGAACCGCATGCACACCAGTACTGACGATGTTGGTACCCCACAAGATAACGAGGTCCATATTCGGGAGATTTTCAATATTCGCATCTCCAACACGACCAAACGTGAATGCTTCAGCCGCAGCGCCAGCCGCCGTACATATCGTGCGTTCTAAACGGCACGCACCCATTCGATTAAAAAACCGCTCTCCCATTCCAAGAAAACCAGTCATCCCGAGCGTGCCCGAGTACGAAAAAGGCAGCACCGCCTCAGCACCGTGCTCGCGTATGGTATCGCTCAAGCGAGTCGAGATGGTCTCTAATGCCTCATCCCACGAAATGCGCTTCCACGTAGCCTCAGGCCCTTTGGGGCCGACTCTCTTATGGGGATAAAGCACTCGACGCTCGTTATAAACGTATTCGAGGTAACTGTTCACCTTTCCGCACAAGAATCCTTTGGTGATGGGGTGCGACTCATCTCCGGAGACCTCGACAGCCCGACCCGTCTTCGCGTTGACCTTGACTGTCATCGAGCAGCCATCTGGACAGTCGTGAGGACAAGAGACGTGAACGCTCTTCAACTCGATTGAATCACCATTAACAGAGCTCATGCTTTATCCCATCCTCGATGAACGATCTAACACTACACAGGTCTTCGTACCTCAGCAACAAAACTAAACACCTATATCGTAATATGTGACCGACAGACGCTATCTGAATCACTCGCAGCACTATTGAGGATAAGAAATTGGGAAGACCATGACAATTAAAAAGTTACACCACTTAGCCATGCGTTGCTCCGATGCAGAACGGACGAGACAGTTCTACGAGGACTTCCTTGGGCTACCCCTCGTGCATACGCTCGTGATTGACGAAACGAAAACTGGAAGAACGACCAAGACGCTACATATATTTTTCCAACTAGACGACGGCTCTCACCTCGCCTTTTTTGAGGCGCCTGATTTGCCTTTCGAATTTAAGCAACAACATGATTTTGACCTTCATACCGCACTCGAAGTCGATATCGATACAATGAAGACCAAGTTAAAAAAAGCGAAATCTCTAGGTATTGAAACCCGAGGAATCAGTGATCACAGATTCATTCACTCGGCGTACTTCAGGGATCCAGACGGATACATCATTGAATTGTCTGTAAAACAGGAAAACCACGATCAAGCCCTAAAACGTGACAACAACGAGGCAAGAGAAAAACTCAATTCTTGGCAGGCGCACAAGATGAACACCAATCAACTGTGAAACGAACACCAAACGAGAGACCGATGCAATTAGAGCAAATTACGTACAGCGTTAATAACGGCATTGCCACAATACAACTGAACCAATCCGAGAGCCTCAACAGCTTCACCAAAATTATGTTGGGCGAGCTCAAACAGACGCTTCAAGTCGCACGCGAGGACCCAGAGGTTCGCGTCATCGTCCTGACAGGTAGCGGGAGAGCCTTTTGTGCCGGTCAAAATCTGAAGGAACGCAGCCGCAAGCCTGGGGAGCCAAAGTCCGACCTTGGGGAATCCCTCAAGGAGCGCTACTCTCCGATTGCCATGGCCATCAAAGAGTCTCCAAAACCGGTTATTGCCGCGGTAAACGGTGTGGCAGCAGGGGCCGGAGCAAACATTGCACTCGCATGCGATTTGGTTATTGCGAAAAAATCCGCGAGTTTTCTCCAAGCCTTCACGAAGATCGGGCTGATGCCAGACGCCGGAGGAACGCACACCCTCACTCGCAACGCCGGACGGCAACGCGCGATGGGGATGACATTGCTTGCACAACCGGTTTCAGCTGAGGTCGCAGAGTCGTGGGGGCTCATCTGGCGCGCAGTTGAAGACGAAAAATTTGCAGAAGAAGTGACAAAGATTGCCACTCAATTGGCTAACGGGCCAAGTCTTGCATATGCTGCGACAAAGCGCGCAATTCTTGCGGCGGAATCCTCAGGCTTTAAGTCAGCATTGGATCTAGAATCTGACCTTCAAACGGATCTGGGTTTTAGCAACGACTATGAGGAAGGCGTATTGGCATTTCGCGAAAAACGTAAACCAAACTTTACTGGAAGCTAGAGAATTCTTGATGACCTCGAGCTGCAAACTTTATTGATCCACTCGATCGAATGACCAAGATCCTAAAAATATTAGCCATCGGTTCAATCACGATTGCTTTAACGGCGTGCTCGACGCTGGGTCCTGATTATTCTGAACCGACCTTCAATCTCCCGAAAAACTGGAGTAACTCCGACTCTCGCCTATCAGCCACGCCTTCATCTCAAAATATCTCGACGGCCTGGTGGAAAAACTTTCAAGATGACACCCTTGTCGAATTGATAGCCTCAGGCCTTCGATCAAATCTTAATCTCGCAGTCGCTCGAAACCGAATCGTTGCTGCGGAGCAGCTCGCATTCGCCGCGGGGGTGAGCGGCCGGCCAACAATCAACGCTGGCTTGAGCGGCGCCAAAAGCAAAGGTAGCTCCGAAACCGGGCTGGGTCGAACCAACACTCTCATCTCGACTGAATTCGAAACCAGTTGGGAGATCGATCTTTTCGGCAAACAAAAACGAAACCACGAAGCAGCGCTCGCTACCGTCAGCAAAGAGCGAGCGATAGAAGCCGGTATTAAAACAAAACTAATTGCTGACATCGCATCGAACTACATAGGCTTTCGCAAAATTGAAAAAGAACTTCTACTGATCGAAACGCAGCGCAAAAGCCTGCTCTCGATCCTAGAACTATCGGAACATCGGGTGTCTGTCGGATTAAGCAGTACTGACAAAAGTGACGAGATCAAAATCAGGGTATTACAACTCGATGCACAAATAAGCGAACTCGAATCAAGCAAGATCATCTTTGCTAACAAAATAGACACACTTCTCGGGAAAACAACAGGCACCTCTCTCAATCGACTCAAATCGACCCACGGGACCTTAATGGCACCGACATCCGTTGCGGCTGCTATTCCAGTTAATGCACTCAAACAACGACCTGACGTTCAAGAGGCTTTGTTCGCCTTGCAAATTGAAAACGCAAAAATTGGGGTGGCTGAGGCGAACAGATTCCCAAGTTTGTCATTAACGGGAACGATTGGATTGGAAGCTCTCGCGGTCAATGCGATAGGCAATTCGGGTTCAGATTTTTCGTCAATCAGAGCCAGTGTTTTAGGGCCTATTTTTAATTCTGGCGCACTGAAATCCCAAGCAAACGCCCAAGTCGCCACGAGAGATGCCGCAATCGAGAGTGTTCGCCAGTCGGTTCTCCAGGGACTCAATGAAGTTGAAGATGTGCTGACAAAACTTCACGAGACGAAAAATCAGTGGCGTGCCATCAGCGATAGTGTGCTCAAGCGTCGTTTACTCACAGAGCTCAGCAGACAAAAGTTTGAGGTAGGACTCGTCGGAATGGATGAAGCTCTCGAGGCAGAGGTTGATTTGGTGAATTTAGAAAAATCACTGGTTCAACTCGAGTCTGATGAGTTACAACACATCACCGATCTCTACACAGCATTCGGTGGAGGTTGGGCTTATGATATCGGGTCGTCGGGAGATATCTAGATGCACAAAAGTTCAAATCAGTCACAAAGAAATGAAGATAAAGAGATACGCGATCTTCTAGGGTCGAGTAAAGAACGAAAATTAAGTTTGTCCAAACGCCAAATAAGCGTTCTCTTATGTGTTGGAGCTGCGCTGATCATCTGGGGACTATGGCCATCAACAGAACCTCGTGACGTTGAATACCAAACTGAGGAAGCAAAGATTGGATCTCTTGTCGTGACGATATCAGCGACGGGAAACCTCAAGCCGACGAATCAAATTGAAGTGGGTAGTGAACTCTCAGGCATCATGGATTCGGTTTTGGTTGATGAAAATGAATCAGTGACGAGAAATCAGCCACTTGCAAGACTCGATACCGCTCGCTTGGTTGACGCGGTTGAGCAATCAAAAGCGGTCTTGGCCGAGCGCGAGGCGAATGTCGAGCAAATTCGCGCAACGGTCTCTGAATCAAAACTTCACCTATACCGACTCAGACAACTCTATGATGTGACTAAAGGCAAGTCTCCATCAAAGACAGAGATTGATGCCGCGGTCGCTAATTTTCGGCGCGCTCAGGCGAATGAAAAAACAGCGTTATCTGCTGTCCAACAAGCTCAAGCAAACCTACGATCTGACCAGACAAATCTCACCAAAGCCACCTTAATCTCCCCCATCAACGGCGTCGTTCTCAAAAGATCCGTCGAACCAGGACAAACTGTTGCTGCATCATTCCAGGCACCCGTGTTATTCACAATCGCTGAAGACTTAAAAAAGATGGAGCTTCATGTTGATGTTGACGAGGCAGACGTAGGCCAAGTCCTGGCCGGGCAAGATGCTGCATTTACAGTTGACGCGTGGCCTGAACGAGAATATCAGGCAAAAATTAAACGCATCAGCTTTGCTGCTGAAGTAAAAGACAATGTCGTCACGTACCCCGCAGTGTTGGATGTCGAAAATACAGATTTGACATTGCGTCCAGGAATGACTGGCACAGCGCTCATCACCACGCTCAAACTAGACCAACAATTGTTGGTCCCAAATGCGGCGTTTCGTGTTGATCTGAGTCCACACATTGAAAAAGAGGAGCCCAAAGGCGTCTTTGGATTTCTTTTTCCCAGACCAAAACAACCTAGCCCGAAAGTCAGAACCCAACAAAAAACCGGAGTATCCCAGTTGTGGATTCTTAGAAATGGACAGCCTATCGAAGTTAGCGTCGAGATTATTGCGACCAACCAAAAATACAGCGCCATTCGCACATCTGAAATCAACCCAGAAACTCGAGTCATCGTCGAGCTTGTCTCAGAGCGCTAACGATTCATTGAATCATGGCTTTGATTGAGCTCAAAAATCTAACAAAAACCTATGGATCTGGGGACCATCTATTTCAAGCACTAAAGGGAATTAACCTCAACATTAACGACGGTGAATTTGTTGCGCTCATGGGGCCCAGCGGATCCGGAAAATCGACGACGATGAATATCACAGCGTGTCTTGATACGCCTACCAGTGGATCGTATCTTTTTAAGGACGTCGCGGTAGAATCTCTGAGCAATCGACAAAGGACATTGTTACGCCGAAACTACCTCGGATTTATTTTCCAGGGCTTCAACCTACTATCAAGGACCAGTGCTAGGGAAAATGTTGAGCTACCGCTCATATATCGCGGCGACACCCCAAAGAGCAGGCGAATAGCGGCTGAAAAAGCGCTCGAAAAAGTTGGACTGCTTAATTGGAAAAATAATCACCCGAACCAACTATCAGGGGGACAGCAGCAGCGCGTTGCGATAGCACGTGCCATTGTCACAGAACCTTCAGTTCTCCTAGCCGACGAACCGACTGGGAATTTAGATTCAAAGAACAGTAAAGACATCATGTCGCTCTTAACAAACCTCAATCAAGATCTCGGTATTACTGTTGTGATGGTGACACACGAGACAGAGATGGCTGAATATGCCTCCCGCATCGTTCATTTTCTGGATGGGTCAATTCAAGCCAATGAGGTGATTGACTCATGATATGGAATTCCTTTTTACTTGCGATAAAAGCCATTCAAAGAAATTTATTTCGAAGCTTTTTAACGATACTTGGGGTGATCATTGGCGTTGCCGCGGTCATCACAATGGTGACGATTGGAAGAGGAGCAACTCAGTCTGTCAGTGACCAAATTTCCGCGATGGGAACCAACATGCTCATTGTTCGCCCCGGACAACGAAGAGGGTCAGGAGCAAACGCACCAAACTTCAAACAGCGCGACGTCGAGCAAATAGAGCAACTCGTTGAATCAGTGGATGGGGTGGCTCCCTACTCCACGGTTTCCGCAATGACAATTTTCCAGTCAAAAAACTACACGACAGTGGTTACGGGCACGAACAATCAATTCTTTAATGTTCGCAATTGGCCACTTCAATCGGGGCGCGAATTTTTAGATGCTGAGATTCGGGCTGGGAAGGCATCTTGTCTGTTAGGAACAACAGTCAGAGAGCGGCTTTTTGGATCAGATGACCCGGTCGGGCAAAATATTCGCGTCAAAAATTTTAGCTGCAAAGTCATTGGCGTCCTCTCTAGTAAAGGACAGTCAACTTGGGGATCAGATCAAGACGATACGATTGTGATGCCACTAAAAACACTGCAGCGTCGCCTCACCGGCAACAATGATATCGACCGAATTGCGATCAAAGTCCAGAGCAGCGACAAGATTACTGAAGTCCAACAAGCAACGTTGGAAATTGTCCGAAAATCTCGACGACTTCCCGACAACATGGAGAATGATTTTCGAGTGCTAGATATGAGGCAAATCATTCAAACGCTAACTGGAACGACTAAAATCTTAACAATGCTTCTCGGAGCAGTCGCTGCCGTGAGTTTACTTGTTGGCGGCATCGGCATCATGAACATCATGCTAGTCTCTGTGACCGAGAGAACTCGCGAGATAGGTATCAGACTAGCCATAGGCGCACTTGAAAAACATGTGCTCACACAATTTCTCATCGAGTCTGTGGTGCTCTCAAGCCTTGGCGGTTTGCTCGGCCTAGTTCTCGCAGCAGGATTAAGCATACTGGGATCAAACCTCATGGGTGTACCGTACATATTCGATGCGAGAATCAATATCATCGCATTTATATTTTCTGCGTCTATCGGCATTATTTTTGGCTACGTCCCAGCACGACGGGCAGCAAAATTAAAACCAATTGACGCATTGCGTTATGAGTAAATAGATCATCTGGAGTGTTATGAAAATCGAAAGCAGTTCAATCGTAGGGGTCATCGGAGCAGGCACGATGGGAAGCGGGATCGCACAGGTTGCATTAACCGCTGGACACCCGGTGACACTTGTGGATCCCTACCCTGGCGCAATTGATACTGGTTTATCAACGATCAAGAAGAATCTCGATTTCTTGGTCAACAAAGGTAAGTTGAATGAAGCGGCGAGAGAAGATATGTTGTCGAGGATCCAGATATCTGCAACCGTTGAAGATCTGAACGGTTGCTCAATCGTGATCGAGGCGATTATCGAGAACGAACAAATCAAAAAGGATCTATTCAAACAAGTCGAAACGTTAATCGACTCCAAAGCCATCATTGCGACTAACACATCATCAATATCAATTACAGCGTTGGCCAACGAGATGCAGTCTCCTGGAAGGCTCGTGGGGATGCATTTTTTTAACCCCGCGCCCAGGATGAAACTCGTCGAGATCGTCTCTGGGCTTCAAACGGACTCGGCGATCACTCATGCAACGTACGATCTTGCGAAACAGTGGGGAAAAGTACCAGTTCTCGCAAAGTCAACACCGGGCTTTATTGTTAACAGAGTCGCAAGGCCGTTTTACGGAGAGGCACTAAAAGTTCTCGCGGAGAACGGCCTCACCCACTCCGACCTTGATAACGTAGTTAGAGAATGTGGAAATTTCCCTCTTGGTCCCTGCCAATTGATGGATTTGATCGGCCTCGACGTTAACTTGTCTGTGACAAAGTCAGTCTATGAAGCAACAGCTTATGACGCCAGATACGCGCCCTCGTTATTACAAGAGGAGCTCGTGCGTGCTGGTAAATATGGTCGAAAAACCGGAGAGGGATTCTATAAGTATCCCGACAAATCCATCGACACCGACTCAGAATCCCCAAAGAAAGACGAGAGCTTCTCTCACGATCAGCCGATCGCAGTTATCGAGGACGCTGTCATAGCACCACTGGCGGAGCGTTTGAGAGATTGCGGCGTCAACATATCTGAGCCTCAGTCCGGAGATCAAAGTCTTCCAACGATTGCGCTATGTGATGGAAGGACAGCAACGGAGCGAGCTGATGACCTATCGATAAGCAATCTTGTACTCGTGGACCTATGCCTCGACTTCTCAATCACGAAACGTATTTGCATCACGCATTCAAGACAAAGTGATAAAGATGTCGTGGAGAGCGTGGTGCGGCTGCTTGAATCGTGTGGCCTCACCGTCACAACCATGAAAGACGTAGCTGGCATGGTCCTGACAAGAACTGTAGCGATGCTGGCCAATGAGGCTGCAGACTTAGCGAATCAAGAAGTGTCGACACCGAAAGACATTGATACTGCGATGACTCTCGGCACCGGGTATCCAATTGGACCGCTGGCGTGGGCAGACAAACTGGGAACGAAACTAATTGATACAGTGCTACTCAATCTCAGTGATCATTACGGATCCGCGCGATATCGGAGGTCCCCCTTGTTACGCGCGCTTGGCAGAACCAATCAACCTTTTCACAGTTAGGACGAAGATGAAAACAATCTCGATTGCATTACTTTTCATGGCAAGCATGGCGATTCAATCTGCACTCGCTCGGGTAGTCGACATTGAAATCACAGAATCCACACCAGTCATGCAAGGAAAACAATTTGGTGACGTCGGTGCATATGAACGAATTAAGGGGATCGCACACTTCGAGATTGAGCCCGATCACAAAAGAAACAAAACAATTGCCGATCTAAACCGAGCACCAAAAAACTCAAATGGAAAGGTTCAGTTTCGCTCTGAGTTCGAGAT
>Ga0255776_10003197_pt1 | contig 17783 bp, 14 predicted proteins | sample 071ome_19_FD_179974 | JGI IMG/M metagenome (GOLD analysis project Ga0255776, IMG submission 179974) | Coastal salt marsh microbial communities from the Groves Creek Marsh, Skidaway Island, Georgia - 071413AT metaG (version 2) | ecosystem: Environmental > Aquatic > Marine > Intertidal zone >... | reverse complement strand
CAAGGCCGTGAACGACATGTACAGCAGCCTCCGCGACAACGAGCAGTACACCTCGGTGATCAACGAGCGCCATCACAAGCGGCTGAGTAGCTATCTAGCGGATGCAGAGCAGCGAGGATGTCGCATCATCCCGCTCAACCCGGCCAACGAGGAATTCAGCACGGGCACAAACAAGATCCCACCGACACTGATCGTGTCGCCCGAGACGGATGCCCTCTGTATGGAGGAGGAGATTTTCGGCCCGCTGCTCCCGATTCGCACTTACAAAGACTTCAACGAGACGATCGACTACATCAACAGTCGGCCAAGGCCGCTGGCGGCGTATTACTTCGGTACCGATAAAGGCGAAGAAGAGACTTTCCTGCATCGCACTACCTCGGGTGGCGTTTGTATCAATGATGTGATCTTCCACATCATGCAGGAAGATATGCCCTTTGGCGGCGTAGGCCCGTCAGGCATGGGGTCTTACCACGGCATCGAGGGGTTCAAAACCTTCAGTCACGCCAAGTCGGTGTACAGTCAAACGCTGAAGTTTAACGTGGCCAAACTCGGAGGCATTCTGCCGCCCTACGGCAAGACCACCGAGAGCAATATCAAGGCGCAAATCAAAAGCTGATCGGTACCGACGGTGTTGCAACAAAAACCCCGCCGAAGCGGGGTTTTTGTTATGCGTATCTATTTAATGACGTAAGCCTGAACGATCAGCTCGCGGGTGAGTGGCGTGAACCTAATGACATCCAGATTCATTTGACCATTGGTGATGTTTACGACGTTGCGCATGACCACCACGCCATCATCTAGCTCCCAAAATCCCTGAAATCGCCCTGAAGCATAACCCTCTGGCGTAAAACCGCGTCCCTGGCCATCCACTGTGCCGCCCATACGATCCGGGTTATACGTGAGATGATAGGTCACGTAGACCTTGCCGTAGCCATCCATATCGCCCTCGGCACTGATTGACGACATTTCTTCACCCAGCACTACCGATGTCACGTTCATCGCGGTGTCAGGCTGTCGTTTCTCAAGGCCTAGGTCAGTGTGACCGTCCGCCAGCGTCAGCGATGAGAAGCACCAGAGGGCAATAAAAATAATACGCTTCATGAGTTTCCCCTTTTGTTTGTTTTAAATAAATTTGACTGCGAACGCTGCGGGCAAAACCATGCCCGCAGGGCCCTGCCCACCCACCTTACGCACCTGACATTAAAAAACCAGCGCCGACGAAGCTCGTGTCTCATGGACGACGCAGTCAAACTGTGCGCTGCAGATGCGGATGCGCAACTGACCCTCGGCGCGTTTTCCCGTAAGATCTTACAATGGCTCAGCTCTCTTATTTTCATTACCGGGCGCTAATCCGGCGTGCACGCGCCGCCGTTTGCCTCATGCTGGTATTGACTGCCTGCACGCCCGCTTGGCAAAGACCCGAGACAAACACCGCCGCGGATTTCACGGCTCGCAGTGTCAGCGTCTCCAAATCTGGCGCGAGGGTTACCGTTGCCGTTCCCGACGCCAGTGAGGCCGCGGTAATTTTCGGGACCGATCTTTACCGTTCGCGAGTGCAACCTGTATGGATTGAAGTCGAAAACGCGACAGATCAAGACCTGATATTGATGCGCACCGCAATCGATGATGAGTACATTTCACCGGCGGAAGCGGCTTATTTACGGCATGCCGGGCCTCAAGACACACGGGAGCAGATGGACCGCTTTTTCAACGAAAGCGAGTTCAAGAATCCGATAAAGGCGGGTACTACGGTCAGTGGTTATGTTTTTTCTAACCTGGACGAGGGCTTTAAAAACGTTAACGTCGATCTACTGGGTAATGACCAGCTGCTCAACTATACCGTGACGATCAAAATTCCAGGCCTTAACGCCGACTATGAGTATGTCGATCTCAACACGCTGTACCCGGAGTTCGAGGAGATCACAGATGAAGCGATGTTTCGCGAGCGCCTCGTCGAGATCCCGTGCTGCACAAACAATGAAGCAGGGAGCGCCAATGGCGACCCGCTTAACATTGTGCTTGTCGGCTCGAGCCAAGCAGTTTTTACCGCACTGATCAGACGCGGCTGGCAAGCCACGGAAATTAACTACTTCAGATCGAGTCTCAAAACTATCCGCTCACACATATTCGGTAGCCAATATAATTATTCGCCGATCAGCCCACTCTATTTGTTCGGCAGATCTCAGGACATCGGGTTACAGAAGGCGCGTGGGTCCGTCACGCGCCGTAATCACATGCGGTTGTGGCGGGCCCCGTTTGATTATCGGGGACAAGAGGTATTCATCGGCCAGATCAGTCGGGATATCGGGGTGAAGTTTCAGAAGCAAACGCTCACCACCCACGCGATCGACCCCTTCGTGGATCATACGCGGGATAGCTTGATCGAAGATCTTGCCTATTCCCAGGGTTTGAGCGGAGTCGCGTTTATCGAGGGCTCACAAATCTCTACAGAGACAGAGACCTTTTACAATTTGACACCTGACCCCTACTTTTCTGACGGTTATCGAGCGGTGTTTTTCTTTACTGAAGAGACGACGCCGCTGACCGATATTGACCAGATAAGATGGCTCCCCGACTGGCATCCCTCGTTGCGACCACCGGAGCCAGACGTCGAGTGAATACATCTTTACCGAGAACCCAACACAGGTTGCGCGCGGCTATGTGGCGGCTCAGCGTTTTGATTGCGACATCCTTGCTCCTGGTCACCTGCGCCAGCCAGCCGGAGATCCCCTTCTCCTACACGCTCGAACCGCTGTCGTTTGAGCCCGGTAATACCTATAACGTGCGTGACGGTCGCGCGCGGTTCCGGGAAATCTTTTGCGCTGCTAATGCTGATCACGGAGAGGCGCTACCTGACTACACTTCTTGCGAGCAAGCTTTGGTGAGATTTGAGGGCGAGCCGCCTCCCACGGGCAAGCCGGTGAATCTGGGCCAAAGCTCCACCCATTTACTCGGCAAGATGGTGCCGGGATTGGCCTATTCCTGCGTCAAAGCCTGGCTTCATCATGACAATTCTGCGCCGAATCATGTCGCGACTCTGGGCTATGACACGGGATTCATACAGGTAGAGGGGATCGCGAGTTCTGAAAGCAATGCGGCACTGATCGCAGACTATGTCAAAAGCCTCGAGGCACCCTACGATGACAGGCCGCTGGTGCTTTTTGGCTACTCGAAGGGCGTGCCCGATATCTTTGCCTTTTTAGACGCTTACCCTGACCTCGCGCACCGCGTGACAGCGGTGGTTTCCTATGCGGGTGCCGTATGGGGCTCTCCACTTGCCGACGAGGCTGATGAAAAGCAACTGCGGTGGCTCACAATGATCCCCGGCGCGGAGTGCGAAAAAAAGGACTCTAAAGCGTTAGAGTCACTCAGTCCCGCGAATCGCCAGGCGTGGTTTGCTGAGCATACGCTCCCCGACCATATCCGCTATTACTCGGTGGTGTCGTTTCCCGACCCCGACAATATCTCAAGTGGTCTGCGTGGATCGCACAAAAAATTGGCTCGCCTGAAAGACGCCCGCAATGACAGTCAATTGGTGTTTTATGATCAGGTGATTCCAGGTTCTACGGTCTTGGGGTTTTTCAACGCTGACCATTGGGCAATGTCGGTACCCATCGCCCGCCAACATGAGGTCTCCCAGGCGATCTTTGCCAATCAAAATGATTTCCCCCGAGAAATCGCCTTAGAGGCCATTCTGCGCTTTATCGAGGAGGACATCGCGCAAGGCGCGAGTCCGCCGCTACACCACTGAATGTGACCGTACTGGCGGCCATAGCCGCACTTTAGTGAGCCAGGCCAGCCACTATCTTCGGCGGGTTGAGCGGTAGATCGCGGAACCTGACACCAGTGGATTGATACACTGCCTCTGCGATAGCAGGCATCGGCGGCACAATCGGTACTTCACCGACACCCTTGACGCCAAAGGGATGCAATGGATTGGGAATCTCGACAATGACCGTATCAATAAACGGCAGGTCCGATGCCACAGGAATGCGGTAATCGAGGAAGCCTGGGTTCTCCAGCACACCCTCTGCGTTGTAGAGATATTCCTCGTTCAACGCCCAACCAATGCCTTGTACGGCACCGCCTTGCATTTGACCCTCGACATAATCGGGATGAATTGCTTTACCGGCATCCTGAATCGCGGTGTATCGCGTAATCGTGGTGCATCCGGTCTCTTTATCGACCTCAGCGTCACAAATATGGACCGCAAAACCGGGCGCAGTGCTGGTCGCCGTCAACGAACTTGAGAAAGTCAGCGGCCCGCCCATGCTCCCCGCGCGCTCGGCAAGCGCTTCGAAGGTCAACGTGTGCTCACCATAGTGGGCGGCGCCCTGACTCCACGCGACCACGCCCGGCTCGACTTCCCACTCGGAGCCAGCGCGTCTGCAGAGCTCCGCCACACAGGCCTCAGCCGCCTGAATGACCGCCTGCCCCGTGGCCAAGGTGGTACGACTGCCACCAGTGAGGTCGGTATGACCCACTGAATCAGTAGCCACCACCTGAGGGTGGATGTGGTCAAAAGGAATACCGAGTACTTCGGCCGCCATCAGCGCCATGGACGCGCGGGAGCCACCGATATCGGGGCTGCCCGTTAACACAGAAACATGCCCATCTGAACTCACATTGATCGTCGCACTGGATTGCATGCCAGCATTCACCCAGTACCCCATGGCCACACCGCGGCCCGCGCCCGAGGCCACCGCAGACTTGTAGTGCTCGTGGTTACGCGCCACCTCCAGACACTCGCGCAAACCGATCCGGTTGTAAGGCGCGCCCATCATGTTGGCGTCGCCCTCCTCAACCGCATTCATCATGCGAAACTCCAGCGGATCGATCCCCAGCTCGGCAGCCAATTCGGTGATTGCCAGCTCAACACCCAACGTGACCTGGGGAATGCTGGGGGCGCGATAAGCGTGGATTTTGGGTTTGTTGGTATACACCGAGCGCCCCGTCGAGCGGGCATTACTCAGCTTGTAACAAGCGGTCGCCATGAATGCGGGTATGCCGGCCGGGCTGCCACTGTAAGCACCCGAGTCCATCAGGCAATCAACTTCAGCCGCGACCAGCTTGCCCTCGCGGGTAGCACCCAGCTTGACGCGGGTTTGCGCACCGGGCGCGGGGCCCGTGGCCCGAAACACGTCACCGCGGTCCATCACCATCTTAACTGGCCGACCCGCCTTCTGGGCCAGCACCACGGCGAGCGGCTCGAGATAAACCGTTGTTTTGCCGCCGAAGCCGCCGCCAATTTCAGAGGCCGTCACTTTAATCTTGCCAAGATCGATGCCAGCGACGGCGGCCGTGAAATGCCGCACCGCAAAATGGCCCTGCGTGCAGCACCACAGATCGACTTGTCCAGCCGCGTCGACTCGCGCCACGCAGGCATGAGGCTCGATATATCCCTGGTGGCACATCGGCACCGAATACGTTTGCTCGAACACGACGTCAGCCGATTCAAATGCCGCATCCGGATCACCCACCGTGAGACTGATGTGCTCCGCCAGATTGGTTGGCTCCTCGGGATACCCGTCCGGGAAACGGTCGTCGTGCAAAATGGGGGCGTCAGGCGCCAGCGCCGCGTGCAGGTCTGTCACCGCGGGCAGCACCTCATACATCACCTCAATCGCCTTGGCCGCCTCGGCCGCCAGTGCGGGCGTTGTCGCCGCCACCGCCGCGACGGCCTGCGAGTGGAACAGCACCTTGCCCTGAGACATCACCATGGGCACCACGTCTTTGAGCGCCATGGCCCCCTCGCCACTACCGAGCATTTCATTTCCCGGCTTCACCAAGTCATCGCCGGTCATGACCGCCAGTACGCCTTTCATCGCCAGCGCCTTACTGCAATCAATGGATGTAATCACCGCATGGGCGTGGGGACTGCGGACCACGTGGCCGTATATCTGCCCTTGCATATTGAGGTCTGCACCATAGCGCGCGCGACCCGTAACCTTGTCGAACCCGTCGGGGCGGACCGGGCGCGAACCAATGATTTTGAATTCCTGATAGGCGTTCATGCGGCCTCCTCGCGCAGCGTTTTTGCGGCATCGAGTACCGCGCGAATAATTTTGTCATAGCCAGTACAGCGACACAGATTCCCGGCGAGCCAGTAACGCGCCTGCTCCTCAGTCGGATCAGGGTTGTGCTCCAAGAGCGCTTTGGCCGCCACGACCACCCCCGGCGTACAGATGCCGCACTGCAATCCACCATGCTCAAGCAGCTTTTGCTGCACCGGATGCAGTTTGCCGCCCTCGGCGATACCCTCGATGGTTTGCACACATTGACCTTCAACCTCAGCCGCCAGCACCAAGCAGGAGCAGACCAGCCGATCATTCACCAGTACCGAGCAGGCTCCGCAGTCACCGGTATTGCAACCGATCTTGGTACCGATCAATTCCAGCTCATCGCGCAGTACCTCAGCGAGCACCTGTCCGGGCGAACAGAGAAACACCGTGTCTTCACCGTTGATGGTCGCCTGCACGGCCATTTTATTGAGCGGCTTGTTCATGGGCGCGCCTCCTGAATACGTGCCTGCGCGTTAGCGATGGCACGCGATACCAACACACCCACTACATGAGTGCGGTACTCAGCAGTGCCGCGTTTGTCTGAAATGGGCTTTGCCGCTACCCGCACGGCAGCGACAGCCGCATCGCGCGCGCTCTGCTCCAGCTTCGAGCCCACCAGCGCCTCGCCCGCCGCCGCCACCAGTAAGGCAGTCGGTGCCACGGCTCCGATGGCGACTCTGGCCGCGGTACATTCGCCGGAGTCATCAACAGTGATCGAGACCCCGGCGCCAGCGACCGCAATATCCATCTCGGTCCTTGGCGTTAATCGAAGGTAGGCATCTGACGTGCCCGCAGCTGGGCGCGGCAATATGAGTTCAACCAGTAACTCACCTGGCGCCAGCGCATTCTGGTTTGGTCCCACTACAAAATCCTCGACCGCAAGCGTGCGCTCGCCATCAGACCCAAGAATGCGGCACTGCGCGCCATTGGCAATCAGTGCCGGAATGCTGTCTGCGGCAGGGGATGCGTTACAGAGATTACCGCCCGCCGAGCAACGTCCGGTTATCTGAGTCGAACCAATCAAATTCAGGGCCTCGGCGAGACCGGGAAACAGTGATGGCACATCGGAGTTGTGCAGCACATCGAAAGCCGATGCTGCCGCGCCGATCCGAACCTTGGCGGCGTCAATTTCAATCGCCGTCAACTCAGGGATCTGCTTGAGATTCACTACGCGAGAAGGGTTGCGCGCACCGAGACGAATACCCACTAACAAGTCCGTTCCGCCGGCAAGGCAGCTGGACCCCGCGCCTGCAATTGCCGCTTGCGCCTCCGCGAGAGAGGTGGGCGAGACGTATTCCTGTACTGCCATAACGATTCCTCTAGGCGGGCGACGCCCCGCGTTGTCATTCATGTGCAGGCCAGACCTTAACTGGAATTGCCACCCTCTGACCAGCCTTCAGGCAATGCCGTGGGGGCACTCTCGGAGTGCTAGGTTTTTCGTGCCCAGAATATCACGGCATAAAACAGTGCCATCGACACGGGCAAATCGAGAAAGGTCGTCCAGGTCAGCCAAAAATCCTCTGAAAATTGATTGGCGACATAATAATTGGCACCCGCCATCGCCAACCCCACCCCGCTCATACCAATTGCAATACGGTCATGATGCAGCCTCAGCGGCATATAGCGCTCAATGCGCGCACCAAAGTACGCGCCCTGGCGAAACACGCCGTCAATCATAAAGACACTTGCGGTCAGGATACCCAACACCGTGCTTTTCATCTGGACCCAGTAGTCATCCTGCAGGAGCAGTGAAAACCCCGCCGAGATCAGCAGCATGATCGTGCCAAAAACCGCGAATCCACCCAGCAAATCGACGCGCACAAAACGCTGCACAGCGACCAAAGCCAGCCCCGCGCCGGCGCCTACCAGCGCCGCCAGCGCGAGGTCACCGGTGGCTTTACCCACGACAAAAAACAGCGCGCCGAGGACCAAGTCCGCGTAAATGGAGTATTTGTTGCGCTGCCACTTACTCTGACTTAGGGCCGCCATGTCCGCAGCGCGATTCGGCGCTGTGTCCGGCGCGGGCGCCTCACGAGACGTGATTTCAGACATCAGTGATTCCCCAAAACGCACGTCTCGCCCCGGATGGCTTTCGTAGACCTTCTGCTGCCCCTCAAGGACCGCGATACCCACGCTCCACCAGTTGAAGTAACCCACCTCGACCCGAGTGGCATCCGCCGCGTCGCCAGCTAACGTGTGAACAAACGTCGTCGTGCCGTCCATGTAGCCAAAGGACTGTTCGTCAAGACATTCGTCTCCGCAAAATAGCCGCGATACCATTTTCGTGAACGTCAGAGAAATCTCGACGACATAATCGCGATCGCGGTAAGAAAAAGGTCTTAGATAAGTCCACAAACGCATGAAAATGCCTTATTGGAATATTCGTTGCCGCGGTGCACTGCTGGACAAGCATTCAGTGCTTAGGGGTATAGTACCCACTGTGCGGAGCAGTATAGATTTTTTGAGGACCTAGACAAGAATGAGCGCGCGTTCTTCATTCATCGAGATTCGAAGCTTGATGCTGGTAACTCTACTCGGGCTCTCATCAGGTTGTGCAACCATGTCCGATGACGAGTGTCTGATAGCCAATTGGGAAGAAGTCGGGTATCACGACGCGATTGAAGGCTACCCCCCAGAGCGCGCGGCGGAGCACCAAGAAGCATGCGCAGATGTTTCAGTGCCGGTCGACTTCGAACTTTACCGGCACGGACATAGTCTGGGTCTCCCCTACTACTGCACCGAAACGACTGGCTTTGAGACCGCCGATCACGGCGGCGAATACGCTACCCAGTGCGAGCCCGATAAGTTTGGCTCCTATGCTACCGGGTATCGCTCCGGCAGAGAGGTATATGCGCTTAAACTAGAAATCAGACAACTGGATTCTTTGATCAACGAAAGAAACGATCAAACAGATGCATTGATGAGTCAGATCGGGCAGTTGCGGACCGAGGCGGATGACTCTGCGTTATCGAAAAGTGACAGGCGCGAGGCGCGAGAGCAGGCGTCGAAACTTGAAGACATCTACCGCACGCTCAATCAGGACATCGACGCCCTGTCTGCGTCACGCGATCAACTCAGTGACGAAATGCAGTTGTTGGTAAGCACTTTCTACTCGTCAATATGACCTTGCGGGCTTAAACTCAGGGGGCAATGAGTTGCAACCGCCGCGCCGCGGTCATCGCCTCCAGCCAAGCGAGAATCTCCTGCGTGTTCGCCTCGGTATGAATGATCCGGTGCGCATACACGTCAATCAGCAAGCGCTGCGCCACGGGATCACCCGGGCTCCCGTACCAGGCCCAATCCGCGATGTGGCTCGCCATAATGATATCGGTCTCCATCAGGGCGCGCGCACGCCTATCCAGTGCCCCTACCCCCCCGGCCAATGTAGTAATCGCGGCGGCTTGCTCGTCGAAAGACGCCGGGGTCCAGTGCGACGGAATGTCATCCCACCAGCCAACGTAGCGCCGCATGACCATCTTTGAGATGTCCTGCCAGCTCACATATTGCTGTTTGAGAGTCGGGTGATTGAGGAGATGATCGGGCACCTCGAGGGAGCGATAAATCAGATCTTGTCGCGTTCCCTTATTGAGCTCGGCCTTGGTCTGGTGAATGACCCACTCGAGCGCCTCGGCCAGCACTGAGAGGTTTTCCTGAATCAATCCTGGGTCGGCCAGTGCCTTCCCGTGCGCCGGTAAAAGCAGTGACGCCTCTTCAGCCGCCATTTCTCGCAGTGCCGCCGCCCACTCCTCCGGGTAGCGCTGCACCCGCTTGCCGTTGCCTGTATTAGGCAAAAACCCCTGATAGTAATCTGCGCTTGCCAGCATTTGGCGACCCGGTACCCAAACATAGAGCTGATCATCAGTCTCACCCGGTCGAGCCCGAAGCACAAAGTCTTCCCCACCAATCGTGAGCGTTAGCTCTCCTTCGAAGGTGCGCGTCGGGTAAACGAGGTCCTCACGACTCGCTGGCAAGCTGGCGATGGGCTGCCCCATGTACTTCGCCAGATTGCCGCCAAGCGCGATGTAGCGATCGAAGCGTTTAGGCAGATCCGCCTGCGCCACAATCTCGGGATTGTCGGCCATCAGCGCCCACGTGCCGTAGGCGTGATCAACGTGACCATGGGTGTAGATAATCGTATGAATCGGCGCATCGCTGACCGAGGCGATTAGCTCGCGAATCACCGGCCCCGCCGCCGCCATCCCCGCATCAACCAGCACCAGGCCTTCATCGGTTTCGAACACCACCACGTTCACCAGCGGCAGATAAATTATCCAGGTGTTGGGAGCGACCGATTCAATACGCGAGAGCTTGCGCGCGTCGGCGATACCCGCGTCGGAGGCGTTAAAGATATCGGTAGCGATCGCTGTTGAAAAAGTGCCACCGAACGCGCCACCGCGCTGAATGGCGGGCACGATCCCGGGGAACTCGATCAATAGCGACGCGCGTGCGTCGACTCGCTCACTCTGACTGGCCGCCCACAGCGCGGCGCGCCCGGCAGCGGCAGCGACGAGGTTTTGCGTCTGCTCTCTGAATGCGGACTGCTCCTGTTGTGGCAACCAGAGCGCGCCCACGACCGCGCCCGTGAGAAACAACATCGCGCCCAACAACCACTTTGTCATCGCGTGAAACCCTGATCCGACAGCAGTAGGCCGATCTAGACCCGGTCTGGGGCATGGCTGGCAAATACCAGCCACTCGGCGCCCTCTGCACCTGCGACCAGATCGTAGGACTGCCCGGCGTCACTGCAAAAAAATTCACCCGAGGCGATACTGCCGACCCCCTGCACAGACACGCTACCGGCCCTCAGGTACCAGACTGCCTCAAAATCCAGCGCAAAATTTTCCGCGCTGTCGCGCTCGCGCATCTGCACGCGAAAAATCAACGGCCCCTCGTCGAGCATGGCCCCCAACTGCGGAATGGGATCACCCGGGGCAATCAACGGCAGGTCATCACACCGTCGCCGACCCGCCACATGCTCAAACCGGGCGAGGCGCTCGGTGAGCGTTTTGGGCACCTCATAGAGGTCGGCCCAATTAAGGCCAATGTCTCCTCCCAGACTGAACAAGTGAAACTGTACCCCCTGCTCACCCGCTTCTTCCGGACCATAGGCGTGCCCGGCTTTCACCCAACGGATATCACCCGGACAAAACGCACCTTCGTCGCCAATACGCATTTCCCCCTGGGTGATCAGGTAAATCGTGTCATGGGGATGCCAGTGCTCCCCAGCGTAAAAATTCGCGGGAAAATCCGCCTCAATCAAAAACGGTTCGCGGCTGCGCAGAATGCGCGTTGGCGTTGTCGGGCGCCCATGAGGGTCATGGAAACTCTCCCAGGGCAAATCGTCGGGTTTGATATGTTGTGCGTCAGCCATGCGTCATGGATCTCTCATGCAGTTGTGTAGTGAATCCGGTTTCGCTGTCGGCGGCCCGTTAGCCAGATGACGAGCGCGCCCCCGCGGCTTCGATTGACCGTCTGTAAAAATCTTCAAGATACGCCAACAGCGTGTCACCAATGATTTCGACGAGCAAGCCCGCCGGATCCTGAAAATATCCCTGGGGATCGCCCCGCTCCCCCAACACCCGCTCATAGCCTTGCGCTTCAAAAGCGTGGCAAGTCGCTTCGGAGTCTGGACTGTAGAAACAAAGATGGTGCTGGGTGATCTCGCCCGAGAGCACCCATGGCGTATCGGGCACGGCTTCGATCAGCTCGAAGTTGGCATGACCATTACTGGCATGGGCGATCCGTAATGGCAGACGCACGACTTTCCCAAAGAGGGTCAGGGGCCAATCCTCCCGATCCCCGCCAATCCATCGCAGGTCGAGCGCCCGTGACAGCCGCGCCTTTGCCGCCTCGATATCTCGGCACACCAGCCCGGTATGCACGAGCTGCAGCCCTCTCATCGCCGCGTCCACAGACATATCGCACCACCTCCCGCCAAATCCTTCGATCACGCTACCATAATATCCATTCGCCGAAGATCGGGTGATCCGATCGCTGGCGAGACTGCCTTTGATGCCTCATCATCGAATATGTAGAGGTCAATGCAGCATGAATGGAGCGCGAGAGATGAGCGAACGGTTGGTGGCGTTGGCTTCGGGCGTGCATGACGGCAATCCACCCGTCGTGTCACCCGCGGATATGGTGCGCATCGCTGCAGATGCGGGTTTCAACAGCGTCGGGCTGTGGGTCGCACCGGGTGAGAACTGGCAGGCCGGCACCACAGGCGCGGTAAACCAGGCCCTGCGCGAAACGGGTATCGTTGTGCTAGATGTGGAAGTCATCTGGCTACAACCCGGCAATCGCCCGGATCCGAAACACCATGAAATCATTGCCATCGGCGGCGAGATCGGCGCGCGCAATTGTTTGATCGTCAGCTCTGAACCCAACCGCGATCGGACCAAGCATCTGTTTGCCGACCTCTGCGAGCATGCGGATCGTGCCGGCATGCGCGCGTGTCTAGAGTATATGGCGATTACCGAGGTGAAGACGCTCGACGACGCACTGGATGTGGTCACCAGCGTTGACCACCCCGCCGGCGGCATACTGGTTGACCCCTTTCATCATGAGCGCGTCGGTCACAGTCCGGAGAGAATTAGCGAGATCCCGACGCAATGGCTCAGCTACGCGCAGCTGTGCGACATGCCCGAGCGCGGCGTTATCGAGGATGCCGAGGCTTACTTCACCGACGCCATCGACGGCCGACTGGCCCCCGGCGAGGGTGCCGTGCCAGTCGCGGAAATGGCCCGACTGCTGCCTGAGGATCTGCCGATCAGTCTGGAGATCCGCTCCCGCTACTACCGCGAGATGTACCCGGACCCACTTGAGCGCGCGCAGGCGATTCGCACAAAGACCCAGCAATTTTTTACAGCGCATGGGCTCTGATATTTGCGCCATGCCCCTCAGCGCGACATCGGTTGCCAAGACCTTTCTGTTCTTCAGGTCAGGGTCCGAAAAACCACCCGGCGGCCATGGCAAGATAGCGCTTGTCGCGCCCGCCTGATCGAGCCCACAATCGAGGATCTACGGACCGGCGCTCTCGTGACGGCCAACGTTTTAGCCATTTAGGGAAAGATCATCAAAAATGGGTCAATCTGAACACCCCGCAGCATCCAACCCTCCGGTCGATCTGAGCGCTTGCCACCCCAGTCACCGTATTCTCTTCGAGCCCATGCCCATCGGACCGGTGGTCGCGCCGAACCGGTTTTATCAAGTACCTCACGCGAGCGGCATGACAGAGGCGAATCCGCGCGTCCGCGCCGCTTTTCGGGAAACCAAAGCCGAAGGCGGCTGGGGTGTCGTCAGTACCGGCGCCGTATCGATCCACCCGAGCTCGGATGACTCTCCTCTGCCCTTTGCGCGGCTTTGGAATGACGCCGATATCGCCTCGCATGCCATGACGACCGAAGCGATTCATCGTCATGGCAGTCTCGCCGCCGTAGAGCTTTGGCACGGTGGCGCCGTGGTCATGAACCGCACCTCTCGTTTACCCCCGCTATCACCTTCGGGAATCCCCTGGGCCGCAACCCACATCGGCTTCATGGGTCAGCAACGACCAAAAATCATGCAGGCCTCGGATATCGATGATGTGTTGCGCTGGCAGCGTCTGGCGACCCGACGCGCGCTCGACGCCGGCTTCGATATCCTCTACGTGTACGCGGGGATGGGATACCTCGGCTACGAGTTCCTTTTGCCTGAATACAATCAGCGTAATGACGGGTATGGCGGGTCGCTTGAAAATCGCACGCGATTTGTCCGTGAAATGCTCGAGGTCACGCGTGACGAGGCTGGGAGCCGCGCGGCTGTGGCGCTGCGGATCAGCCTCGAAGAGCTCAGAGGAAAGTCCTCGGAACACTACCCCAGTGAAGCGCACGGGGTTGTCAGTTTGTTGTCGGATGTGCCGGACCTGTGGGACGTCAAAATGGATTCCAGCCCCACCGATTGCGGTGCCTCTCGCTTCCGACCAGAGGGTGCGCATGAGCCTATCATCGACTTTGTCAAAACTGTCACCACAAAACCCGTGGTCGGCGTGGGCCGATTTACCTCACCCGATACGATGGTGTCGCAAATACGCCGGGGTGTCCTTGATCTGATCGGCGGCGCCCGCGCGAGCATCGCGGATCCCTTCTTGCCGAACAAAATTCGCACCGGTCGCAGTGACGAAATCCGTGAGTGCATCGGCTGCAATATTTGTATTGCCAGTTGGCACGATGGTGTCCCGGTACGATGCACCCAAAACGCCACCGCCGGCGAAGAGTGGCGACGCGGCTGGCACCCGGAACGTTTTGCGCAAACGCCGAGCACGCGCTCTCTTCTCGTCATCGGCGGCGGCCCGGCGGGCCTTGAGGTGGCGTTGGTTGCCGCCCGGCAGGGTTTTGATGTGACCGTCGCTGAGCAACGCGACGACTGGGGCGGCCGCGTATTATTGGAGAGCGCATTACCCGGGCTCGCCACTTGGCGACGCGTACGGGACTACCGTGTCTGGGCATTATCGCAAATGGGTAACGTGGCGATGTTCACCAACAGTCAGCTCGATGCAGAGGCCGCACTGGGCTTTGGTGCGAATCACATCGCGCTAGCGACCGGCGCTCGATGGACCAAGCGCCGTTATTCGCCACTGGAAATCCCGGTCGAATCCATGGATCAACCAGGCGTATTTACGCCAGATGATGTCTTCGCCAATCGCGTCGAGGGTGAGCGTCTATTGGTGTTCGATTTCGACAATTATTACCTCGGCGGGGTCATCGCCGAGGCACTCAGCCAGCAAGGCAAAAGCGTGACTTATGCCACCCCCGCCGGACATGCCTCCGCCTGGACCTTTATGACCAACGAGCTCCCTTACGTCTACCGCGCGCTGGCCACGGCTGACATCGCCATTCATACCAGCACTTATCTGACGGATTTCTCCGGTGCACGCGCACAGTTGAAAAACCTGTTCAATCAGGTGCCCATGGAGATCGAGGTGGACGGGATTGTGATCGTGGGGCATCGCGAGCCCAATCACCTGCTTTACGACACCCTGAACTCAGCGCGCGCAGGAGTCGACGGACCGACGGTGGACCTTGTTGGCGATGCGCTCGCGCCGGGTGCGATTGTGCATGCGGTTCATAGCGGGCATAGTTATGCACGCGGCCTCGTCGAGGGGGACAACGGATATCTGCGCGACGAAGCCATCGTCTCGTCGGCCCCCCAACCGGCATTCCCAGTGGCGCACCGCGTGTCACTCACAGACTGAAACAATGCTCGAGACGCTCGAAAAAACATTGCCGCGCGCCAGCTACGTGGATCACGACGTATTTATCCGGGAGTATGGGGCGATCTTCGAGGCCGGGTGGGTGTGCATTGGCCGAGAGAACACGCTGCCCGCACCGGGAGACTATCTTGCCCTACGCTTGCAGCAACAATCCCTGCTGGTTGTGCGCGACGAAACGGGCGATGTATCCGCATTTTTTAACGTATGCCGTCATCGTGGCACCGAGCTGGTACCTTTGGAGGACCCCGGGCCGGCAGCGGGTCATTTTTCGCGTCGCATTGTCTGCCCCTACCACGCCTGGAGTTACTCGCTCGACGGTGCTCTCCGTGGCACGCCGCACCTGGCCATTGACACGTCAGGGGTCGGGCTGCATCCGCTGACGAGTGCTGTTTGGGGGGGCTTTATTTTTGTCTGCCTGCAACCCGAGCCAGCGCAGTCAATTGAGGACTCGCTCGGCGCGGGGATGGAGCGCCTCAAGCGATACCCGCTCGCTGATTTGAATACCGGCGCAACACTGACTTACGACGTAAAGGCCAACTGGAAAGTCATTCTCGAGAACTACAACGAGTGTTATCACTGCGGCCCAGTGCACCCGGAGCTATGCGCGATAGTTCCCGCGTTCAAACAGGCGGGAGGCAGTGGCCTTGATTGGGAGGATGGCGTGCCCCACCGCGAGGGTGCCAACACCTTCACCGCGTCGGGCACGACCTCGCGCGCGCCTTTTCCGGGGCTCAGCGACATCGAGAAAACTCACCATAAGGGCGAGCTCTTCTACCCGAATTTAATGCTCAGCCTGTCGATGGATCACGTTGCCGCGTTTTATATCTGGCCGCTGGCGGCTGATCACACGCGCATCCAGTGCGACTTTTTGTTTCATCCGCAAGCCATGACTGAGGCCAACTTTGACCCAGGCGACGCGGTGAGTTTCTGGGATCTGGTCAATCGTCAGGACTGGGCTATCTGCGAAAGCGTTCAGCGCGGCATGCAGACCCGCGTGTTCGAGCACGGCTATTACGCACCTATGGAAGACTACAGCCTGGACATTCGCCGCTACGTTCGCGAGAGGCTCGGCGAGGAGTGACAGATTCTGGCCTGCGTCCTTCGCGTAGCTCGCGGACCCGAGGCTTCGTCTTGAGCTTTAGTGAGCGCCCCGCCCACGACCCGCAGGCGCACCTGACTACGGCGCATTACGACTGCTTGAGTTTGAACATCTCCCACGGCGCCGAGGCTGCCTCATGCGGATAGCGATCCCGACCCGCTGGCGTCTTTTCAGTGTGCTGTTCCTGCTGAGCTTTCTCTCCTATCTCATGCGCCAGAATATTCATGTCGCAGGGGAGTTCATGATGCCCGAGCTGGGCATCAGCGAGCTGCAGATGGGTTGGATATACGCCGCATTTATCTGGGGCTATGCGGTCTGCCAGCTCCCTGGGGGCGTGTTTGGCAAACGCTTCGGTCCGCGCGCCGCGTTGACCATTGCCGGTGCGGTCTGGATCCTGACCACCGCGTTAACGGGCTGGCTACCGGGTCACGTCTTCACCACCGGCGCCGGCATCATCGGCTCGCTCCTCGTCGTGCGGTTTCTGGTGGGGGTTGCCCACGCACCGATTTATCCGATTCAGGCATCGGTGGTCGAGCGGTGGTTCCCAGTTGGTCATTGGGCACTGCCCAATGCGGTAGGTAGCACTGGTCTCTCTCTGGGCGCAGCGGCCACACAGCCGCTGGTCGCCTTAGTGATGGTGTATTGGGGCTGGCGCGCCTCGTTTTATCTGTTTATACCGCTCGCCGTCGGTCTGTTTTGGCTGTGGTGGTGGTACGCCACCGATGATCCTGCCGAGCACCCGTCGATGCTGCCAGATGAGCTTGAGCATATTCAGAGCAACCGAGCGGCGCTGACACCAGATGTCGGATTCAGCGCATGGCGGCAACTGATCCGCAACCGCGACACACTGCTGTTGACCTGCGCTTACTTTGCCGAGAACTGCATCTTCTATCTGTTCTTTACCTGGTTCTTTCACTATCTGGTGACCGAACTCGGTTTCAGTATTCTCGAGACGGGTTTTCTCGCATCACTCCCCTGGCTCTGCGGCGCTGTTATGGCCTCTGTCGGTGGGTATACCTGTGATGCATTGTGCGCGCGGCTTGGCCCCCGGCTGGGCTGCCGCATTCCCGCGATTACGGGACTCCTTGCCGCCGGTGTGTTTCTCAATGCAGGTTTAGGCGCGAGCTCACCCTATACGGCGGTCATACTCCTGTCGCTGTGCTTCGCCAGCACGCAGCTAACCGAGGGGGCTTACTGGTCAGCGCAGACCTATATCGCCGGACCCTACACCGCACCGGCATGTGGTGTCATGAATACCGGCGGCAATCTGGCCGGGATTGTGGTGGCGCCCCTGATGCCTTTCCTGGCAAGTCATATTGGCTGGGTCAGCGCGCTTTCTACGGGGACTGTTATGGCCGTCGTTGGCGCTGTG
>Ga0255776_10003196_pt1 | contig 17786 bp, 11 predicted proteins | sample 071ome_19_FD_179974 | JGI IMG/M metagenome (GOLD analysis project Ga0255776, IMG submission 179974) | Coastal salt marsh microbial communities from the Groves Creek Marsh, Skidaway Island, Georgia - 071413AT metaG (version 2) | ecosystem: Environmental > Aquatic > Marine > Intertidal zone >... | reverse complement strand
GCGGCATTGTTTCCTACGCAAGGGCTTATGGCAGTTTCCCGGTAGCCAATCATGAAATTCTGTGTGTGGGTGGGGCAAGCCACCCCATGGCGCCCGGGCTCCAAACCTGGAATGACGGCGAGAATGTGCGTGGCTCAGTGCAGTTTGACTGGGCCTATGAGGGGCCTCCTGACCATGTGCATGGGGGCTGGGTTGCCGCTGTGCTGGATCATTTCATGGGAATGGCACAAATGCGCTCGGGGGCCCCGGGGATGACCGGCGGACTGGACGTTCGCTACATCAAGCCAACCCCGATTGGGAAGAAGATTGATTTGGTAGGTAGTTTCGAGCCACTTTCTGAACGCAAGAATCGGGTCACGGCCGAAATGTCTTGTGAAGGCCACGTCACAGCGAAGGCTGAAGCTGTATTCATACAGCCAAGATCAGCAATTTTTACAGAGAGCTTTGATACCTTGAGCTAAATAAAACCTTCAAACCTCAGCGAACATTTAATGACTTTTAACGTGCCGCTTTTACCAATCAAATCGGATACCACCTTCGAGCCCTATGGTACGAGGCTCGCCATAAAATGACATGACCCACAGACTAGCGACAGGATACTCCCCTATTCGATACCCTGTATTCGCGAGATTTTTAGCGTAAAGGCGCAACCACCAATCATCGTCCGCCGACGTGAAAGCAGCGGAAACGTTAACCAAAGTACGCTCATCTGTCATGCCGTTTGGCGCGCCTAAAACATCGGTGTAAGCGAAGACTGCTTCGTCCTCGTAGTTCATATTAAATGCTAGATCCACAATGCCCGCAGTCACCGGCAGACTGTAGAGCACATCTAAATTCCAGGTTGTATCAGGCGCTCGCGCTACGGGGCTACCACTCAGGTCTATATTCTTGGTGCCATCAAAATTAGTATCTGCTTCAAATTTCTTCATTTCAGCGTCAAGTACGCCGACACTCCCTGCCAACGTAAGATGTTCGGTCAGCCGCCACGTTGCCTCGAACTCGATACCTTTAACTTCAATTTCGGCAGCATTAAAATAACGGGTCTCCTGAAATTCGCTCTCATTGAAGCCATCGCCATCTCTATCTGCAGGGATTGTTGCTAACAGTTGTTGCTGCGAATCATCGTAAGTTACCCAAAACCCTGTAAGGTTCATACGCAGCTTGTTATCCATTAATTCAGACCTTAAGCCGAGCTCAAATGAATCGGCGGTCTCGGGATCAGTGGGTCTAGCCTGAACAGGCTCTATAGGATTTCCACCAGTGCCAGTTTGATCGGTATAACCGCCACTTTTAAAACCCGTGGAGTAAGATGCATACGCGTAGAGATCCTCCGTAGCCTGATATCCCGCGTGAAGTCGCCACGTCGGCTCTGCCCAGGACTCCCTATCTCGGACCACGCCCGCCGGAAATCGCTCAAAATCAGCCGCGGCGATAGGCTCACCCAGCTGATCAGAAGTCATGCCAAGATTAAAGTAAGGGTCTAGAATGAGAACGAACACTGAGTTTCTGCCCGCCCACTGCTTTCTCTCCTCCGTGTATCTAACACCCGCGCCGACTGATAACTTATCTGTCAAGTTCCAGGTTGCATCGGCGAAAATAGCCCACGCCGAAGCATCCTGCGTATTAGATAGAACCTGCGGATAATTATTGTAGAAAAGAGGGTCCCCAAAAGCCTGACCTGAAGGGATCGTAAAATCGACGAAACCGAGAAACTGAGCAGCCGAAAAGACAGTATCATCTTCTTGATAAAATCCACCCACTAACCATTCAAATGACCCGCCAAGATGAGACGCAAGGCGCAATTCGAGTTGCGTCGTCTCTCTCTCATCCTGTCGATTCACATCAAACAGAGAAATAGGTGTTGGCTCACCCGAACTAGTTACGGGTAGCCACGAATCGGTGATTCGGTGTCCCGCAAACCCACTTAGAATATAGCTATCGTTTATCGACCAATCTAAATTGAAATAAAACCCGTCAACATTGACCGCATGTCCTTTATCCCGTCCAAGTAACGGATCATCTCGTAGCATTGCCGTTGCTCGGTCAAACGGGCTCCCACCGTCTGCGCGAAAACCCAGGACAGGAAACAAATAACCAAACGCTGGCGTACCGTTAATGCTAGGCGGTGCGTCACCCTCATCCCTTACTGCTTCATAAGCTAGGTTGATATCTAGGGCTTCAGTCGGCTGCCAGCGAAGCTTAAACCGGCCACTAAAAACGTCGTCGCCTCCATAATCACTGCCATCTCCCCTTCCAGAAGTGCCAGCCAACGGATGTCCGACTCCAAAAAAGTCAGCCACGGGGCCGTATTCTGCACCCAACGTATAGTAGCCATCGGATTTCATGTACATTCCCGACGCACGGAATGCCGCCGTATCAGAGATAGCCACATTCACAATGGCCTGCCCCTCATACCGCCCGTATTGCGCAAGCTTACCTCGCACGTCGAGAGTATTTGACTGAAGGTTGGGACGATTGGTCTTTACACTAATCGCTCCTCCTGTTGTGTTCTTGCCAAACAACGTGCCCTGGGGTCCTCGCAGGATCTCAACACTGGCTATATCCAACATTTCAATATTCGCGGTTTGAATATGAGGGATGACGAAGTCATCGACCACCACGCCCACCTGATTTTCGTAATAGAGAATAATGCTGTTCTGACCAATCCCACGAATAGCAAAATTAGCAGCGTTGTAGCCAGGCTGCTTACCTGAACTCACGTTAGGGGCGTAGGCAGCCATATCGAGCAAGTCGCGCGGCACTGCCCTGTTTATCTGCTGGGAATCAAGCAAAGTAACAGCTATAGGTGTGGCCTGAATGTCCGTTTCGGCGCGGCGAGTCGCCGTGACGAAAACCTCTTCAAGTCTCAACACACCCTCCGCAAGCACAAAGGGAGGAGAAACAAAAGGCACCGCTATCATCAATGCAAGGAGTCCGTTTAGCCTAGTCCTACAATTCTTAACCATAACCTTACTCCGGTAACCTCCTCGCAATGCCGGGACTCGAATGAGCTCGGGTGCACTTTACAATCAACAACACAGCAGTGTTAAACTTTCGTCCAGGTGCAGTACATTACCAACCCGAACCTACGCAGTGCAAGACTCGCGCCCTTTGGGACGTGACACCAACCTCTCATTCAGACTTGGCTCCGAGGGAATAGCGCAATGGCATTGACTGCACCGTGCCAAGATTTTTCGTAAGGGATCGCCACCGAAAGTAGCAGCGTTTTTGGAGAGTTGCATAGCTGGTTCGCTGCGCTCGCACTGATTCCTGAGCTGAAAATCGCGGCCCTATCGTTGACCTAAATTATCGGCGCAAAACCCGACCAGCTTTCGCTTCAATGAATCGCATCTTGCAGGTTTGCAGCAAAACTAGGGTCGACATCATCGGCGACTGAATACCTCTGCACCGCTTATAAAAACTCGTTCGACAACCAGCTCTCGGACATCCTCCACATTAAGGGGATTTGCCGAGAGAACAATCATGTCCGCGAGTTTGCCGGGCTCCAGCGAGCCGATCTTATCATCCATAAAAACCTGCCAAGCAGCGTCAATCGTGACGGCCCTCAAAGCTTCCATCGGCGTAACCCGCTGATGTGGCCCCAACACCTTGCCAGAGGTCGTTTCCCGCTTAACCTGACTCCATACCACTTGCAGGGGCAGCATTGGTGTTACCGGCGTATCCGCGTGGGAGCTGTAGCGCACACCCGCATCCAACGCCCACCGGGCGGGGCTCATATTGGCGGCTCGCTCAGGGCCCATGAAAATATTGGCGTGCCTGTCACCCCAGTAAAAGGTGTGGCTCGAAAAAAAGCTCGGGGTGATGTCCAGTTGCGCCATCCGCTGTATTTGGTCTTCGCGCGTCATTTGCGCATGGATAAACAGCGGCCGTGCTTCCGGCCAGGGAACATTTTGCTGAGCTGCCGCCACCGCATCAATCGCATCCTCCACCGAGGCGTCACCGTTGACATGAATCGCGTAGTGAATTTTCTGCTTGTGTAATCCCTCGACCTGCTCAAAAAGCTTCTGCCGGGATACCGAGGGGTAGCCGCGGTAGCTAGCATCCCCCTGAAACGGGGTGTAGTACGGCTCGCTCAAATACCCGGTATAACCTTGAATACTGCCATCCGCAATGATTTTGATTCGTGGCGTAACGACACGCCCCCCGGCAACTTGTTCTGGGCGCCAGGTGCCGCTCATTAAGTCCTGCTCCTTTTCCTCCATGAGAGGAAAGAGGGCGACTCGCTGAGGGAACACATTGAAGCGACTGAGGGGGCCGAGAAGCTTGGCGAGACCCAGCGACATCCCTCCCGCCGAGGCGGTGGTAACTCCCACTGACAGATACTCGCGGGATGCGTGGGTCGTCATCTGCAAGCCTTCCATAAGCCCCATGTCCAGCACTTTGTTCATCGCAAGCCGCGCTGCGGTTTCCTCCAGAATGCCGTTGGGGCGCAAGCTGTCGGGGGAATCGGCATCCCGTTGGATGATGCCCCCTTCGGGATCAGGGGTTTGCTCGGTGATACCCAGCGCTTCGAGAGCGGCTGTGTTGGCGACGGCGAGATGACCCGAAATATGGGTGATCACAATGGGTCGTACCGCGGAAATTTGATCCAGATCATCACGAGTGGGATGCCGCCCTTCCTCAAGCAGGGTGTCGTCATAGCCAAACCCAGAAAGCCATCCGTCAGCATCGGCACTGTGGGCCTCACCAAGCTTGCCGAGCAGCTCGCTCAAATTGTTGACGGTACCGATAGGCGGGCTGTTGAGATCGGTGGAAAACAAAGTCCAGCCCGAGCCGGGAAAGTGACCATGGGCGTCAACGAAACCGGGCATTAAGGTCCTGCCACGTAAATCGGTCATCTCGGTTTGATCGGTCGCCAGGGCTAGGATTTGCTCGGCACTCCCCAAGCGCTCGATTCGGCCGCCGCGAATGCTGACCGCCTCTACCTGCGGCTGCAGTTCATTCATAGTTAGAACTACCCCATTAAAAAAAATGTGATGGGCCGCCGCCTCGGGCGGCCGCGTCGCGATCTGAAAAAGAACAAACACGCCCGCGAAAAATGCAATGGCAACGAGCGCTCCAACTCTAAAGGACATGGGTGGCCTCAAACGGTTTTGTGGGCATGTTGGTGGGACTTCTGCCCGGGTTAGTAGTGGGGGGGTGGTGGATCAACGGTACTCCCTGCCTCGTCAATACGTGCTCCCTGCTCTTTTAGCTGCTGATGGAGCATCCGGACCTGCTCCTGGAGCTCCAGCAGGGCCCGCTGCTGTACGACCAGCGCGGCATCCAGATTGGAGACGGTATCTTCGAGAAAGGCGAGCTGCGTTTCAAGGGCTGCGATCGATTCTGACATGACACTGGCTTCCCGAATTCACCAAAGCGATACTATCACCCCGAAGCCAAGGAGTCGTGTTGTGGCAAAATCAAAAAAGTCTCGCCCAGTCTACTCCACCGACGGTGGCAGATTGTGCCACCAATGCCACCGTCCTATCGGGAGCTGTGTTTGCAAATACAGCGCACCCGCTGACTTGGGGGATGGAGTGGTCCGCATTCGCCGTGAATCGAAGGGGCGCGGCGGCAAAACTGTCACCGTGATCGACGGCGTACCCCTCGCACCCACGGAATTAAAAAACCTGACCAAAAGACTCAAGCAGCGCTGCGGAGTGGGGGGAGCTACGAAAGACGGTTGCATTGAAATTCAAGGTGATCAACGATTCCAATGCAAAATTCTTCTCGAAGAAGCTGGATTTCAAGTCAAGCTCGCCGGAGGCTAACCTGCGGCTAGGGAGTAGTACCAAATGCAGGGGGTATGACTCAATCCAGACAGGAAAGCGGAAAAACCCTCACCCAGTCGACGCGAAGGGCTGCAGGCATATCTTCGTGCACTATCTGTCCACCGAGGGTGCCCCCCACCGCCAAATTAATAATCATATAAAATGTGGATTCATCGAAAATCCAGGCGTGTGGCTGGATGTCTTTTGGGCGCAACTCGGCATGACGTCTACCATTGATCTCCCAGACAATCTCCCCCGGGCGCCACTCAATTGCGACGGTGTGGAAACCATCGAGTAAACTTTCTGGCAATCTAAGCGTTTCTGCATAGTGGACGTTCTCAGGTGAAAGCTGACCAAAATGAGCAGCCGCGATAACGCGGTGAGGATCGTTGCCGGTCCACTCGAGAATATCTATTTCACCTTTAAGCGGCCACTTCTCGCTGGAAGCAGGAAGCAGCCAAAATGCCGGCCAACTACCTCGAGCATCAGGGAACGACAGGCGCGCCTCAAAGCGCCCATACTTCTGATCAAATAGGTTTTCCGTCGTCAGCTTTCCAGACACCACTTCACCATCGCGCTCAGCCATCTGGATCACCAGCTCACCGCCTTCAACACGAATCTGAGACGTAGCGTAGTGCTGGACTTCATTGTTGCCCCAGCCACACAAACTCTGCTCGCAACCGTCGCCCTCGACAATCTGCCAGTGCGGAGCAAGAGAATTGCCTTCAAAATTATCCTCAAACGTCGGCTTGCAAGTGTCAATCTCGCGCGCCGATACACAGTGACTAACTAGACCAAATACCAGCGCAATTACTAGATAATAAAAAGATGATGATTGACGGAAAGAGGCCGAACAACCCGGCACACCGGCGCCCCCAATATTAAGCATCGATTTAAACGGAGCTGCTTTATAAGGCATAAGAAACTCTCCGATAACCACTGTAAGAAGCTTTGCTCACCACCAAACCGTGTAAAAAAACGCAAGTATGGTAGCTACCAGCAGAGTGCTCAGGTTGAATGACCGAGATGTGTTGAACTCAACGCCCGAAGGCTCTACAAATCCTGGCTGAGCCTGGGGACGAGCCAGTGACCATCCGATCGCAATGGCCGCGCAGAGCAAAAACACAACGCCCACGCGATCAATAAATGGTAATTCCGGCAGCCATACCTTGAGAGATAATGAGAGCACCGCAGAACCTACCGCGGCCAACAGCGCTGCGGACGCTGTAGTCCTGCGCCAGAACATACCCAACAGAAAAATGACCACAATTCCCGGGGTGAAAAATCCGGTGAACTCCTGGATGTACTGGAAAGCCTGATCAAACTTACCAAGCAGGGGTTTTGCTGCGAGCATCGCGATGAGCATAGCCAACACCGAGGCCGTTCGCCCAACCGCTACGCGGCGCCCCTCCAGTGACAAGCCGGGCAAGAAGACGGGCGCAATATCTACAGTAAAGATCGTCGAGATACTGTTACACATCGACGCTAACGAAGAGACTATTGCCGCAAGCAAAGCCGCGAAAACTAGACCTTTTATGCCAACGGGAAGTAGCGTCATGGCGGAAGGATAAGCCTGGTCTGGAGAGGCTAGATCTGCGTTAAGCACGAACATGGCTATTCCGGGAAGCACCACGATAACTGGCATCAGTAACTTAAGAAAAGCGGCGAAAACGATCCCTTTTTGTGCTTCATTGAGGCTTTTTGCGGCGAGTGCACGCTGAATAATGTACTGATTAAAACCCCAGTAAGAGAGATTCATGATCCACATACCACCTAGAAGCACCGACAAACCTGGCAGGTCTACGTAATGGGGGTGCCCTTGGTCAAAAATCATGTCGAATTTTTCTGGTGCTTGGTCCATTAGCAGCTGAAATCCAGCAATAACACCCGTCCCGTCCGAGACCAAATTCAAGAGTGTGTAGGCAATGCGTAGCCCACCGAGAACCAGTAAAACCACCTGTATGATATCCGTCAGTGCAACCGCCTTGAGCCCCCCATAGAGTGAGTAAGCCACGGCAAAAACTCCAAGCAGGACCAAGCCATAGGCCAATGGAACGCCGGCCACCGTGTTCATCGCCAAAGCACCCAACCACAGTATCGAGGTGAGGTTAATTAAGACATACACGCCTAGCCAAAATACCGCCATCACGGTCCTTACGCGACCGTCATAACGCTGCTCCAAGAATTGAGGCATGGTGTAGATACCAGTTTTAAGAAACACTGGCAGCAAGAACTTGCCCACCAGAATCAGAGTAATCGCCGCCATCCACTCATAAGAGGCTATGGCTAAGCCAATGGCATAGCCGGAACCTGACATGCCGATTATTTGCTCCGCTGAGATATTGGCAGCGATTAGCGAGGTGCCTATTGCCCACCAAGGCAAACCACGGCCCGCGAGGAAATAGTCAGCGGCGTCCTTCTCATGGCCGGCCTGCTCCCGGGAAACCCACTGTGCAATGGCAAACAAAGCAGCTGCGTATATCAAGACTATAGTGACGTCGATACTAGCCAGCGTCATGTTCCTACCTCTTTTACATTATTTCTTTGAGTGGGTTAGAGCATTTATAACAGCTATCGTACGTTGCGTTGTTTCGCATGACGAGCAGCCAAGCGATAAAATCAAGTATTAGGGACTTGAGTATCACATGGCCACCAAACGGTGCCGGCGGTGTCTGAGGTCAGTATAACTTCACCGACGTCGACTATCATGGGCCCCTTTGTTGCTAGTAAAAATGGCGTATCAATGGCTAGCATATTGGCCCCCGCGGCCTTGAAACAACTGAGTGGCACAGCGACCCGCAGCCACTCTCCAAGAGCCAAATTATCAAGCAACCCACTCACCTCAAGCGAACCAGTGCAGGGCCAGCCACAATCCATGCGAAGATAGACGGCTCCGGACGGAGGCTCCATAACTCGAATATCAAAAACAAGCGAACCATGCCCCTCCTCCAGCTTTGACATATCCACTGCTTCAAGGCTCTGATAGAAAAACTGCGCTATATCATCAGAATTTTTGGTCCATACAAGTCGACGAGCATCTTCCTGCACCTTGTGATCTATGACCTGTACAACCAGAGCTCCTGACTTGGAATTACCTCCCCTTGGACTCAATACCGAACTCCAATACATGGCGTCACCGACAAACCCTTCCCAAGGCTCTTTCAACCCAAGCGAAAAGACTGGCAGTGCTTCATCGTAGGGCTGCCACAGCGCATCCTCGGGCAAGCTTACAACTCCGGACTGACTATCAACAGACAGACCATATCCCCGAGCAAAGGCGTGCTCCTCAACAGCGAGATCGTCGTTATCTCTGTTAACGTCAGTTGCGGGCCATGCCATTGGTAACCGACCTGTAAAATCATAACGTACGCCTCCGTCGGCCGATCTCAGCAACACATCCGCAACGCCCGCGCCTTCACTACCTGGCAACCAGGCCACTACGAAAGCATCTGATGCATTGATTTCGGCATTTACCCATAGAGGTCTACCAGTAATGAACACAGAGACAACCGGAACGCCCTTTTGTTTCCATGCCTGCAAAGCGGCCAACTCACCTCGGTTTCCCAAGCGCCAGGCCAACGAATCAACATCGCCAACACCCTCTGCGTAGGGGGTTTCGCCGTAGACCGCAATGACACCATCTATCGAGTTCTCGGCCGGTAACGAGCTCAAGGTGTACAAAGCCCCCCCAGCATCGGTAATCTGCTGCTGAAGCCCCTGCTTAATCGAGGTGCCGCCGGGAAAATCACTATTTACGTTGTCCGTACCCTGCCATGTGATGGTCCAGCCGCCGGACTGCTGCCCGATATCATCTGCAGCGCCACCTAGCACCAAGTAGTTACCAGCGGGATTAAGCGGCAGCACTTGCTGATCGTTTTTAAGCAGAACCAGAGATCGCCTAACTGCCTCACGCGCTAACTGCCGATGTTCTTCGCTTCCAACGAAAGCGGCAAACTCAGAAGAGACTACCGAAGGTTTATCGCGCCCAAACAACCCGAGCTTAACCTTTGCCCGAAGAATACGCCTTACAGCGTCGTCAAGCCGCGCTTGAGATACGGCTCCCGACCTGACTTGGTCAATCAAATTAGATCGCATTGCCTTCCAGTGCTGAGGCACCATGATCATATCTACCCCTGCATTGACCGCCTGAACGCAATCATCAGGCCTGCAGCCTTTAACCTGCCCGACTCCGTTCCAATCACTGACAACAAAGCCATCAAAACCAAGATCCTCTTTGAGCACCTTAGTAAGCAATTCGTGGTTGCCGTGGATTTTACTTCCGTTCCAACTATTAAATGACGCCATGACCGATAGGACGCCTTCGTCTATCGCCCCGGGGTAGCCGGCACCGTGACGCTCCATTAACTCAGAAAGCTCCAGTCGAGTATCGCCCTGATCATCGCCTCTGAAGGTGCCCCCATCGCCCACAAAATGCTTGGCAGTCGCTGCCACCCCCACCTCCTGCATGGCATGTACCAGTGGCGCTGAGTAACTAGCGACAAGAGCAGAATCGCTACTGAACGATTCGTAAGTTCGACCCCAGCGATAGTCAGTCGCCACTGCTATAGTAGGACTAAAAATCCAGTCGATACCAGTCGCGCGAACCTCTTTTGCGGTTGCTGCGCCTATGGCGCTCACGAGCTTAGGATCTGACGCTGCTCCCAAGGCAATGTTATGAGGAAACAGTGTCGCTCCAATCACATTATTGTGACCATGAACCGCGTCCGTGCCCCAAATAATCGGTATACCTGCGCCGCCCCCAGAGGTGTCGAGGGAAGCATCCCAATAAGCATCGGCCAGCTCCAGCCATTCGTCGGTTGTGGCATGCTTGTTACCTCTGGGAAAAGACCCACCTCCGTTAAGTACGCTTCCAAGGCCATACTCTTTCACGTCGTCCGGGGTCACATGCGCTATTTCCCCTTGAATCATTTGAGACACTTTCTGTTCGAGCGTTAAGCGGCCCAGGATCTCCTCGATCAAGGCCTCCTGCTCGGCGGTGGTTCCGACGCTCGTATCAATATCCTCCAAAGGGTCACGCTGCACGCTGCAGCTTGAGAGCACGAGTGAGGCCAGGAAAGCCCCTGCCATAAATTTGCTTTTCGTGGCACACGGTACCGTTGGCGAACGAGCCATTTGGTGTGAGTTCATGACAGCCTTCTTCTTTAGTTTTGAATGCTTTCGTTGTCAAAAATGATGCACAGAGCCCCAGGAGCACTACAACTCTGTCAACTGAATCATATTCCGAAGAGGCCTGACTGAGGCAGAGAAAATACGATGAGCAGGATTTCTGGTGGGCCGAGCTGGATTAACTCCAGAGCGACCTACAGACTAGCAATTTACTTCTGACTCATCACAAGGTTTTTCAGTGTCTAGAAAAGCCCTACAATCCACCGCTGTATCTTTAGGGGCAACGGGTAGTTTTCTATGGGAGACCAATCCTCCGGTATCAAAAATGTCGTCGTCGTTGGTGGCGGCACAGCTGGGTGGCTAACCGCTTGTGTTATTGGTGCCGAGTTTGAATCGGGATCGGACGGCATTTCTGTTACTCTCGTTGAGTCCCCTGATACGCCCACCATCGGCGTGGGAGAAGGCACATGGCCATCCATGCGAAGCACTCTCAAGAAAATCGGAATTTCCGAGACCACTCTGTTGCGTCAATGCGGCGCCTCACTAAAGCAAGGGACGCATTTCAAGCAATGGCAATATCAAAGGGACAACGATTGTTATTACCATCCCTTTAGCGAACCAAAAGGCTTCGGAGAATTAAATATTGCTGAGCATTGGCTCTCTCGCGCTAACCGCGAAGAGCCATTTGCACATACCGTCACAGCGCAAAGCATGCTGTGCGACCTAGATAGTGCTCCAAAACAGTTAGGCGTTCCTGAGTACAGCTACATACTCAATTATGGCTACCATCTTGATGCCGGCCGCTTCGCGAATTTACTAGCTGAGCATGCAACAAAAAACCTAAATGTCCTGCATCTTCAGGCACACATTAATGAAGTACTAAGCGGAGATGATGGAGACGTCATAGGACTTAGAGCGAGGACTGGCGAGGTCATTGCCGGAGATCTGTTCATCGACTGCACCGGTTTTGAAAGTTTGCTGCTGAGCAATCACTACAACATACCTCTGATACCTGTAAGTAAGTATCTCTTCAATGACCGAGCTATCGCGGTTCAGGTTCCCTATGAAAACGGCGCGCAGGCAATTAACTCCACCACACTTTCGACCGCACAGAGGGCAGGATGGATTTGGGATATTGGTCTTCGAGATCGAAGAGGCGTTGGGTATGTCCACTCTCAAGAGCACACCAATGGAGATGAAGCATTTCAGGACTTAAACAACTATCTGCTGGCAACTGGCAGGCGCGGGGGCCTCAAAGGTTTGGAGCCTAGAGTGATTAACTTTCGGTCGGGCTATCGCGAGACGTTTTGGCACAAGAATTGTGTGGCGGTAGGCCTTTCAGCGGGCTTCGTCGAACCCCTCGAAGCATCAGCCTTAGTGTTAATAGAATTGAGTGCGCGGGCAATCGCAGATAATCTGCCGCGAGACCGCTCCGTCATGGCAACGATCGCCGCCCGATTCAATGACAATTTTCGATCGCGCTGGGAGCAGATAGTAGATTTCTTAAAACTGCATTACGTGCTTTCCAAGAGAGAAGACAGCGCTTACTGGCTCGAAAACAGGGCCGAATCCTCAATCCCTACCCGCCTTCTCGAAAAACTTGCTGATTGGCGCTACCGTGCGCCCTGGCACATCGATCAGCGTCAAACGGATGAGTTATTTCCCGCGGCCAGTTATCAATATGTCCTATACGGAATGGGGTTTGAGACTACCGTAAGGACCGACCGGCGGCTTCGTCAGCAAGAGCTGGATCGAGCAGATCAGCTTTTAGCGGAGGTGAAAGAGGAAGGCATAAAGCTCATGCAGCACTTACCGACTAACCGAGTACTTTTACAGCAAATTTATGAGCGCGCGTTTGCAGGTTAAAAGGTTGTCTGGTGCCAATACAGCTCCGCGTGTATTACGAGAGCAAGTGGCGAACTGCTTGCTTGAACTTTCGACTCACTTTTAACGCGGAACCGGAGGTTGTAAAGAGCATTGCCTCGCCTTTAGGCAAACCTTCTACGCGAGCTATCCTGTCCGCGTTTATAATGGTCGACCGATGTATTCGCAGAAAGTTAGGGGGCAAACGCCCAATAAGTTCTTTCATCGTAGACCTCAAAATATGCGTTTCCCCACCCGCATGCACACACATGTAGTCTCCTGCTGCATCCACCCAATCAATGGAAGAGTACTCCAGCAGCAGAGTCTGACCACCATCTTTAATTGGTAAGCGGCCAATATCATCGGCACTCAACCCCCCCCAAGCCGAACCAGGATTTGCATTTTCCCTGGAGGAATCTATTGCTCGAAGTGCTGCGCCTTTAGACGAAGAATCGTCGGGCTCGGGGAAAGACGACTCGACTTCACCACCTAATTGTTGACTGCCGCTCTGTCTTCTCTGCAACGCCCTAGAAACTGCCAACTCAATCCGGCTAGGTTCAAATGGCTTTAAGACGTAGTCCACTGCATATAGCTCGAAAGCTTGCACCGCATATTTGTCATAGGCTGTTGCAAATACAACGAGTGGCATTGTGTCGCTTTGAATCCGCTTGACGACCTCAAAACCATCCATTCCTGGCATCTGTATGTCTAAGAAAAGTAGATCTACTGGCGCCGTAGCCAGGCCGGCAACAGCTTCTCGCCCGTTTCGGTAACACCCACAAAGCTCTACCACAGGACAATTTTTTAAGATCTCACTAAGATAATTTAAGCTCAAAGGCTCGTCATCCACCAGCGCTACTCGTAACATCTCACCCACCAGCGGCCACCTCAACGACAGGAAAAAATATTGAGACTTTGAGGCCCCCCAACTGGGACTGGCTAGTACTGAGACAAGCACGTGCTCCGTACAACCCTTTCAATCGCTCTCGCGAATTTCGCAAGCCAACTCCAGCGCCTGCATTTTCCGTACAATTGATTTCTGTATCAATCGAGGCATTCCCGGATCCAGAATCCTCAACAAACAGTGAGACGAGATCGTCAACCAAAGAAGCTGTCACCTTGATCTTTCCGCCTTCCTCATTTTTGTTTATTGCATGCTTGATAGAGTTTTCAACAAGTGGCTGTAAAAAAAAACTGGGCACTCCAAATTTCTCAACTCTCGGCTCGACGTTTATTTCTACCTGCAATCGATCAGCAAACCTAACCTCTTCAATCCCCAAGTAGAGCCTTAGAGCCTTACACTCTTCCTCTAATGAAACAAACTGGGAGCCGTCATTTTCTAATGAAAACCTCAAAAAAGAGCTTAGCTTTAGAAGCATCTGATTTGCATCGGCAAGACGGTTAGATGCAATCAGTGAGGTGACTGAATTTAGCGTATTAAAAAGAAAGTGCGGGTTAAGCTGATAGCGCAATAGTCGAAGCTCGGCATCGCGCGCTAAAGACTTTAACTCCATAAGGTTAAGCGCTTCGCGACGTTGTTTTGCCTCTACTTCTAGCAGCATCTCTCGCTGCCGCTGCAGCAATTGGTAATATTTAATGCCGTGATAGAGCGCCGCCCATGTAACAAAAACAAAAATTGATGGAAACAACCATCCACCAAAATCTGACCAAAGCCCACTCTCCGACGTCATCGCCATGAACAGTAGTAATCGCGCCGCCGCCCATAACACAGCGAAAGCCAGCGCCAGTAGAACTGCTAATAGAACTCGTCGCCAAACAGGCCAGAACCAGATCCAGCGATACAGGTAACGTAAAGGAACCGTCAAAAGGAGGCCCAGTGCTGACTGGGCCACGTTGTGAGCCAGATAAGATACCTCAAACTGGCTGTAAGGAAGGCTTAAACTCAAGTAGGTGAGCACCGACAACCCAGACCATCCCGCTAGTTGCAAAGCCCAAAACAGATTGTTTGAGCTGGCAACCATACGATAGCGCCAATCTGTTGAAGCGAGCTCTGCTTTCATGCCGTAGTCCGAACTCTTTGACTTAGACTCACGCAACCTTACCACACCTAACTTTGCAAGCTCTTCTGGCGCAAACCACTGATTTGTTCTGAATCGCTGTCTAGCGACCTATTCATAAGCTACAAGCCACGTCTTGCGATATGTCCGGCCCGCACTCTAATTTCAGGACGAAAAAATTCCTACCGTCAACCGTCAGCCCATCACGATCAATGTCTTCTGTCCCGTCGCTTTCTTGCCGTAGAGTTTCACCGCCTCGCTATCCAGCGCGTGAGTGAGCGCCACCTTGTCTGAATATTCGCTTGCAAAAGTTGTCTTCAGGCCCGCAACCACACGCTGTTGCATCGCGATCATCCGCTCAAGTCCGGCACGGCGCTGGAGAAAAGGAAATAGCAACCAGCCGCTCAGACTCCAGGAGAAACCATAACCCCGGGTGAGGGTTGTCGGTGACGGATCCAACATGCCATAAATATAAACCTGCTTATGCTCGTCAGACCCATAGCGGCTCCATGTGGTCATCCGCTTCTGGGCCGCCGCCTCCATCGCTCCAAACAATTGGTTGGAAAGTGTTCCACCCCCTATCGGATCAAACGCCAGGGTTGCGCCGGTGGCTTCGATGGCGGCCGACAGATCCTGCGAAAAGGATGCTTGACTGGAATCCAGAACATAGGTGGCGCCCTGGCTTGTTAATAAATCAGCCTGTTTTTGTGAGCGCACAATATTGACCAGCGGTACACCGTCCTCAAGACAAATCCTGTTGAGCATCTGCCCCAGATTAGACGCCGCCGCCGCATGAATAATGGCCTTGTGTCCCTCCATCTTCGCGGTTTCAACAAACCCCAGCGCGGTCATTGGATTGACAAAACAAGATGCTCCCTCCTCAACGCTCACGTCATCGGGCAGGGGCAAGCATTGCATGGCCGGCAGTACGCGGTAATTGGCAAACAATTCACCGCCAAAGACGCCAACTCGCTTCCCCATCAGCGCCTGCGCAGCATCAGAATTGCCTGCTGCGACGACAGTACCTGCCCCTTCATTGCCGACCGGAAGCCACTGATTTAAACGGCTGACCATGGCCCGCAGCATGGGCTCGGGTGCTGCCAGAGTGACCGACGGATAACCGTTGCGCTCGCCCTGCTCTACCGCATCGGTGTCGAGGACACCAAACATAAGGCCCAGATCAGAGGGATTAATCGGTGCCGCTTGCACCTGAATCATGACCTCATCAGAACCCGGCTCGGGTATGTCTACCTCGAAAAACGCGCACTCGATCTTGCCACTGTCGTGGAGGCATGACTGCAGTTGTAGACTTTTCATGGAGACCTCTTTAATTAACCTGACGTGATTAGCCATTCGTGGGGCCGCAGTATGTCAGGTTTCCTGCCCGACTGCAGGTCGTAAATCACCGTGTACGCTAACACTGCCTGCACGTAGTCGCGGGTTTCCTTGAAGGGCAAACTCTCGATCCACTGGTCAGCCGGCATGGCCGTCCGCCATCGATCAACGCGATGCGGGCCCGCGTTATACCCCGCCAAAGCCATAGCGCGGTTATCGTCAAAACGGTCCAGCAGCTGACGATAGTAGTGGCTGGCAATTCGGGCGTTGTACTCGGAGACCAACAGCTTGGCCCGCTTCCAGGGGAGCTTGAGCTGCCCGGCAACCTGCTTGCCCGTGCCCGGCATCACCTGCATCAAACCCAAGGCGCCCGCCCCTGACTCGGCCGCTGGGTACATGGCGCTCTCGCGACGTGCAATGGCCTGAAGTTCACTGGTCGTGACCCCCTCTCTTGAGGCCAGTTCACTCAAGAGTTCCTCGAAGGCCAGAGGAAACCGCGCGGCGATGTCATCCCACGCGCCAGCTCTAATCGAGGTGGCAATGCTCAAATCAAACCACTCTTGTTCCAGTGCATAGTGCATCGCCCGTTCTCGCTCAGCGCGATCCATGGTGTCGACAAGGAACAACCATTCTGCTCTCGCCTCCGGCCAGCGATTCAATAGCGCCAGTTCTCGCATGCGGGCAAGTACCTTGTGGGCGTGTAATGCCGGCTGCCACGGATCTATCCGGGGTTGCTCGGCAGCCAGTTGGTAGTGCTCCCCCATTCGTTGCGCCGACAGGTAACCGTGGAAGCTTCGATTGCCTGCAAGCTCAGTAAAAATGGCGCCAGCGGCCTCTCGATCACCGGAGGCACTCATGGCGCGCGCCGCCCAGTAGCGCCACGTGTCCGAGGATCGTCGCTCTGGGCTCAGCCACTGCAGGCCGTCAAGGAGCGCTGACCAGTGGCTCTCGGCCACCTGGTTGCGCAGATAGATTTCTGTGAGTTCGTCATCGCGCAGCCGGGCTAGTCCTTCACCAATCCAGGCTTCGACCGGCGAATTTTTAGCAAACAGGCTGTGTCGAATAATCATTGCTTCAATGGCTTCGACTTGCTGATCAGACAGCGGCTGGCGCGCTCGAACACGCTCTAGCGCAAGCCGCCCCTTTTCGGGATTCACCCGCGCCAGCCGGCGAACCCCAACCGTGACCAGCTGCGCGTGAACCGGGCTTGGTGAGTGGGTATCGCGAAGCAAGCGCTCGGGATAGCGATAAACCTCCGCCAATTCGGTCAACAAGGGCTGCAACTGCTCGCTGGCAAATCGACCGACGTAGGCAATAAGGTGCGGGGAGCGACTATCAAAGGCCTTTAACGCCCGCGACCAGATCAATGGATCGGTCGGGCCCGGCCCGTCGACCATCCAGCGCTTGAATAGGGGGTCACAGGCCTCATGCTGGGACTCCCCCACATTCCACAACCGCTCCGCGCCCAGCCATGCCGTCGCGGTATCGCCCGCGCTGCGCTTCGCTCGGTAGAAATAGCACTGCAGCTCGGTGTCGTTAGGCGCATCGCTCGCGATCGCCAAAAACCCCTGCCAATGACGGTTACGGCCTTTGCTCTGCAGGTAGCGATGAAGAAAGCTGTCATGCAGAGGTGTCGATTGCACCTCGGCTAGAAACCGACGCGCCTCAG
>Ga0255776_10003186_pt1 | contig 17827 bp, 33 predicted proteins | sample 071ome_19_FD_179974 | JGI IMG/M metagenome (GOLD analysis project Ga0255776, IMG submission 179974) | Coastal salt marsh microbial communities from the Groves Creek Marsh, Skidaway Island, Georgia - 071413AT metaG (version 2) | ecosystem: Environmental > Aquatic > Marine > Intertidal zone >... | reverse complement strand
TGCTGAGAAGTCTTCGATCCTAATCAATTGGATCAATCATACAGACCCTCATTGTTTTGATAGCAAGGACGCAAACGACTGAAGGAACGGGAGTTAATTCACCCTAGTATTTCAGGAGTCTATTATGAACACACTTACTCTGATCAAAAAGCAGATTCAGAAGCAAGCAGCACTGCACGATGCTCAAATCTCTCACACTGCATATCGTGGTGTAAAGTTTGAGTGTAAGCACGGCGTTGCTGACGAAGTACACGGTACATTCTGCTATCGCGGTCACACTTATAACAAGTGATAAATGGACTATCGATATCACTCAGATGATATGGATAGGGATAACAGGGAACCAGCGTGTTACAATCTCAAATATAGAGGTGTACCATACTGGTCCTGTTATCGTATTCACTATCGTGAGTGGTTAGAGAAATCTCTAACCTTTAACCCAGTTTATAACAAAAAGATATGAGCACTTCGGTGCTCATTTTTTTGTACTAAATACATTTAACTATAGGAGACTGAACGATGAAGATTTTTCTCGACTGTTCCGATCCTGAATTGGCAAAGCCTGCTATCGATACAGGTCTTGTTGATGGAATTACGACCAACCCTTCCTTGATGCTCAAAGCAGGCAAGGATCCGCTTGACATTATCTACAAGTTCTCCGAGATGTTTTCTTGGGGTGCCTCAATATCTGCAGAAGTAGTAGGTGATACTGCAGATGAGATGCTAGATATGGCAGTTCAATACTACCAGATAGCACCAAACGTTACCATCAAACTTCCTTGTAATGTAGAAGGACTGCTTGCCTGTTCTGATCTGTCAGCTGATGGAATCAAAACAAATGTGACTTTGATTTTCTCTGTTGCCCAAGCCATTATGGCAGCGAAAGCAGGCGCAACATATGTCTCACCTTTTGTGGGTAGATGCAATGACAATAGTTTTAGTGGTGTTGAGCTTGTACGTGCTATTAGTGGCACTTACAAAGTTCATTCCGTAGAGACACAAGTTCTCGCAGCATCTCTTAGAGATGTTCATCACGTATCCAGATGTTTCCTTTATGGTGCTGACGTGGTTACCCTTCCACTCCCTGTATTCTGGAAGATGTATGACCACGTTCTCACTAGAGAAGGTCTGGACATCTTCAACAAAGACTGGGAGAAACTTCAGGAGGGTCTCAATGGACAGAGCTAAACTGAAGTTGATGTTGAATGAACTCAAAGGTTTGGTCAATGAGATTGAATCTGAGATCTACTCCGACATCTCTAAATACACACAAGAGCCCACAACCACAATCGGGCGTATAGTGTATAGTGAAGATGATGACGGAGACCCCGACTAATGAATACGAAAATCCCTGGCAATATATGGGCTCCCCTTTTGACGGGAGCCTTATTGGGAACAACTATGGTTTTGTTTACAAGATTACCTGTAGCACCACCAACCGTTCGTACATCGGAAGAAAGTATTTCTGGCAAAAACGAAAGCCTAGATCTACAGATCAAACTAAAAAACGGAGACGAGTTACATCTGAAAGCAACTGGCGTAACTACTATGGATCTTGTCCAGAGCTTTCGGCAGATGTTAAGGAGTTTGGACGGGACGCTTTTACTAGAGAAATCCTCTCCCTCCACCTGACACCAGGTAAAACAAACTACGAAGAGACCCGCCAACTGTTCGTGAACAATGTCCTGACTGAAGCACTTGCGGATGGTACCCCTGCCTATTACAACAGTAATATCCTAGGTCGGTACTACCGCAAGGACTATTTTCCCCAAACCTCTTGACTTTCCCGTCCACTTGCATATATAATTAGCAAGAGTTCGGTAAGGCATCGATGGCAAACGATTGGGGACAAGATTTTCAAGAAGATCAGTCTTTCCTTTCATCTACACTTGAAATTATGATTGACAAACTACATCAGTATGCCTCAGAAAATGACATTCAAAATGCTGAACTTTATGCACAAAAAATTAGAGAAGTTTCTCTAGGCTAACTGCCTGGGTCAGTAGCTCAGTGGATAGAGCAACTGCCTTCTAAGCAGTCGGTCGTTGGTTCGACCCCAACCTGACCCGTTCCCCGCGAGGGGATTGTTAAGTCTAGAACGAGGTATTCTTATGCCTGTTAAGAAGTCAGATCTCTCCTATTTGAGAGATGTTGTCAACGGAGACGTTGCCCTGGATTCCGAAAATCCATCCCTTTTCTCCCGCCTATTTCGGTGGTATGAAACACACGGTGTGGACTTTTACGGTGATCCTGATGAGAATTACGCCATTCTCATTGATCACCTCGCTCTCGACATTGGTTTTGGGACAACCTAAAAGTCAACCTGGTGGAGCCAGTTTTTGAACTGACCCCTCTGACCCCCGTAAGGGGGTCTTTTTTTGTGTATAATATTTGGGAACCGATCAAATGCTATGCAGGTTATTCTAGAGCGATTTCCTTATCGCTATGTGCAATGTGGTCTCCTGGAGATCAATGGTAAACCAGACTACCGTATTCAGAAATGGAACGAGTGGACTAAGCGGTATAATGATATGTACCTCCTGGATAACCAGATGCAACTAGATACCTGCTTGGAGGACTTCGAGTACACTAAGTGGTTGGATCCTGATCGTGTTCCCTGCTACATCAAGGATGATGTTTCCCTGACATTGGTTTCTTGACAGACCTTTAGATTTCCTATATACTATTGTTGCAAATCGTTACAAAAACAATGACCGTTACCAAAAACGAATGGGGACAGGTGAATATGTTCGCCAAAGAACCCACAATGTATATGACCAAAGAAGATATGGAGCGTTATGGTTTTGAACCATATGCTGAGCGGGCAGAAAAGGCAAATGGTCGTTGGGCAATGCTCGGTATCGTTGCTGGTGCCATCTCATATGCTTTGACTGGCAATCTTTTCTTCGGCATTGCTTGACAATGACTGAAATTTTCTTTACAATTACTGCTGTCACTTTCTTTGTATTGCTGGCATACTCTGTAGAAAAACTTTCTGAAACTTATTGATGACTGCTTTCAACATTACTGTTCAACAACCTGATGGAACAGAAACCACCTTCCCCTGCAATGATGATCAGTACATTCTTGATGCCGCTGAAGAGGCAGGCGTTGATGTCAACTACTCGTGTCGTGCAGGTGCTTGCTCGTCTTGTGCGGGCAAACTCATCTCTGGTACCGTAGACCAGTCCGACCAGAGCTTCCTCGACGACGACCAGATCGAATCTGGTTTCGTTCTGACCTGCGTGGCTTACCCCACCAGTGATTGTGTTCTCCTTAGCGACCAAGAAGAAAACCTGTATTGATTATGAAACGTGTACCTGATGTAACCTTTCGCACTCGCGTAAAGGAATCTCTTCCCACTGGGGAATATGTTTGGCAGAATGTCAACACCGCAGAACTGTTTGCTGATAAGCGTGTGGTTCTGTTTAGTCTCCCTGGTGCATTCACCCCCACGTGCTCTACCTATCAACTTCCTGGGTATGAGGAGAACTATGAGCGTCTCCTTGAGGCAGGTGTTGATGATGTGTATTGCATCTCTGTCAATGATGCTTTTGTTATGAATGCTTGGGGTAAGTCTCTTGGCATTGAAAAAGTAAAACTCCTTCCTGATGGCAATGCCGACTTCACTCATTGTATTGGTCAGGCTGTGGAGAAAACTAATCTTGGGTTTGGTGTTCGCTCTTGGCGGTACGCTGCGGTTATTAACGACGGGGTAATCGAACAATTGTTTGAGGAACCTGGTAAAGTTGGTAATTGTTTTGACGATCCATATGAAGTCAGTGATCCTGAAACAGTTCTCAACTATTTGCAATCATATGCTAAAAAGAATGCTTAAACTTATGCTTGCTCGCTTGCGTTGGGGAAACCTTTCTGCAGAACAACGAGCAGAATTGGATACTATGGGTTTGAGAGAGACTTTATCTCGCCCATATCTTGCTCCCAAACTTCACAAACACTACTGAGGTCTACTATGAAATTTAACGATAAAGCAGAATTGCTCAATGGTCGTCTGGCGATGATCGGTTTCATCGCTGGTGTTGGTTCGTATTTCCTGACAGGACAGGTCATCCCTGGAGTCTGGTAGGTATATATACCCTATAGAGTTCCGTTACTTGTATGTTGGAAACTGCACTAATATGTTTTCTTGCGTTTCTTGGAGCATCGCTCCTCACCCAACCAGGTGACGAGGACACTAAATAACTGTCACACATCCCCTTGCGGACCTGCAGGGGGATGTTATTCTATAATATTCGGAGATTATTATGCTTCTCGAATGGATCTGCTTGACCTGCTCCTTTAACGAGCAGCAAGCATTGAAAACATTTCAGAAACAGGGAATCAAAGATCCGCTAGCACTGTCCGTTGTTATGGCAAGTGTTAAGCAAGAGTCAAAATTTATCCCCAACATTTGTGAAGGGGGTGCACGTGTCCAATACAATCAATGCCATCGCGGGGGGTATGGCATTATTCAATGGACAACCAAAGCACGATACGATGGTCTTGGTAAATTCTGTCGTAAGTATGAGTGTGATCCCAGTACCCTGTCTGGGCAACTTAGGTATCTGACAAATGAAAGTCAGTGGCGCAGTGTTCTTCCTGTACTTAAGTTGGAGAATAGGACTTTTTCAACGTATTACAACGCTACATATAGGTGGTTGGGCTGGGGCATTTCTGGTCCACGCAAGAGATATGCATACGACTACCTAAAGCGTCTGTCTAAAAATGAAAACGTCAATAACGCCAAACAAACTTCGGCAGGGTCCACAACATCGGTGGAAACTACAGATGGAAATCGAATCGAACAATTGGGTTTCTTTGACAAATTACTCTGGACTGTCGGAATCAAAGGCTAAGTTTTACGTTAACATTTGCAGTTTAGCTTCTAAGTATGTAAAATCCCACTATAACATTCGGATGGTACAAGATGAATGATTGGCGTTACAGCGATGAAGCAATGGATGCACGACAGAGGTTACTCACGTCGTGCATTTCCTATAATGGGGTATTGAATCCCAGGCATTATGAGTTTTGTGACTGGGTTATCAGCAACGGTGCTCATCAATCTTTAAGTATTGGTGATGATGGGTTGTACGATGACAGTCTCAACACTCTGTACCTAGAGTGGTACTACACTACCCAAATTGTTCCTGAGGAACCCAACTAATGTATGAAGATTTAGATTGTTTTGAAACCGCACTGAAACATTTTGGTACTCGTGTTGATGTTGTGATTGCTATGGAAATGGCAGACAAGATTGACTCTGAGACTGCATACCAACGCATCAAAACAGAACTGAAAGAGTTGAAACGGATTCGTAAGCAATGGAAGGTCAACAGCAGTTGTGACGAATCCTGATCTGTCCCACCCTCTTGACAAAGGTTCGGTTTTCCCTTAATATAAATACATCAACGGGTTACGAAACTTAACAAAGTTTCTCATCCCGAAGATCTCCTGCCGCTTGACCGAGACTAGGCAGGACTACCAATCCGTCTCTCATATCTCAGTCTGAGGGTGACTGAGAAATAAGTACCTCCACCATTTCCCTGATGGATCTACTTACTTGTTCAAAACAATGACTGCTACACTTTCACAACAACGCTCTACTAATTCCTGGGAACAGTTCTGCAACTGGGTCACCAGCACCGACAACCGCCTCTATGTGGGTTGGTTCGGCGTCCTGATGATTCCCTGCCTGCTTGCTGCTACCATCTGCTTCATCATTGCCTTCGTTGGTGCTCCCCCTGTGGACATCGACGGCATCCGTGAACCCGTCGCTGGTTCTCTGATGTATGGCAACAACATCATCTCTGGTGCTGTTGTTCCTTCTTCTAACGCTATTGGTCTCCACTTCTATCCCATCTGGGAAGCAGCATCTCTCGATGAGTGGCTGTATAACGGTGGTCCTTTCCAACTTGTTACCTTCCACTTCCTGATCGGCATCTATGCATATATGGGTCGCGAATGGGAACTCTCTTACCGTCTGGGGATGCGTCCTTGGATTTGTGTTGCTTACTCTGCTCCTGTTGCCGCTGCTTCTGCAGTGTTCCTTGTCTATCCTTTCGGTCAAGGTTCCTTCAGTGATGCAATGCCTCTCGGAATCTCGGGCACGTTCAACTATATGCTCGTCTTCCAAGCAGAACACAATATCCTTATGCATCCGTTCCATATGCTCGGTGTGGCTGGGGTATTTGGTGGCAGCCTCTTTAGTGCTATGCACGGAAGTCTGGTTACATCTTCTCTCGTTCGTGAAACGACTGAGAACGAATCCCAAAACTACGGTTACAAGTTCGGTCAAGAAGAAGAAACCTACAACATTGTAGCCGCTCACGGTTACTTCGGTCGCCTGATCTTCCAATACGCTTCCTTCAACAACTCCCGTTCGCTGCACTTCTTCCTCGCAGCGTGGCCTGTGGTTGGTATCTGGTTCGCTGCTCTTGGTGTGTCCACGATGGCATTCAACCTCAACGGTTTCAACTTCAACCAGTCTCTGCTGGACAATGAAGGTCGTGTGATCAACACTTGGGCAGACATCCTCAACCGTGCTAACCTCGGTTTTGAAGTGATGCACGAGCGCAACGCTCACAACTTCCCTCTGGACCTGGCAAGCGTTGAAGCAACTCCTGTTGCTCTGACTGCACCTTCCATCGGTTGATACTCGTATTCTTAATAAATGTCATTTATTGAGAATCCTGATATGCCTTACAAGTTGGTGGAGATTATCCACGATACTTTCCCCAACTTGTATCGCCCACCTAAAGACTGGAAACCTCCAGCAAACTACAAAAACAAAACAGACGAGCATAAATAATTGTGTATCGTCGGCGCAATGAGGGTCTGGCAAATACCAGCAACCCTCATTTTTTTCTTCTATTATGTCTGGTAACAACGCTTGGTTTGATCAGAACTGTGATCCTGATGAATCTCCACAACAGCAGGAAGTAGTTGCTTCTGGTGGTGGTGCAACAAACACGGCATCGGATGGTGTTACACCTACACAAAAAACCGTCAATCAGGTTTTGGAAAATCTGATCGGTCAATGTTATAGTGGGGATGTACCCAAACCTACAAAGAATTTTATTCCTCCAGATCTAGTTCAAGATCCTAATGAGTTCTTGATTAACTGGAGACCAATTTATGATGTCCTGGACGGTCTTGGTATTTCTCCTCCAGATACATCTTCTGTTTATGTTTCTTTCCCCAATCCAGAAGATCCTAATAGTGGTAAGGCGTGTACTGATAGAGAATCTAGTGGAACAATCGACTGCACTAGAGACAGAAATAAAGAATTTGAAGCGTGTATTAAAGATCATCTAGATTGTATTTTCAAACCCTATCTTGGTGGTGGGTGGAAACCACCGAAAGCAGATTGTAAATCATTTGTGCCTAAGAGGCAGTATGGTGTCAGTAATAAGGTTTGTATTGCTGATTGCGTTTCTCCACGTATACCAATCTATGAGCACATTCTTGGTGGAGCAACAGATACAAATGCACAATTCACTAGCAATAGTAATCTGAGTCTGAGTTCAGATGGTGTTGTTACTATTGAATTCTGGTGGGACGATAATCCCAGCACTGCTGGCGTTGCTGTTAATACGATTAGTGTTGCTGGATATACATTCACCAGAAATCAAGAGAAGGGACGTAAGGTAAAAACATTCAACCTCTCCGCTGGTAATTACAACATTACCTATAGTGGTCTTGCATCCAATGGTAGTCACTATGTGACTAATAAGTATGGTAATAATAAAAATATCAAATTTGAGGATAATGATGGTACAGATGAGAACGCTCGTCTGACTATCATCAGTTCTAGTGCTGCAAAGAATCACTTGTATAGTAAATCTGCAACTCCACCAGGAGGATATACTACTACTGGTATTCTTTTCTATGCAAATGAAACTGCAGAACCATTGAATTCAATTCCCATCTATGTTTCATACTCTGCATCCACAGTTGATACGATGCTGACAGCACGTCCTGATCTTGAGCAGGCAACTATGGATGCTGCTGGTATGGGTGCAAGAGACGAGGTTCTCTTCTATGCATATGATGAGAGTGATGAAATGTACTCCGAACTTTTGGAGAACGAACGAGCGGCACCTCTACACAGATATTACAGTCCAGAGTCTCAAGATCATATGTATACTCTGGAACCGATTGATTCGATCTTGGATCCAGATCTGAAGAACAATAGATATGTCTTGAAGACTAAAGCGGAGACATATCTAAACATTGATTATGAATGTCGCAAAGGTGGTGCTAGTTATGATAATACTCTTTTTTGGTATGTGACTGATGGTATTGATGGTGATCCTATTTACGGAAAGGTGATGCTCCCAAATGCTACGGATGCATCAGGTAAATTTGTCACAAAAATTCCCAAAGAAGTCATCAACCAATACATTCCTTGTTCTCTTGGATTTGGTATTGTTCCTGATGGGGATGGGGTTAATAGTGGAGTTGACGAGGGGGATGTTCTAACATTTACCAACACTGGAAATGGTTGGAGAACGAATCTTAGTTCTGCTCAAAGTAATCTCTCTTTCTTCTCTCAGAGAAGATTCAATAGAAACAACAAAGAATATACCAAGTGGCCAAATAGATCTTGGATGTATTGGGAAGATCTGATCAATGGCGATGATGATTATGATGACGTTAAGTTTTCATATCGTGTTCGTTATGGTGCTAGTGAATACTATTATGAGGGTATTCAGTGTTTCGTATTTGAGAACCCTGCTAACCCAGTCTATGCCGATCTAACACCCAAGGCGTGTGGTACGACAGCGATTACTGAACCGTTCACAAATGTGGAGGTTAGTAAGACCGAGTGTGGTAGTTTTGTTGAGGACGCTAGAGCGGGTGGAGGATCTGGATGTGGTAACTGTGTGGGATCTATTGCATATCAAAGCAACAGAGTTCAAACTACAGTTGCTCTTAGGGATCTTCAAGTCAGTCTTAGATCCCACGGTGGTATGACTGGTGGATACGGTGATTGCACCAGATTCTCATATAAAATCTCTGTCAATGGTAATCAGGTTTGGTATGACGATCCTCACGTCAGAGACTGGGGGAGAATCGGTTCACTCATTACGACATTCAATGTCAGCAAGGGAGATGAGATTACCTTTGAAGTTATAGACATTCTTCAGGGACATTATTCGGCACGAGTCTCACCAGCATTCTCTATGCGGGATGAGATAACGGAAGAGTTTATTGCTACTTGGACAGTTAACCTGTCAACACAAGCACAGAATTACAACTCACAGCAACCTGCTCAGTCTGCGGGAAGAACTACCGAAGCAACAGAACCGTGTGGTCTTGCTATCAGTGGTCAACTGTTTGCTATCTGTTCTGATGGATCCCAACAAAATTACACGAATGTTCTTAGTAACAAGTCTGTCCTTAGTAACACTATGACTCCCTCAACCAGTTGTGGGATACAAGTTATCCGAGGAAAGAAAGTGGTTGATATGAGTCCTGGTCAGACGGGTTACATCACTACTAAGATCGATGGTGGGATGACAGTTAAACTGAAGTACACCATTGTTGATCCATATGACTTGGAGATTTCCTGGCAATTGATTGAAGTCAAGGACTATGGACCTGGTGGATATGAAGTCAATGATCAACTTCGTATCTTCATCGGTGATTGGTCAACAGTCAAGCAGACTTACAACCGAAATCAATACAGTGAGGATAAGAGGAGAAACGAAAAGTATTACCTTGGATTCAAAGTTACTGCTATCAATGATGTGCAGTGCCCCGATCCTAGTAACAACCAAGGTAGAATTTCCGATATTCAGATCAATAACGAAGTTTATTCGTATAAGGTTCATCCCTATCTCGTCCCAACTACTGTTGTCAACAATAGATCTGTGACAAATAATGAGTACAAGATCAATGTTAATTCTCTTGTCCAGAGTTTGTTTCTCTATGACAATGGATATGCCACATCATTTGATGAATATTATTTGAGAGAACAGGCAGCAGGAAGACAGGTGATCTTCAAGCAGGATTATCTGGATGTACGTGGATTCCGATTCCGAGTGGCATTTAGAATTGAATACATTAAGTCTTGGAGTTCTGGTGATGCTTATGAGTACCCTGAATATGGATGGTTTGCTAATGTGTCTGTCGATACTGTGTCTAGTTGGGGTAAGAGATACTCTGAGTACGATGCTTTGACAATACAATGGCCACCTGCTAGAATCCAGAACACTGATGGTAATGAACCTTCTGCACCATATTATCCTAAGCAAACGAACTTGCCTAAGGATGTTCTGGTGAGGGATAGAACTACCAACAGGTTCAAGAGAAATGCACGATGGGCAATCTACCAAGAGTCTCACGACAAGAATAGTAATGTGTGGTATAGCAATCAATCATCGTTCAAACCTTCTCAGAACACTACACTTGATCTAATTATTTCGGACGTAGACTAATGGATTATTGGGATAGGAGACTGCTTAAGTCTCAACTGGAACTGGAGGGTGTCCGAAAAGCACTCAAGGATGCAGATGGTGACCGAGAAAAACTGCGGAAGAATCTTAAGAAAACCAAGAGATTTTACAAAAGCAGACTCGGAGAGGTTGCTCGACTCGATCATTCTCTATATAATGTGGGAGAACAAACACAGGAGGGTGCCAATGGCGACGAAGGACCAGAAACTACGGGGGATGTCCCTACTAATTGAGTCTCTGCATAAACCTGATAGTCGTCTGCGAAGTTGTGCTCACAATCAAGAGTGCTACCACGAACTGCTGATGTATCGTGATGAAATTATCCAGTATTGCCAGAACCGTTTGCGGGAGATTGAAGCAGAATGATCAATCTCCACGAACGTTATGGTCACTATTTGACTACTGGGAGAAAGCACGACAGGATTGATGAGCGAGTTATCGCCTATGGATGGACAGATAATGGCAAAGACCTAACAGGGTATTATGTATTAACTGAGAATCATCGTCTTCTATATTCCATCAAAGGCGAATATCAGGGAATGGAACCCCTGGTTTGTTCAATTTAGTCGCATTATCATAACTTATAATGGTAATAACCGTCACTAACCAGTGGCGGTTTTTTGTATAAATAACATTTCGTAATGACATTACGATTTGTTACAGCACTTCAGGGGTTGACGAATTCTAGACGAGTGGTGTACAATACTTAAGCGGTCGGGAGTCGAACCGACCCATCATCTGCGGGTAACCATTCCGCAAGTAAATTTAACGAGGTAATTTCTAATGATCAAATCCGCATTCGCAGCTCTGGCTGCTGCTCCCCTTTTCGCTGGCGCTGCCCTTGCAGGTCCTTATGTGAACGTCGAAGCGAACTCTGGTTTCACTGGCGCAAACTACACTGGCACCAACATCGATACCCATATCGGTTATGAGGGTGCTCTGGGTGAGTCCGCTGCTTGGTACGTCCAAGGCGGCGCTACTATCGTTGCTCCCGACGGTGGTACTTCTGACACCGTTCCTTCGGGTAAGGCAGGTCTGTCTGCTGGTCTGAACGAGAACCTGTCTGCTTATGGCGAAGTCTCCTTCGTTGGCAGCGGTGTTGCTGGTGTTGACCGTTCCTACGGCACCAAAGCAGGTCTGAAGTATTCCTTCTGATCTTCTAGAGTAGACTAGAATATATATTGGGCAGACTTAGGTCTGCCCTTTTTTGTCACTGGAGAAATTATGGGTCCCAAAAACACAGTAATGTACACAAAGCAAAACTGCCCGTTTTGCACAAAGATCAAGCAACTCTATAAGATGAAGGGTTGGTCTTACAATGAACTGGTGCTCGATGTTAACTTCACCAGAGACCAAATCTTTGAGGAGTTTGGGCGTGGTTGTACTTTCCCTCAACTGATTGTTGATGGCAAGAAGACTGGTGGATGCAATGAAACCATTAACGAATTCCGACGTAATGGCTGGGTCTAAACTAAATAGTTGTGGTATCGTTAGGAGGTCAACACTTTTTGCATCCATTTAATACACGAGGAACCCCACGATGCTACAAGCAATTTATTTCTTTGTCATACTTGGTGCGTTCATTCTAGGTACTGTGGTTTCTTGGATTGCTAAGGATTATGTCGATGCCTTTATTGACAATGCAGCATACTCCAAAGCAATTACACACCCAGAGATGCTTGACGAAGATGGCAAGGTAAATCAGGAACAACTTCTGTACTTGCACTTCACCGATGATGATGGTATGATTGACGACGAAGATGACTACTAACTATGATTCTCGTTGATATGAATCAGGTTATGATCGCGAACCTGATGGTATCGTTGACACAATCTGATGAACTTCAAGAAGGACTAGTTCGACATATGGTTCTCAATTCGTTACGAAGGTATCGAAATGAGTTTCGTAAAGAATATGGCGAACTGGTCCTTTGTTATGACAGCAAACATTACTGGCGACGGCAAGTGTTTCCTTACTACAAGGGAACGCGAAAGAAAGACCGAGAGAAGTCCAAGCACGATTGGAACAACATTTTTGATGTACTGAACAAACTGAAAGATGAATTCAGAAACTCTCTACCATATAAGGTTGTTGAGGTCGATGGTGCTGAAGCAGATGACATTATTGCTGTCCTGGTCAAAGAGCAGGGAGTCAAAAATATTAGACTCCAAAACAATATGCAACCAGCCCAGAAAGTTTTGATTCTTTCTGGCGATAAAGATTTCATCCAGTTGCATCGTTTTAAGTTTGTATCTCAATACAACCCTGCTTTGAAGAAATATGTGGGTGGTGTTGATCCATTCATATACATCTCTGAGCACGTCCTGAAGGGCGACAGGAGCGATGGCATACCCAATGTCCTATCTGACGACAAATGCCTGTTAGAAGGGCGTAGACAGCGACCTCTGGGCAAAAAAAAGATCGAGTCCTGGGTCAATCAAGATCCCGATCAGTTCTGTCAAGATGAAACCATCCGCCAAAACTATGAGCGAAACAAAATGCTCATCGACTTCACGTTTATTCCCAAGGAGGTTGAAGAATCTATTATAGATACCTATGAAAGTTTCGACCCTCCAGCACGAAAATACGTTTGGAAATATTTGGTCGATCACGAACTCAATGATTTGCTCCAGAATTTAGGAGATTTTTAACAATGAAACTTATGATCTCAGAGATCCTTCAAAAGGCACACAACGCCAAAACAAAAACCGAAAAGGTTAAGATCCTGCAGCAGAATAACAGTCAGACACTTCGCTCCCTGTTCATTTGGAACTTTGATGATAGTGTTCAGTCCGTTCTTCCTGATGGTGAAGTACCGTATACTAAAAATCCTGCTCCTCAAGGGACGGAACATACCCGTCTGGAGACTGAAGGACGTAAGTTGTACTATTTTGTCAAGGGTGGTGCCGATAACATTCCTATGATTCGTAGGGAGTCTATGTTCATTCAGATGCTTGAGGGTCTGCATCCTGACGAAGCAGAAATTCTGTGTCTGGTTAAAGACAAGCAACTGCATAAGAAGTATCGTATTACTAAGAACGTTGTATCTGAAGCGTTTCCTTCTATCAACTGGGGTGGTCGCGGTAAACCTCAATGAGTAAATTGAGGTTTGTCGCACAAAGATGCAATCCTGAAGTTGCAAATGATAGGTCTTTACCATACACATCATTCTTAGTAACGTATAAGTTGGACGGAGAAGTGTGCTATGATATTGTCATAGCAAATAAAAAGAGTGATGTGTTTGATCACTACTGGGATCATTACAGGAACGATCTAATCACATTTGTTCAAACTGAAGGAAGAGTGAATCCTAAATTATGGAACCCCAAAAAACCAGGAAAATGATTTACAACTTTCCTAACAAGAAAGTTGAAAAGGATGATGTACCTGCAGAGATTGTCACTGCAGAAATGGTAGGTAAGTTCATTGGGATTTACCTACTCGGTCCTCTTTTCTTTATGCTAGCGTGGAATTATGTGGTACCATATCTTTTTGCAGTGAATGGTATTAACTATTTGCACGCCTTTTGTATTATCTTTATGGTGAAACTTATTCAGAATGACTAAACCCAATCTTGAAATTGCATCTCCTAAAGTTTGTCTGGTATCTGCCACTCCAGATGCAGAGAAAACTATGGGATATGTTGCTCGCGTAAGCAACCCCAATAATCAAGAGAATCCCAACGTTGCAGGTCTTCTCTCGTATTGCATCAAGCACGGGCATTGGTCTGTGTTTGAGCAGGCGCATATGACACTGGAGATCAACACTACTCGTGGACTGGCAGCTCAGATTCTGCGCCATCGTAGCTTCACATATCAGGAGTTTTCCCAGCGGTATGCTGACACGAATCTCCTCACTCCACAGATCCCCGTCCCTGATCTACGCTCTCAGGATCATAAGAATCGTCAGAATTCTATTGATGACATTGATACTGAGAAGAAAGCGTTTCTTCAAGGACGTATCCATCAATATTTTATTGAGGGTATGGACTTGTACAATGAACTGCTTCGAGAGGGGGTTGCAAAAGAGTGTGCTCGTTTTGTTCTTCCGCTCGCTGTGCCTACCAGATTGTATATGACGGGATCGGTTCGGTCGTGGATTCATTACATTGATCTGAGGTCTGCTCACGGAACTCAGAAAGAACATATGGAGATCGCTGAACTTTGCAAGCAACACTTCATCTGCCAGTTCCCCACTGTTGCTAAGGCACTTGAGTGGTGTGATGGTGATTGTGGGTGCTCTGAGAAACTGGATGATTGTGATTGTATTCAACCATCATTGAGAATTGATTAATGTTTAAGGAAGTTACGCCACTATTTCCCACGCCACTTTATGTGGCACAGGATGATGATATGCCTAATGTCCTGGATAGTTTGTCTGATTTAGAACGCAGTCCATATGGATATGCTAATGGTGGAGAACGAACTGACAGTACCAACATCATTGATGAAATTCCACAGGAGTTGAGTGAGTGGATCTATAGTCATATCAAAGAGTATGTGTATGGTGTTCAGGGAATAAGTACCGAGCACCATATTCAGATCCCAAACTCCTGGATTAACTTTATGCATAAAGATGATCGTGCTCATCCACACGATCACTGCAATAGTATTTACTCTGGTATTGTATTTCTCTCTGCTCCAACAGGATCTGCCGAGTTGATCTTTGAGAAGAATAAGTACAAGACTATCGAACCAACGATTGCCGAGTACAATTTATATAATTCCCACATATATAGAATCACCCCACAAGACGGGATGATTTGCATCTTCCCATCAGATCTAGTACACTACGTTGATGTGCACACCTTAGATCAACCTCGTATCAGTTTGGCATTCAACATTTTTATTAGGGGGGAATTTGGGATGCATACAAAACGTTTGAACCTTAAGTAAATGCCTACCTACGATTTCATCAACAAAGAAACGGGAGAGATCACGACAGAGTTTATGTCGATCAATGATCTCGATAAATACAAAGAAGACCATCCTGAGTTGGAGCGTTACTTCGGTAATCAACTTAATGGAACTGTATATGGGAAACCACAACAGTCCGATGGATTCAAGTCAGTGATGCAAAAAATTCAAAAAGCACATCCTGGCGCTAACCTTAGTCGTTTTACTTGATTATGCCAGCACCTAGAAAGCGGAAGTCCCCAGTTCCTAATGGTATGACTGCCAAGCAAATGCGAAGGAAGAAACCAATCAATCTTGATCATCTCAAGACGATCGAACCTCTTACAGAGAATCAGGAACGAGTTTTTAATTCGTATGCAGAAGGTAAGAACCTGATCCTTCACGGATGTGCTGGTACGGGTAAGACTTTTATTGGTTTGTATCTTGCTCTGCGTGAAGTGTTGGAACCATCTTCTCCATATGAGAAGGTTTATATGGTTAGATCTCTGGTTCCTACCAGGGAAATTGGTTTCCTTCCTGGAGACCACGAAGACAAGAGCAATCTTTATCAGATTCCTTATAAGAATATGGTAAAGTATATGTTTGAGATGCCCGATGACGGTGCATTTGAAATGCTCTATGACAATCTTCGTTCGCAAGAGACTATTTCTTTCTGGTCCACCTCGTTCATTCGCGGTGTGACTATGGATAATTGTATTGTTCTCGTGGATGAATTCAGTAACTTGAATTTTCACGAACTTGATAGTATGATTACTCGTGTGGGTGAGAACTGTAAGATCATCTTTAGTGGTGATTATACGCAGTCTGATCTTATCAAGTCCAATGAGAAGACAGGTGTTCTCGACTTTATGAAAATTCTGCAGACAATGCAATCCTTTGACTGTGTTGAATTTGGTATTGAAGACATCGTGCGCTCTGGTCTTGTGAGAGAATATCTCATCAGTAAACTCAATCTCGGATTCTAATTATGTTTAATTTGGTGGGACCTCCAGTTCCACTGACTGAAATGAATGCCGTCACTAAAGGTGACGGTCTTCGTCTTTATGAAGTTGGTGATGGTAAATGGTATCCTTCTGTGACGACAGTAACAAGTCATCGCAAGAAGGATTCCATTATCAAATGGAGACAGCGTGTTGGTGAAGCAGAGGCTAATAAGATCTCTGGTCGTGCATCAGCACGTGGCAATAAGTTTCACCATATGGTAGAATGTCATCTGAAGAACGAAGAAGTTAAATTCGATGACAGCAGTCCTTTGGCGTCTTTTCTTTTCAAGACGGCGAAAGATACTCTTGCTCGGATTAACAACATTCATCTTCTGGAAAGTCCTCTCTATTCTGATACGCTTCGTATTGCTGGTCGCGTTGACTGTATAGCAGAGTTTGACGGTGAACTTGCCGTCATTGACTTCAAAACTTCTAACAAAGAGAAGAAAGAATCCTGGATTGAGAACTACTTTGTTCAGGAGACTGCATACGCTGTGATGTATTATGAGCGTTGTGGTGTAAAGGTTGATAAGATTGTTACACTGATAGCAACAGAGGAAGGTATGATGCAGGTCATCGAGAAGTATGATCTTGACTATTACTATTCTCTACTCAAGGAATATGTCCACGAATTTATGCAGACCAAACCAATTATCAAATGAAAGACTTCAAAGACAAATTTATGACACAATCAAAGTTTTCTACGATGGTCGAAAACGTGGTGAAAAATAGTAATGGGCTGGTCAACTATATTGACGCAGTAATTGTTGTCTGTGAAGAACTTGAGATTGAAGTTGACACAGTTAATAAACTCATCAGCAAACCGCTGAAGGATAAAATAAAGTTTAATGCCCAGCAATTAAACTACGTTAAAAGAACCTCAAGAGGAGTGTTACCAATATGAGTGAACCATTCTACGAATCTGACGTAGTTCGTGACGAACTCAAAGAGATGGAAAATCTCTACATTCAATTAGCGAAGATGTCAATGCACTTCAACTCCCTTGAGGAGGATGAGAAGTTGGATCACATCGAAAAAACCTTGGAACTCATCGCTAAGCAAAAGGTTTTTTATGCTAGACTTGCTCTGATGTCACACGAGGACGAAGAAGCACGTGAAGTAAAGTATCGAATCGATACGATGACCGAGATGTACTCCAATGGGAAGCACATCAATCAAGTCCTTGACGAAATGGAAGAAAAACTTCTGAGTCTGCGATCGGGTCTTGACAACGACTAAATAGTACGTTACCCTTATTGGGTAGTACACACAACAAAAACACACACGAGGAACACACAATGTCTTTTGCTAATCTCAAGTCCAAGTCTGGTTCGTTTGCTAACCTGACCAAAGAGATTGAAAAAATGTCCAGTGGTTCCAAGAAGTCTGATGATCGCTTCTGGAAACCCCAAGTGGACAAGTCTGGCAATGGTTTTGCCATTATTCGTTTCCTTCCTGAGTCTG
>Ga0255776_10003185_pt1 | contig 17832 bp, 14 predicted proteins | sample 071ome_19_FD_179974 | JGI IMG/M metagenome (GOLD analysis project Ga0255776, IMG submission 179974) | Coastal salt marsh microbial communities from the Groves Creek Marsh, Skidaway Island, Georgia - 071413AT metaG (version 2) | ecosystem: Environmental > Aquatic > Marine > Intertidal zone >... | reverse complement strand
GTTTACTCGATGGAGTCTGTGTCTTTTTCACTAGTGCCATGGTCAGTTCCTGCGTCAGTGTCAGTAGAGTCAGCGCGCGTCGTTGGCTGCGGAGAGGCTCCACGGGAGTGTTAAGTTTGTCCTGTTACGAGGCAGTAATTTGTCTCATGAGGCCATCCATGATTTAACGATAGAAGGGGGTGGGCGTCTGTCAAAAAGTCAGAGAACTGGCTTTTCGTGAGGAAAACCACAGCGTTACAAAAAGTCGACAAAGTTCGCGTGTGGATGACAGAAAAGTCATGTGAGAAGTCATTTGTTGTGAGCATTTGTAGCACTTTCGATTGAGCTCAAAGATCGCGATTATTTTTTATTAAATCTTCGAATTTAAAATTTCTCGTTAAATGAAAAATTATTATAAAAACCCATGAGTGCCAGACAAACGGCGTCAGATTGGTGACACAGATTGATGACACAGGGCGATCTCATTCGATGCAGAACATCGAAGCCTTGCTCGATGAACTTTACGAGCGCAGGGCGTAAAACGATCTAGCGAATAGAAGAACAGACCGAATAAAGGGAGTGAAAATAGCGGAACGTCAAACGGAAGAGCGTCGAATAGCTGGAAACCGCCGGACTGAGAGCTGCCAGGCTTGTCCTTGATGGATGTTGAATCGACCTATCAGACCTTGGTGTGAGGCACTTTCGGCCAGTCACCATGAACTTAAGAAAGTCATAAATGTCACAAAAGTACAGGTAGTTTCAGAAACATGAACCTGTGCCGTGTTTATTCACAGACGCCATCTATACTGGATGAATACGGGGTAGAGGCGATCCATTTGCTTTGCTTGACCGTCTTGCCCGGCCGTATTAGCCCAGATCAGGAGCCCCACGAATGGATGATCAGGTCCACGCTAACGATAGCGATCCGCAGGAAACCAAAGAATGGGTGGATGCTATCCACTCGGTAATCCGCGCCGAAGGCCTCGACCGCGCGCACTTTCTCATTGAACGTATCGCAGAGCGTGCCACCCGCGATGGCATGCCGTTGCCGTATGCGTTGAATACCCCGTACCGCAATACGATTCCGCCAGAAAAAGAAGCGCCTATGCCGGGCGACTTGTTTATGGAGCGCCGCATTCGTTCGTTGGTGCGCTGGAATGCCTTGGCCATGGTGCTGCGAGCCAATAAAGAAGGTGCTGGTGATCTGGGTGGTCATATTTCCAGTTTTGCGTCGAGCGCCACCCTGTACGATGTGGGGTTTAATCACTTTTTTCGGGCGCCCAATCCCGACAGCGAGCAATCTCCATTAGGTGACCTGCTGTATTACCAAGGCCACGTCGCGCCGGGTATTTATGCTCGCAGCTATCTGGAAGGGCGGTTCGATGAGCACGATCTCGAGCGTTTCCGACAGGAGGCGTTGGCACCGGGATTGTCGTCTTATCCCCACCCGAAACTGATGCCGGATTACTGGCAGTTCCCAACGGTATCCATGGGCTTAGGGCCGTTGCAGGCGATTTATCAAGCGCACTTCATGCGTTATCTGTCAGCGCGTGGACTCGTACCGCGTAAAGGACGCAAGGTCTGGGCATTCCTCGGTGATGGTGAATGTGACGAGCCGGAAACTCTGGGGGCCATTGGTCTCGCTGGCCGTGAAAAACTCGAAAACCTGATCTTTGTGATCAACTGCAATCTGCAGCGTCTGGATGGCCCGGTACGAGGCAATGGTAAGATTATTCAGGAGCTGGAAAGCCAGTTTCGTGGTGCCGGTTGGAATGTCATTAAGGTGGTCTGGGGGCGTCACTGGGACCCACTGCTGGCGAAAGATCGCAAAGGCCTGCTGCAAAAACGTATGGATGAAACCGTGGATGGCGAATTCCAGAACTACAAGGCCAAGGGTGGGAAATATACCCGTGAGCATTTCTTTGAAAAATATCCGGAATTACGCGATCTGATTAAAGACCTCAGCGATGAGGATATTTTTAAACTGAACCGCGGCGGGCACGACCCTTACAAAGTCTTCGCAGCGTATCAGGCGGCCGTCAATCATCAGGGGCAACCGACCGTGATTCTGGCGCATACCGTAAAAGGGTATGGCATGGGTGCCGAGGCAGAAGGCCAGAACCAAGCGCACCAGGTGAAGAAGCTCGACATTGATAGCCTGCGCGCTTTCCGTGATCGCTTTGGTATTCCGATCCGCGATGAAGATCTGGAGCACCTGCCATTCTATCGTCCACCATCCGACAGTCCCGAGATGACCTACATGCGTCAGCAGCGGGAAAAACTCGGCGGTTTCCTGCCATCGCGTAATGAGCAGTGGCAGGCACTGAAGTCGCCGGGACTGGACTTCTTTGCAACCCAATTAGAAGGCACAGGTGAACGGGAAATTTCCACCACCATGGCCTTTGTGCGCATCATGTCGCAGATCATCAAAGATAAAAGCATGGGCGATCGCGTGGTCCCCATAGTGCCGGATGAAGCACGAACGTTCGGGATGGAAGGCATGTTCCGACAGCTGGGCATTTACTCCTCCGAAGGCCAGCTTTACGAGCCGGTCGATCAGGGCCAGGTGATGTATTACCGAGAGGATAAGAAAGGTCGTATCCTCGAAGAAGGCATCAATGAAGCCGGTGCGTTCGCTGCCTGGATGGCCGCGGGTAGCTCTTACAGCACCAACGGCCTCGCCATGATTCCGTTTTATATTTATTACTCCATGTTCGGCTTCCAGCGCGTTGGCGATCTTGCCTGGGCAGCAGGAGACATGCAGTGTCAGGGTTTCCTGATTGGCGCAACCTCCGGGCGTACTACGCTGAATGGCGAGGGCTTGCAGCATCAGGATGGTCACAGCCATCTGTTGGCGTCGACCATTCCTAATTGTATTTCTTATGATCCAACCTACGCCTACGAACTGGCCGTGATTATTCAGGACGGTCTGACGCGCATGTATGAGAAGAAAGAAAAAGTCTTCTATTACATCACCACCCTCAACGAGAACTACCCGCAACCAGCCATGCCGGAAGGCGTCGAAGAAGGCATTCGTCGCGGTATGTATTGCTTGAAGAAATCGGTAGCGACAGAGCGTCCGGTGCAGTTGTTGGGCTCAGGTTCTATTTTGCGTCAGGTGGAACAGGCCGCGGAATGGCTGCAGGAAAAAGGCATTGCCGCCAGTGTCTGGTCGGTAACCTCATACAACGAACTTCGCCGCGATGGTCTGGCGTGTGAGCGTGAGGCCATGCTGTCCAGTGGTGAGCGTGTCCGCGAGCCGTTTGTGACGTCTCAATTGAAAGACACGCAAGGACCGGTGGTGTCAGCGACGGATCACATGAAAGCTTATTCGGATCAGATTCGCCCGTATATGCCGAAAGATCGCACCTATCGGGTGTTAGGTACAGATGGCTTCGGTCGCAGTGATACGCGTGCTGCGTTGCGTCACTTCTTCGAGGTCGATTGGCAACACATTGCCTGGGCGGCAGGGTACGAGCTGATGTGTGACGGGCAGTTAAGCCGCGACGAGCTGAATGGCTGGCGTGAAGCGCTGGGCATTGATCCATCGAAACCCGATCCGCTGTACAGCTGAGGAAGGCACTGATGACAACATTCAAAATTCCGGATCTTGGCGGTGCCAGTGACGTAGAAGTCATTGAAGTGTGCGTCAGCCAGGGAGACCAGATTGAGGCGGAGTCGCCGGTACTGGTGCTGGAAACCGACAAAGCCACGATGGAAATCCCTGCGGAAAGTGACGGCACGGTTACCGAGATACTTATCAAAGTGGGCGATCGCGTTAACGCCGGTGATGACATGATGGTGCTGAGTACGGCCACGGACATGGATACGGCGAGTAGCGATGCGTCAGGTCCTGAAGAAGCATCGGCCGCTGCTCAGACTGCGGCGGAAGCAGAAACTGATACCAACACTGAGCCTGCGTCTGACGGTCATTCGGCAACGGCACTTCATACCGTCATTGTTCCGGACATTGGCGGGGCGAGTCAGGTCGATGTCATTGAAATATCGGTCAGAGAAGGCGAAGAGATTGATGCCGAACAAAGCATCATTACGCTGGAAACCGACAAGGCCAGCATGGAAATTCCAGCGGGCGTGGCTGGGACTGTCAAAGAAATTCTGATTCAGATGGGCGATAAGGTCAGCGAAGGCGATGCCGTACTGACCTTGATTACCGTGGCAGCTACTGGGGCGACAGCGAGCGCTCCCCAGACCTCTGCCCAGACGGCCTCTAACACACCGGTACCAAACGTAGCGGAAGATAAGTCGGCAGATAAAACGGTGGCAGCCAAAGCGTCAGCCAATGCAACCAGCACCGTCACGGCAGAGACGTCCAACGATACGACCAGAGGCTTGGTTCATGCCGGCCCAGCGGTGCGTAAACTCGCGCGCGAATTCGGTGTTGATCTGGCGCAGGTCAGCGGCTCTGGCCCGAAAGGGCGGGTCGTCAAAGAGGACGTACAGGCCTTTGTCAAAGCTCGGGTTAATGGCCCGGTGGCTACGACCGGAGGCGCAGGAATTCCTTCGGTACCCGAGGTCGACTTCGCAAGTTTTGGTCCTGTACGTCGAGAATCACTGAACAATATCAAGCGCGCGACGGCCAAAGCCATGACCACCGCTTGGTTGAACGTACCGCAGGTCACGCAGTTTGATCAGGCGGACATTACCTCGCTGGAAGCCTTCCGCAAGGAGCAGAATAATCATTCTGAGGTACGTTATTCCATTGTTCCTTTTGTATTGAAAGCGATTGCCAGAGCCTTACAGACATTCCCGAATTTCAATGCCTCATTGGCGCCGGAAGGCGACGCATTGATTGTGAAGGAGTACATCAACATTGGTGTGGCAGTCGATACCCCCAAAGGCCTTCTGGTGCCTGTGATTAAAGACGTGGATAAAAAGTCGGTTACAGAAATTACACAAGACTTGGGTGCCAAGGCAGCGCTGGCCCGTGAGGGTAAACTATCCTTACAGGACATGCAGGGTGGCTGTTTCAGTTTATCCAGTCTGGGTGGCATCGGTGGCACCGCATTTACTCCGATCGTAAATCCACCTGAGGTGGCGATTCTGGGGTTATCGAAGGCCGAAATGAAACCCGTCTGGAATGGCAATGAATTCGTTCCGAGACTGATGTTGCCGCTTTCGCTGTCCTACGATCATCGAGTCATCGATGGTGCTGAGGCAGCACGATTCAGTCAGACCCTGGTGGCGTATTTAGAAGACATGCGTCAGTTGTTGATGTAATCAAGCCAGAGAGACAAGCGATGTTCCGATCATTGATGTTGCCGGGAATTAAATTCATGGGGCAGCTTAGCTACGCGGCTAAGTTCAGCCTGATCAGTACGCTGTTTATGGTGCCTTTGGTGGTGCTCAGTGGGCAGGTTTTCCTGGCAGCATTTGATTCGATGAAAAAGACCGAGCGTGAGATCGAAGCCGTGGCAACGGTCGAGCGTTTATTGAGTTTCGCCAACGAGCTGGCATTTACCCGAGACATCGCGGCGGCAGCTGTGATTCAGAGCGACGCCGACCTTAAGGCCGAAGCTAACCGCCGCATTGCCCGTTTACCAGCACTCACCACAGAGTTAGTGAATAACATCAGTGATGCGGAGTTATTGCTCGCTATTGAAGAATGGCGCGCGGAATTCCTGCCACGCTTCAGTATTGTGGGAGAACAGCGTCAGCCTGCATTTCTGGATCAGTTTAATTACTACCACGCCAATATTGACGAGATCTTCCTGGCAGCACGACAGTTTGCGCAACGCACGGGATTATCGCTCGACTCCGATACCTTAGTGCAGCGCCTTAGCACCTCGTTGCTGGTGGATTTACCCGCGGTAGAAAAAGCAGCAGGCCTTGGTCATTCTGCGGGCCTTTATGCCTTTGCCGAGCAGTACTTGCAGTCTTCCACCTATGACTTAATGAATCTGGTGTACGACGAATTATTGGCCGCCGAACAAAGTATGAATCTGGTGGTCACCAATGCAGAAGCGTCCGGAGACGCGGCATTAACGGATAGCGCTCGCCAGATACTGGCATTCTTCGGCGACCTTCGGGTTTTTCTGGATGAAGAAGTCATTATGGCGGCCTCAGTGGCACGCCCCTGGACGGATTTTCTCGCTTTTTATGAAGACAAATCTTCAGTATTCAGTGACGCACGCGCGGTGGCGTTTCCTCTGTTAAATACGCGTCTTGAACAACGTCTGGCCTCGCAGGAGAGTCGTGTGTTCACGCTGTTTGTCGTCTTGTTTGGCGCACTGTCCATCATCATTTATCTGTATCTGGCTTTCTTCATGTCAGTCCGTGCCACCATTAAGAATTTTACCCGCACGGCCGGTGTGATTGCTGAAGGCGATTTTACGTCGCGCATACACGTGGTCGGCAATGATGAGATGGGTCAGCTGCGTGATGTATTTAATCAGATGATCGAAAACGTCAGCATGACGCTGACGGCCGTAAAAAAATCCACGGCGGACGTGAGTGAAAACGTCAACGTGGTGGAAGACATTGCCACCCGCAGTCGTCAGCAGGTTGAACAGCAGCTCGCGCAAACGAACGAAGTCAGTAGCACGATTGAAGAGGTCGCTGCAGGCGCCGCGGACGTAACACGTTTGGCAGAAGAAGCCGAAACAGCAGCCTTATCCGGGCGTGATAAATCCGATGCGGCGGGGCAGGTTGTTGCGCGCGTGATGGGCGAGGTTGGGCGGTTATCGGATGAAATGGACAACTCCATGGCCGCTGTGAATCGTCTGGCGGACAACTCGACCAGCATCAGCTCTATTCTTGAAACCATTAAGGGCATTGCCGAGCAAACCAATTTACTTGCTCTGAATGCCGCGATCGAAGCCGCCCGCGCTGGTGAACAAGGCCGCGGGTTTGCTGTGGTGGCCGATGAGGTACGGACGCTGGCCAGCCGCACGCAAGGGTCTGCTCAGGAGATTGAATCCTTGATCAGCGACGTACAGGAAAATATCGTCAAAGCGGTGGATACCATGCGCGTCAACCGCGACATGGTCGAAGCCACAGTGCAGAATTCGGTGCAGGTCAGCGATACGCTTGGCGAAATTCAGGTCAGTATGGACGATATCCAAAGTAAGACCGCCATGATTGTTGGCACCGCCAGCACGCAGCGAAACGCAGCCACTAAGTTGCAGACTAATCTGCAAGCAATTCGCCAGAACGGCGAAGATACCTCCCGTAATGCCGAAGGCACGGTACAGGCTGTGTCTGAGACCCGCTCGATTGTTGCCGCTCTGGGTAGCAAGGTCGGGCAGTTTAAAGTGAATTAACCGAACAGGGTCTCATTCGAGGCCCTTTTTTCTCGCCTTTTTATTTTCCCATTGAGACACTTTATTAGGGTCAGCCAATATGTGGCCAACGTCATCTATTGGTATCAGACTCATTTAATGGAGTGCACTTCAACACGGAGATTCGTGCTATGGCAGTTAAACCTTTGGCAGGCGTTTGCGCCTCGGTTGTCTGGGCGCTTGGTCTAACTAATGGTCAGGTTTGGGCTGAGGACCAGGGGCGTCAGGAGCTCAGTCGCACGGCCATTCATGCGACTGCCCCCATGGAGATGGTCGTGTCGCAGGCGACTTACATGCCGGGTGACACGTTACCCCGTCATTTTCATCATGGCCTTGAGGCTGCCTACGTCATTCAGGGGGCTCGGGTGCGTATACAGGGGCGCGGTGAGCTGGAATTGCCTACCGGGCAGTCGGTACTGAATTTACGGGGTATTCCGCACGGTGGATTTGAGGTGGTGGGTGAGCAAGCGTTAAAGTTGTTTACCGTTCACGTGGTCGATAAAGGGCAACCCTTGTACGCAACGGAATAAAGTATTTTTCATCTGCTATAAAAAACGGCCTCAATGGAGGCCGTTTTTTATGTCTTACGCTGGCTGGGTTGAGCCTGCGTGCAGCCAGTGCGCACTACGTCTTAAGCACTAGCTGGTTAAGCCGTACGTGGCTCAGCGGTTTCGATAAAGTTACCGTATTCAATGGTGCCTTCATCGTAGCTGGAGGTCTTCATGGCGCTCAGATCGGCAAAGTAGTTCTGGTGCAGCTTCCAAGGCTTTTCCATGCCCTGACGTGGCAGCTGGTCCGCGACGCGTGAAATGTAGCCCGACTGCATGTCGACGAACGGACGGGTTTCCATCGAGCCCATGGTGTTCACTGGCTTGGCTTCACGTGCACCGACGTGCTCCATGTGCTTGATCAGACCACAGAACCACTTAGACAGCAGGTCTGCTTTCAGTGTCCATGAAGCGTTGGTGTAACCGAAGATCATGCCGAAGTTTGGAATGTCTTCAAACATCACACCGCGGTAGCTCATTTTTTCCGACATTGGGATCGCTGCGCCATCCATGGTCAGATTCATGTTACCCAGCAGCTGAATCTGCAGACCGGTGGCAGTGATGATGATGTCCGCTTCCAATGTTTCGCCAGACTTCAGCAGGATACCGTTCTCAACGAAACGATCGATGTGATCGGTCACGACATCGGCTTTGCCTGCTTTGATCGCTTTAAACATGTCACCGTTAGGCACAGCACACAGGCGCTCGTCCCAAGGGGCGTACTTAGGCGTAAAGTGCTTCATATCGAAGTCTTTTGGCAACTGGCTGGAAACCTGTTTCTGCAGCAGTTTGCGCGCGGCATTCGGGAAGCGTTTACAGAAGTTGTAGATCGCCAACGTAATCGACACGTTACGTCCACGAGTGATGGCGTATACCCAGGTTTCCGGCATGATTTTACGCAAGGTATTAATCATAGGATCGGTTTGCGGCACCGACAGTACGTACGATGGTGAGCGCTGCAGCATGGTCACTTTCTGCGCTTTATCGGTCATGGCCGGTACCAGCGTAACGGCCGTGGCGCCTGAACCAATTACGACCACTTTCTTGTCGGCGTAATCCAGATCTTCTGGCCACAACTGTGGGTGAATGACCTGACCTTTAAAGTCATCACGACCGGCAAATTCGGGCGTGAAGCCTTGTTCGTAGTTGTAGTAGCCGGTGCAGCTCAGCAGGAACTGAGAACGGTACTGACGGGTTTTACCCTGAGTTTCAACGGTGACGGTCCACAGAGAGTCGGTAGTAGAGTAATCGGCAGAGATTACCTTGTGACCGAAGCGAATGTGGCGCTCAACGTCGTTCTCTTGAGCCGCATCTTTGATGTAGTTGCGGATGTCTTCGCCGTCGGCGATGCCTTTCTTGTTGACCCATGGCTTGAACTCGTAGCCGAGGGTGTACATGTCAGAGTCTGAACGAATGCCAGGGTAGCGGAACAAGTCCCAGGTACCACCGATGGCTTCACGGCCTTCAAGAATAGCGAAGCTCTTTCCGGGGCATTCCTTTTTCATGTGGCAGCCTGCACCGATTCCAGAGAGGCCTGCGCCGATGATCAGCAAATCAAAGTATTCGTTAGACATAGTCATACCTGTTCTTTTCGTTATGAGGACGGGCGCAGAGTCTCTGGGCTCGCCGATGGTTACTAATTTGTCTGAAACTTTAGCCAAGGAACAGGTGTTTGGCTGACACATTCCGGGCAAAAACGATACCGCTACCTGTGGTCAGTGGTGGATGTCGGCTTGTGTCCTCCGTGACACCCGGCAGCGTGACTAGGGCAGGGAGTGAAAAGCAGGGTGGCCGCTAATGTTAGGTGGGTGGCCAGAGCTGTATGTTAGTGAGTGTTTACGTACTCTCTGCCCGCTATAAATCATTTAATAGGATTAAGAGATTAAATTATCTATTTTGATAGAAAAGTATAATTAATGCAGCGGAGGGCGCGCACTGACGCGGTTTGAGGACAGGAATTAGAGCAGGCAGGCGGAGAGGTCTTATTGCGTCAGAGCCGTAATTTTTCCTTCCGGAGATACGTGCCATCCCTCACTGATCAGGCGCTCACGCTGGCGCTGAAAGGCCGGTGAGTTCACAGCCAGGCTGATTCGACGCTGTGCATTGGTCACCCGGTGCCAGGGCAGTTGAGTATCTTCTGGGAGTTGCGACAGCGTACGTCCAACCCAACGGGCGCGCCCCGGCAATCCAGCCAGTGCGGCCAGTTCGCCGTAAGCGATGACCTGGCCGTGGGGTATGCTGTTGAGCGCCAGATACAGGCGCTCTTCTGCTGACGGGGAAGAAGGATCGTGAGTCACGGTCAAAACCTGGTTTTGCGTGGGGGAGTTAAATACGCAAAGCGTCCTTGGTTTACATGCGCAATGCGTCCCTTATTTATATGCGCAGTGCGCCGTCGACCTCAACTATACGGCCGGAGACGTACTCGTTTTCCAGCAGGAACACCGCCGCATGGGCAATTTCTTCTGGGGTACCCATGCGCGAGGCAGGAATGCCAGAGCAGATCATCTCCAGCGTTTCCGGGCGCATGCCCGAGGTCATCTCGGTAGAAATAAAGCCCGGAGCAATGGCGTTGGCGCGGATGTTGTAACGCGCCAGCTCTTTCGCCCAGGTCACGGCCATGGCGGCCACGCCTGCTTTTGCTGCGGAGTAGTTGGTTTGCCCCATGTTACCGGCGCGACTGATGCTGGAGATATTAATCAGACAGCCCGGCTCCTGATTGCGCACCATGTGCGCTGCCGCTTCGCGTCCACAGAGGAACACACCGGTCAGGTTTACGTCGATGACGGTCTGCCACTGCGCCATGCTCATGGTCAGGATGTCGTTGTCTTTCTTTTTAACCAACAAGCCATCGCGTAATACACCGGCGTTATTGATCAGGCCATGCAGGCTGCCAAAGTCCGCAACAATGGCGTTAAAAGTATCGACGACGGACGTTTCTTCAGCCACATTGCAAACGTAGCAACGCGCCTCGCTGCCCATCACTTTCACCAGACGCTGGGTTTCTTCCATGGCCTCTGGGTTCATATCAATAATGGCGATGCGGGCGCCTTTGCGCGCCAGTTCAACCGCCATAGCGCGTCCGAGTCCCTGGCCGCTGCCGGTAATGGCAATGGTACTGCCCTGAATATTCATAGAGCCTCCAACAGGAGCGTGATAAGAAGTAGAACGGTTAAGTATAACCGAGACACCCGGCGCGATGGCCGGGTGTCAGCTATGTCCGCTTTGCTGGAGCAAGTGCGGAGATACGGTTTGAATGGCGCAGAGCGCGCCTTATTTGCGACCGTATTGCAGTTCTTTGGCGCGAATGCTGCTCGCGCGCAGAGAAATCCAGTCACGGAAGTAATTCTGATGCAGCTTCCAGGCGCCTTTGGTGCCTTGTTTCGGCAGCTGATCTTTGACTCGAGAAATGTAGCCAGAGGTCAGATCGATAAACGATTTCTTCGCCATGGTCGGATCGTCGTTGACCGGAATCACTTCATCAAAGCCTTCTTTGTCCATGTACTTCACCACGCGGCAGAAGTAATCGGCAATCAGGTCGGCTTTTAAGGTCCAGGATGAGTTGGTGTAACCAAATACCATGGCCGCATTGGGAATGCCTTCAAACATCACGCCGCGGTAGCTCATCTTATCGGTCACATCGAACGGCTTGCCATCCAGCGTGACCTGAATTTTACCCAGTACCACAACCTTCAGGCCGGTGGCGGTGATTACGATATCGGCGTCCAGCGTTTTGCCCGACTTGAGCAGAATGCCGTTATCCACAAAACGATCGATATGATCCGTGACGACATCGGCTTTGCCTTTGTAGATGGCCTTGTACAGGTCACCGCCGGGTACGGCACAGAGACGTTCATCCCAAGGATTGTACTTAGGCGTGAAGTGCGACATGTCGAAATCTTTCGGCAGAATCTTCTTATTAAAATTGAAGATAAAGTCGCGTGCTTTCTGAGGGAAGCGCTTACAGTAGTTGTAGAACGCCATGGTCAGCATGATATTGCGACTGCGGATAATGCTGTAAACAAAGCTTTCTGGCAGGAACTTACGTAGACGGATCGCCAGTTTATCTTTGCTTGGCACTGGCACAATGTAGGTTGGCGAGCGCTGCAGCATAGTGATCTTTTCGACCGCGCGTGACATTGAAGGAATCAGAGTCACGGCCGTGGCACCAGAACCAATCACCACGACTTTTTTATCCTGATAGTCGAGATCTTCTGGCCAGAATTGCGGGTGCACGACCTGACCTTGATAGTCGTCGAGGCCGTCAAAGTCCGGCGTGAAGCCTTCGTCGTAATCGTAGTAGCCAGTACAGCCAACGATGTATTTCGCGGTGTATACACGGGTCTCGCCGTTGACGTCGGCGGTCAGTGTCCACAGCTTATCGCGGGTGTTCCAGTCCGCGCTGACCACTTTATGGCCAAAACGGATTTTTTCATCGACACGGTTTTCACGGGCGGCTTCGCGAATGTACTCACGGATGTCACCGCCGTCGGCAATGCCTTTATCACTGGTCCAGGGCTTAAAGCGATAGCCCAGTGTGAACATGTCCGAATCGGAGCGAATACCCGGATAGCGGAACAGGTCCCAGGTACCGCCGATGGCATCACGTGCCTCGAGGATGGCCACCGATTTATCGGGGCACTTCTGTGCCAGATGACAAGCAACACCAATCCCTGAAAGGCCTGCGCCTGCAATCAATACATCAAAGTGTTCGGTGGCCATTTTTTTCTCCAAAATTTCACAACGCAGGCACTATCCGTTGTGGGGGATCGAAAGAATAGGGCAAAAAGGGACAAATTACGGGCCATGCGGTCCCAAATGCGTTCCGCGTTTGGTGAGGTCATCGCCGGGTACCAGCGTACGCTCCTTAAATAGCTATGCGAACAGACAGGCGAACAGGCATGCCGCTTGGTACGCCGTCCGATGCGTGAGGCCCCCTCAGTGTTGATCGTCATCAGACAGGGTTGTAATCACACGCATCACCCCCATCTATCCCTCTGAACCGATACGGAGTCTGTTGTGCCTTTATTACTCATATTCATTCTGGTGCCCATGGCCGAACTCGCTGTCCTGATCAAAGTGGGCGGCGCCATTGGGGTACTGCCTACCTTTGGTTTGATTTTCCTGACCGCGATTATTGGCGTCAGCCTGTTACGAGCGCAGGGCCTGGCCACTCTGATGCGTGCCGGTGAGCGCATGCAGCAAGGGGCGTTACCTGCTCAGGAGCTGGCCGAGGGATTTTTACTGGCGCTGGCGGGTGCCTTGTTGCTGACTCCGGGCTTCCTCACCGATGCCTTTGGTTTCAGCCTGTTATTGCCGGGCGCACGTGGTGTCATGGCGCAATCACTGCTCAAGCGTTTCAAACCGCAGATGATGAGCAGCATGCACAACACGCAACACACGACGTACTCTGAGAGCACCTATTCAGAACGTGCGTCAGAAAGCGCGGAACATCGTCATTCACGGAGTACTGGCCGTCCGTCATCGGGCAACTCGGGCGGCGACGTGATTGAAGGCGACTATAAAAGAGAAGACTGAAACGCGAAGACTAAACAAACAACAAGCCTGAAAGAACAGACTGAGCAACAAGCTCAGACCTGAAAATTTTTTCGGCCGGGGTGTTGAAATTAGATCACCGACCCCAATAAACCAAACCACAGCTTATGGGACTGCCCACAAGGGTAGGTTTCAAACAACGCAACAACATTGCATACACATTGGAGAGAACTTCAAATGAAAATCCGTCCTTTACACGATCGCGTCGTAGTTCGTCGCAAGGAAGAAGAGCAAACCACCGCTGGCGGTATCCTGTTACCGGGTGCTGCGGCTGAGAAGCCAAATCAGGGTGAAGTGGTTGCCGTCGGTAATGGCCGAGTTCTGGATAACGGTGATGTGCAGGCTCTGGCTGTTTCCGTAGGGGATACCGTAGTGTTCGGTAAATACTCTGGTTCGAACACCATCACCCTGGACGGCGAAGAACTGCTGATTCTGAGCGAGAGCGAAATTTACGGTGTGATCGAAGGCTAAGTGTCATCCGCCTCGATTTAACAAACCCACTTTGAATTAAGGAATTACATCATGGCAGCAAAAGAAGTTAAGTTCGGTAATGACGCACGCAGCAAAATGCTCGACGGCGTAAACATCCTGGCTGATGCAGTAAAAGTTACCCTGGGCCCGAAAGGCCGTAACGTGGTTCTCGACAAGGCCTTCGGTGGCCCAACCATCACCAAAGACGGTGTGTCAGTCGCTAAGGAAATCGAACTGGAAGACAAGTTCGAAAACATGGGCGCACAGATGGTGAAAGAAGTTGCGTCACAAGCGAACGACAAAGCGGGTGACGGTACTACCACCGCGACCGTACTGGCACAAGCGATTGTGAACGAGGGTCTGAAAGCGGTTGCCGCTGGCATGAACCCAATGGATCTCAAGCGCGGTATCGATAAAGCGACCGCCGCTGTGGTTGAGCAACTGGCCGCACAGGCGAAGCCATGCAAAGACAGCAAAGCCATCGCTCAGGTAGGTACTATCTCTGCAAACTCTGACGCCGAAGTGGGTCAGATGATTGCCGATGCAATGGACAAAGTCGGTCTGGAAGGTGTGATCACCGTTGAAGAAGCAAAAGGCTTCGCCGACGAGCTGGACGTGGTTGAAGGCATGCAGTTCGACCGTGGTTACCTGTCACCGTACTTCGTGACGAATCAGGAAAAAATGACCGCTGAGCTGGATAACCCTCTGATCCTGCTGGTCGACAAAAAAATCGACAACCTGCAGGAACTGATTCCAGTACTGGAAAACGTGGCTAAGTCAGGTCGTCCTCTGCTGATCGTTGCAGAAGACGTAGAAGGTCAGGCACTGGCAACTCTGGTTGTGAACAACCTGCGTGGCACGTTCAAAGTCGCTGCCGTAAAAGCACCAGGCTTCGGTGACCGTCGTAAAGCCATGCTGCAAGACATTGCTATCCTGACCGGTGGTCAGGTCATCAGCGAAGAAGTGGGCATGTCTCTGGAAACTACCACGCTGGAAATGCTGGGTACCGCTAACAAGGTTGTGATCAGCAAAGAAAACACCGTTGTTGTTGATGGTGCAGGCCAGCAAGCCGACGTGAACGCTCGTGTTGAGCAGATCCGTGCTGAAATCGCTGCGTCTACCTCAGACTACGACAAAGAAAAACTGCAGGAACGCGTTGCCAAACTGGCCGGCGGTGTTGCCGTGATCAAAGTAGGCGCCGGTTCTGAAGTTGAAATGAAAGAGAAAAAAGACCGCGTTGACGACGCCCTGAACGCGACCCGCGCAGCGGTTGAAGAAGGCGTAGTTGCCGGTGGTGGTGTTGCCCTGGTACGTGCTCTGGCTAACGTTGCCATCGAAGGCGACAACGAAGATCAGAACGTCGGTATCGCTCTGGCACTGCGTGCCATGGAAGCACCGATTCGTCAGATCGCTGGCAACGCCGGTGCCGAAGGTTCCGTCGTGGTTGATAAAGTGAAAGCAGGCGAAGGCTCTTTCGGTTTCAACGCGGCGACTGGTGAATACGGCGACATGATCGAAATGGGTATTCTCGACCCAGCCAAAGTAACCCGTTCATCTCTGCAGGCAGCAGCGTCTGTTGCTGGCCTGATGATTACCACCGAAGCCATGGTTGCTGAGATTCCTCAGGATGCGCCGGCTGCTCCAGACATGGGTGGTATGGGTGGAATGGGCGGTATGGGCGGCATGATGTAAAAATTGCTTCCTGAGGTTGTTCATTCTTTGTTGCTGGTTTCTCGTGTAGGTGAACTACACGTCGAAACCAGCGCCTCGACTGAACTGCCCTCAGATTGCAATTTAATTAAGCTGTAGAAGCCCGCGCTTTGTTCACCCATCGGATAGCGCAACACAAAGAACATTGCGACCTTACCGGGTGGCAATTAAAACCGGCCTCACAAGGGCCGGTTTTTTTGTGCGTGCTCAATATGTTGGGGCTTTTGCGGGCTTTCTCATGAGTTAGCAGAAAGCCATTGGTAAGTTACTAGAGTGGCAGGGTGCTCAGAGAAAATTTTGTTTTAAGCCAGCAAAGTAGACGTCGAGTATGTGGGCGCTGGCGCGTTCAAAGTTGCAGACGTCGGGCATCAGTAGCCACAAGTAAATCAGGCCGGTGAGTTGAACATGTAGTTGTACCACGGCGTATTCAATGTTGAGGTCGGCAGGCAGTTGCTGGTGAGCAATGGCGTTTTCGAGGGCTTTGCTGATGCGCTCCGATCCGTTTAAGAAATTGCGGCGATGCTGGGCCACCATGGCGGCGTTTTCGTCAGTTTGTTCGCATTTCAGAAAGGCGATGGTAAAGCCGCGACGCAGCGTCGGGTTATGCGCCAATTCCTGCATCAGGAAGTCCATCAATGCGCGGAAGCGCCCTAGAGGATCTGGTTCGTTCGGGTCTTCAATCTGATCGTGGAAAACATTCAACGGGGCAATCACCCGATCCACGATTTCCTCAAAAATGTCACCTTTGTTTTTGAAGTGCCAATAGACGGCACCGCGCGTCACACCAGCCTCGTTGGCAATGTCATTGAGGGAGGTCGATGACACGCCTTTGTCGTGGAACAGTACCGCCGCGGCTTCGATGATGGATTCGCGGGTTTGTAGCGCTTCTTCTTTGGTTCGACGAGGCATTGGGCTCACTGGTGGGTAAATGGCAACACACTGTTGCATACTATACATACATTCTTGCATGTATGTATAGTGAGTCGATCTCATCCCAATGTCCCGTGAGGCTCTGAATGCGTTCTTCTTTCACTCTTCCGCTGTGGCTTATTGCCACCACACTGTTACTGTCGGCTTGCGGTAATGATGAGGCGTCCAGCGCCGCGGCCGGACAAACACCACCGCCGCCTGCGGCTGGTTATCTCACCGTGAAATCTCAGTCGTTTACGCTGGTGAATGAATTGCCGGGGAGGACTACGCCATTTCAGGTGGCTGAGGTTCGTCCGCAGGTGACGGGCATTGTCGAAAAACGATTATTCAACGAGGGCGATACGGTCAGTGCCGGGCAGCCCTTGTATCAGATCGATAGCAAGCGTTATCAGGCGGCGCTGGCCAGTGCTAAAGCAGAATTGGCCAATGCCGAGGCCAGTCTGGAGTCGGCGCGGTTAACGGCCAAGCGCTATCGTACCTTGGGCGAGTCGTCGGCCATCAGCCAGCAGGAGATTGAAGACGCGGACATCGCCAAGCGTGTGGCAGAAGCGCGTCTGGCTGCGGCACAGGCTCAGATGGACGCCAATCAGATTGATCTCGAATACAGCACTATCCGCGCTCCTATCGACGGTCGTATCGGTCGCTCCAGTGTGACAGCGGGGGCGTTGGTCACGGCCAATCAGACACAGGCGTTGGTGACCATCCGTCAGCTTGATCCTATTTATGTCGACCTGACGCAATCCTACGATGAGCTGCGTGCCTTACGTTCAGCCATGGCCAGTGGTCGTCTGGAAACCTTAGGCGAGGCTTCTGCCAGTGTCACACTCGCGCTGCACGATGGCAGTGTCTACGGCCACAAAGGGACGTTGCAGTTCTCCGAATACGCGGTGGATGAAAACACCGGGACCGTCGCATTACGTGCGTTGTTACCCAACCCCGATGGTGAGTTACTGCCGGGGATGTTTGTGCGTGCGCGCTTGCCACAAGCCGAACGAGAAAACGCCATCGTCGTTCCGCAAAAAGGCATCAGCCGCGAACCGAATGGTCAGGCAACCGCGTTGGTGATTGGTGACAACAACCTGGTTGAGAAACGTCAGGTAGAGCCAGAGAAAGCCGTAGGTAATCAATGGTTGATCCGCTCCGGCTTGAGCGCTGGCGATCGTTTGATTGTGGATGGCTTGCAGAAGATTCGTGTGGGCGCTCCGGTGACCCCGGTCGACGTGATCGCCGAGCAGCAAACACTGTCTCAGGCAGAACAGGAGTAAGTTGAATGGCGCGCTTTTTTATTGATCGCCCGATTTTTGCCTGGGTAATCGCCATCATTCTGATGCTGGCAGGTGCCT
>Ga0255776_10003183_pt1 | contig 17836 bp, 14 predicted proteins | sample 071ome_19_FD_179974 | JGI IMG/M metagenome (GOLD analysis project Ga0255776, IMG submission 179974) | Coastal salt marsh microbial communities from the Groves Creek Marsh, Skidaway Island, Georgia - 071413AT metaG (version 2) | ecosystem: Environmental > Aquatic > Marine > Intertidal zone >... | reverse complement strand
CTGAAAGTAACGTTCCAGAGTCGAGATGTTATGGTTTGGTGAAAGAGACACAGCGACCTCCTTTCTTTCATACGTCGATGTCTGTTTATAAATACAGTACTGTACATATAAACAGTTATCAAGATGATCTGGGACGTGTTGTAGGAAAGACATAAATAGACATGTGCTATCAGCAGGGCACAAAAAAGGGGCCGTAGCCCCTTTTTCGTGATGGTCGTGATGTTCAGTCTGTACTGTAGATTATGGTCAGCTCTCCCGGAATTTCCGTGTCTGCCGTCAGGTAGCCAACGCTGTCAGGTGTGTTACTGAGATAGCGCAGCATGTCCGCCTCATTACTGACCTGTAATGGTGACGAGCGACGCCCGGTAAATTTCATCTGTGCCCAGTAGGACTGCACGCGGGATTCTGACATACCAACAACCTTGGTATTGAACAGGCTGCGTGTACGATTATTGGGAGGTAACACTGCCGGATGCAGAGTCCGCCCGACTGAGGCGCCCATAAACAGATTCCGGACCTGATCCTGGCTTAACGTAAGGCCGCTCTCTTCTGTATGAGCAACGACGATAATCTTATCCCGGCTGGTATCCGCGTGTGCCGGTATCACCTGCACAAGTACGGTGAATAATAGTAATGAGAGTAGTTTTTTCATCAGAAAATCCACTCCCATGCGACCTGGTAGAGCATCGCATTTTCATTGTCTTCGTTGTCGCTGTCAGTGAAAAAACCGCTAGGGTTACGTGATTCTTCAAACAGAGTAGCTTCAGCTTTAAGCGCCATATCCAGGCGGAAGTCCCAGCGTGCGCCTAAGATATAGCTCTCAAGGCTACCGTTAGGAGTGTCGGCAAACACCTGGTAATAGGCGGCAGACAACATATCCAGTGAATCATTTCCCGTTGGAGTCTGGGGCAGTTCATTGGCGGGGTGGATTTCGCTGTAAGCACTTTTGCTGTAAGTACCGTACAGGGTCCAGTCATCGATGATATAGCCACCGAGCAGGTAGAATCCGATAACCTCTGGCGCCATCTTATAGCCGGTGACGGTTTTTACCCATTCGGCTTTGTAGAAGGAGTTAACCCGGTCATAACTGAGAGACGCCTGCAGTGCATACACCCTGCCAGAAGATTCAAGGCTATCTGCACTGTCATTAAAACCATTAGCACGGAGTGGTTGCTTAATTAATTCAACTGCAGGAATAACAGTATCGTTGTGCCCCTGGTGATAAGACATACGCAGTGACAGGTTATTGTGACTCAGTGTAGCTACCAGACCTGCCAGGTCATCGACTTCGGCTTCAACATCAACTTTCGTGCCGGCAAGAAACAGGTCGCCTTTAAAGTGGCCGTAGTAAGCTTCAAGATTCAGGGCCAGTTCACTACCAGAATAAAAATAACTGCCGCTGGCACCATTAAAGGTCGAAAACAGGTAGTTGTTATAAACCTGAGCCGGGGCGGATACCCATGGATAGGTGTAACCTACGTCCAGACTGTCGCTGTAGATAAAGAATGGTGTGCGTAATTTACCAGCGCGGAAATGCCAGGCGTTGTCCGGTTGGTAGCTCAGGTAAAGCCACTCTACACCGGAATCACGATCGCTGCTGGAATGCGCCAGAACCTGACTGGTTACCGAGAACTTATCGGTAAAATGATAGGTGGGTTGAACAGCAACGAGGGATTGCTCTGCAAAAGAGACTTCATTGGTGTAGCCTTCAAACTGCCGTTCATCATGATCAAGATAACCGCCAATTACCCGGGCAAAACCGGATAGCTCCAGGTTCTCCGTAATTTTTTCGGCGAAGGCGGATTGTGTCAGTGTAGCCAGAGCCAGGGCTGACAAACCCGCAACGAGTCTGTGTATTTTTATCATTATTACAGATGCTCCGTTTCTGTGTTTAAAGTCCGGAATCGCACTTTTCAGCCGAGTATAGTGCTGGATATACAGACGCCGGCTTGTTGTTTGTCCCATTTTATACTGGTTGGCTCGATATGTCATATGGTGTTATCCAGGTGAACATACATAACCATTCCTATCTGGCCATATGCTATTTACATGCTGCACTATACTTTCGTAGCTGGTAAAAATAATAACGAACTAAGGGGAAGAGTAAGCACATGCTGATTAAAAGCATCAGAACAGCGGTGATGTTGTTAAGCCTGATTTCGATCGCGCTGGTAGCAACTTCTGTTCTGTACTCAGCATTGCGTGAGCACAGGGAGCTTTATTCACGATACGTGGAAAGTGATTTGCGTGCGCTATCTGAAAATATGGCCAATGATCTGGTCGGCATATTGGCTAAAGAGGATCATTTTTTTGAGCTAAAACGTTATCTTCTGAGTCTGGAGCCGTATGAAAATGTCGTTGGCGCTGCGGTCTATGACCCTGACTGGAAGGTGCTTGAGGTCTACGCAGGCCAGGTCATGCTCGATCCAGACAGCCAGGTAAATCATGATTTCTCAGCATGGATCATGCGCACAGAGGGTATTCACCGCAAACACGGCGAGTTAAGCGCTGTACGTGAAATAGGTGAAGCGCCTCTGGTTATGGGGCATCTGGTGCTGATAATTGATCTGCAGGGGCCTTTGAAAACCAGCACCTGGAATCTGGCGCTAAGGATTCTTCCTGTCGCCGTGGCCGTTATTCTTATTATGGTCGGTTTGTTTTATGTACAGGCCAGTCGTTGGTTGTGGCCACTGACGCAGCTCTCTGAATTTGCACGCAAGGTGCAGGACACCAAAGACTACACCCTGAAAATTCCGGTGTATGGTAAATATGAAGTTTCTTCTCTGACGAACGATATTAACAACATGATGGATGCGATCCGCATCGAGTCTGATATTAATCAGGAGTATGTTGAGCTGCTCGAACAACGCCGGGAAGAAATGGAATATCTGGCTAACTACGACAGCCTTACCCGTTTACTTAATCGTCAGAGCTTTATGGGTATGCTGGATCATGCACTGAAAGAAAGCCGCCACGACGGACACGCAGACCTTGCTGTGATGTTTGTTGATCTCGACGGTTTTAAAGAAGTGAACGATACACTCGGTCATGAGGTCGGCGATAAGTTACTGGTCGAAGTTGCCGCCCGGTTAAAATCATATGTACCAGATGAAGACATTGTCTGTCGCCACGGTGGCGATGAGTTCCTCATTATGTGCCGTGATCCCGGTCAGGCATTAGAAGATCTGGCAGGGCAGATCGTCGCTGGCCTGAAGACAATTTTCCTGATTGATTCCTGGGAAGTTCGCATCAGTGCCAGTGTCGGCATTGCCTGGGCATCAGAGAGTGGTTTCGATACCCAGGACACCATTCGTAACGCTGACGTTGCTATGTACGCAGCAAAGAAAGAGGGTAAGTCCCGGTACAGTTTCTTCCGCCGTAATATGCTGATCGAACATCAACGCAAGATTGATATTGCTAATGCAATTGAGCCCGGTATCGAGCGTGATGAGTTCATGATCTGCTATCAGCCTAAAGTGGACGGCGATGGCCGGCCAAAAGGGGTTGAAGCTCTGGTTCGTTGGCAGAGTGAGTCACTGGGTGTGGTATCCCCTGGCGACTTTATTCCGATCGCTGAACGTTCCGGTAAAATTTCTGCACTCACCGACTGGGTGGTGGAACGAGTCTGCCGGGATGTTGCTAATTATTTCCAGCGTCTGCCAGAGCCTGTATTGGTATCTGTTAATCTGTCTGCGTTTGACCTGAAGCGTTATCAGTTTGCAGACTACATTAAGGATACCTTTGCCAGTCATGGAGTACGCCCTGAGCTGATCGAGTTCGAAGTCACCGAGCATGCGTATCTCGATAACTTCGATATGGCAAACCGCTTCTTTAATGATGTGACTGACATGGGTTGCCGTGTTGCTCTGGATGACTTTGGAACCGGCTATTCATCCCTGAGCTACCTTACCCGCATCCCGATTGATCTGATTAAGATTGATAAAGAGTTTGTTGAAAACATTGGTGCTACACCACGCGACGATGCTTTGGTACTGACCGTTATTGAGATGTCTAAGCGATTAGGTATTGAGTTGTGTGCTGAAGGGGTAGAAAACCAGTCACAGCGGAACTTCCTGAAGATGCATGGTTGTAATCTGATGCAGGGATATCTGTTCTCACGGCCATTAACTGTAGAAGAACTACCCGCGTATTTTGCTCAGGAAGAAACAGTCTGATTCAGTCATGCTGAATCAGGCTGGGGTTCTGAAATCATCACTCAGGCGCTCGCACAACGCACTGAAATCATCAGCGCCGCGACTGCGCGGATCGAATATCTGAATAGGCTCACCAATCGCAAAGGCGTCGACTAAGCGTATGTCACAGCGAATGGGGGGCAGCATACGTTGTGCGCCAAAGTGGCTGGCGACATCGTTCATAACCTGCCGGTGATGACGCTTGGTCTGACTCGCCATAGTTGGCAGAAAGCCTTTAAGCTGCAGGTCCGGATTCTCTGTTTTCTTAATGTCGTACATCAGCTTCACCAGCTGTTTAACGCCTTCGTACGACAGGTAGTGAGGAACAAAAGGAACGATCACCCAGCGTGCCGCCAACAGCGCATTGCGCAGCAGCATATCAAGAGAGGGCGGGGTATCCATGATGATGATATCGAAGGCGTCATCGACCCCCGATGATTCCAGTACACGGCTAAGGCGGTGTGGGTCGAGACGGCCCTGACTATGATCAAAATTCGGATCTGCAGGGCTTAGCCATAAGTTGGGAATATCTGTGCGGCGCAGCGATGCGACGAAATTAGCATCGTTTTTATGAAAAATATCGTGAATAAAATTATCGCGGGCTTTAATGCCCAGGCCACTGCTACAGTGTCCCTGCGAGTCGAGGTCAAGCAGCAGTACTTTCAGGCCTTTGTTGGCCAGCCCTGCGGCAAGATTGACGGAAACCGTCGTCTTACCCGTACCTCCCTTACGATTGCAGATCACCAGCCTGACTGCCATAGGACCTCCGTCAGAAGAGTTCGATAGGTGGCCGTTCGTCACGGCTTGGTGGCGCTTCGCCAGTAACGACGGTCTGATGTGTGTCTGCCTGCTCTTTCATTGTGTACAGTTTACTGAGTGACTCAATCACGTCAGTCAGATCAAGCAGAGGGTGATCAACCTGTCCGGCTACCGCATAGCTCAACAGACGGAAACGTTCTTCCAGCATACTCAGGCCGACCTGCACGTGCTCTATCTGCTGGCGGGTGACGTCCTGGAACTGGGATTCATTCAGTACTTCAATCACTGAATCCCGGACAAATTCAACCGCACCCTGAGTACCATTAGAAAGGTTATCCAGCGCACCAACGGCGTGCTCGAAATCACCGGAAATAGAGGATACAGCGTCGGTAATATTACCCAGCCAGTTCATTTCATCAGCACTGTGTTCGCTGCTCTGAGCCATTGCTTTCAGCTGATGATCAACCGTGTCAGAAACCTGAAGCACACTGTCTTCAATTTTTCCGGCGGCCTCTTCAATCTGCATCGACAGATTTCTTACCTCGTCGGCAACGACAGCAAACCCACGGCCTGCTTCGCCTGCCCGGGCGGCCTCAATCGCAGCATTAAGTGCCAGCAGATTTGTTTGCTTGGTGACGTCACGAATCAGACCGATCAGGGGCTTAAAGCTTTCTACCTGTGAAACGACATCCCGGATTGCCTGCTCTTCGCGAGCCCTTTGTTCCTCGTGAATTTCGCGATAACGGGTCATTTCGTGCAGCAGTTTCTGACTGCGGGAAATAATATCGTGGGCATTGTCGCTGATGGAATCTGCTTCGCTTTTGCCTTCGTCAAGGGCATGCAGAAAGCTCTGTGAGCGTTCGTTAATAGCCAGAAGGCGAGTCATAATCTGAGTCGCGGCACTTTCTGTAAGCTCATTAGTTTTGTCCAGGTGCGCGTTGAACAGAGCGGCAGCTGGGCTGAAACTTAATAATACTTCGCGCAGGTCCGCCAGCATCTGTTTTTCAGCGGCAGACATCACCATGACAGGCTCTGCTTCATCAAATTTACTTTGCCGCGAAGGGGCCTCATCCCCTGTTGCGTAAGCAACGAACCATTTAACCCCGAGACGGTTGAAATGGATCATGGTGAACAGAACAAATGCGAGGAATACAGCACTACCAACGTGGCTGGCTTCATACATGCTATGCATGAACAACTCTATGTAATTGAAGCCTGTCAGTAAGACGAGGAATACAACTGATGGCAATATCATGTTAGCTATCAGTGCATAGCGGTTGCGTTTTATCCGCAATTCCTGAAGGTCTGTATCACGTTTCATTATTACCTCCCCAGCCTCAGGCGCCCGGTAAAACCTGTTTGATGATTTTTATAAGATCGGATGCCGGCACAGGCTTGACCAACCAACCGGTTGCACCAAGGCGCTTTGCCTGGTCCCGCTTGGAAGATTCACTTTCTGTAGTGAGGGTAAGAATTGGAGTAAAACGGAATTTCGACATGGCGCGGAGGGCCTGGATTAACTCCATACCGCCCATGCGTGGCATATTCATGTCAGTGATAATGAGATCAGGTGTCATGGTATTCAGACGATCAAGCGCCTGCACACCATCGGAAGCGGTCTCCACCTTGAAACCATGCATTTCCAGCGATGCCTTAACACTCATGATCATAGTGGCAGAATCATCGACGACGAAAATGGTTTTGCTCATCGGCATGCTCCCTCTCTGGTAAGTAGAGATTCCAGCCATTGACGGAACCTGGGGTCGCCGGGCCATTCAGTTACCTGATTTCCGGCACAGGCCAGGGTCTGTAGTACGGCCATATGCATATGTTCACAGCCAGCCATACTGATGCTGGCATCAGGGTGTTCAATTAACCACTCGTGAAGGCCGTCGACTTCCTGGATGGTCACAATGCCAATTAATGCGGCCTCTTTATCAGTGTAGTCTATGGCCATCAGAGTACCTCCTTAAGATTAAGAACCATCAGTACTGAACCGTCGCCAATCAGAGCGGCACCGGAATAGGCCTGGATTCCAGACAGAACGCCAGTCATCGGCTTCTGGATAATATCGACGGAGCCACGGAAATCGTCGACGATGATGCCGACCACGTCAGCACCGACACGAGCGACCAGAACAGCGTGCTCATCTTCTTCATTCAGTAATTGTGGCTGACCGAGAGACAGCATCTGATTGAGCGATTTCAATGGAACAATACGATCACGCAGCACCGTCGTCTGCACGTGTTTAACGGTGTAAATTTCAGAACGTGGTACGCGTACCGTTTCCAGAACCTGATCCATTGGTATCCCCATCAGCTGATGGTCCGACTCAACGATCATGACGCGGGTAACCGCAATAGACATCGGCAGCGAGATACGGATGCGTGTGCCTTTACCCACTTCGCTGTCTAACGTCATGGTGCCATTTACTTTTTCAACGGCACTGCGGACGGCATCCATACCCACACCCCGACCTGACAGGTCGGATACGGCTTCGGCGGTCGAGAACCCTGGCAACAGCACCAGATTAAGTGCTTCACGTTCAGTCAGGCGTTGCCGTGTAGCTTCATCAATCAGGCCTTTCTCAAAGGCTTTCTGCCGGACGACTTCGGCATCAATGCCTTTACCGTCATCATGAATTTCAATCATGACCCGGTCGGCTTCCTGCGAAGCACGGATAGACAGAGTGCCGGTTGAGCCTTTGCCTGCCTTACGGCGTACTTCTGGTAATTCAATTCCGTGATCCAGGCTGTTACGAACAATGTGGATCAGAGGCTCGGCCAGAGATTCGATAATATTCTTATCGGCTTCGGTGTCTTCGCCTTCGATAATTAACTGAACTTCTTTATTCAGGCGACGGGAGATATCCCGTACCAGGCGTGGGAAGCGCATAGAGATGAACGAGAAGGGCATCATGCGGATCTGCATGATGGAATCCTGCATTTCTTCTGCAATGCGGTTAACGACGGCGTATTGCTCTTTGATTTCTCTGGCCAGCTCACGCAGACCATGTTGTTCTTCAGCACGTTTCGCCAGATAGGGGAGTGCGTTTTTCGCGACAGTCATTTCGCCGATCAGATTCATCAGACGATCAATTTTTTCCTGATCGACTTTCACGCTGCGCGAAACGCCAACAGATTGCGTTGATTTATCTTCGGCGGAAACCGCACTCTGCAGGTCGACCGCTGCAGGTTCAGTTGATACTGGCTCCGTTGGCGAAACGGCCATAGCATCATTGATTACTGTACCTGAAGCCCTCTCTCCGGTTTCATCGGAATTATCATCGTCTGCTTCGTCTACTGCTTTTTCTTCTGACTCTGTCGCACTGGTGTCAGCAGCATCTTCAGCTTCATCGTCGGACGCTGTATCGTTTTCTTCATTAGCCGCGTCGTTATCTTCGTTGCTTGAAGGAAGTTGCGAGTCGATCCAGTCGATCAGGTCGGCGGTATGGCCACGAAGCGCATCGCCAATAATTGGCTGAAGCTTTTCGAGATCTTCATGCATTTCGAGGTTCTTACAACAGTTCAGCAGAACATTCGTTACTGCCGAAATACGACCTGATGCCCATTCGTCTTCCGGCGACATTTCCAGAATCCGGCGTTGAATCGTCAGGATGTGTTCGAAGGTTGCGCGTTCTTCGTCGCTGATGCCTGATCCTGTACCGCTCTCTTCAGGCTCGGGTGTATCAGAAGCTTCGGTGCTGCTTTCATTGCCCGCAGAGACTTCCGAGTTATCAGAGTTATTAGCTTCGCCATCTGTTTCATCGTCAGATTCAGTTAACGGAGCTGTAGTCTCGTCGTCTAAAGCTGCGAGCTCAGGGAAGTCATAGGCTTTCAGATACTGGTCATTACGCAAGCGCTGCAGAATATGCTGGGCAGACTTGTGACGCGAAGACACGCCTTTATTAGTTGCGCCGGCAATATAGATCAACCAGCGCAATGCTGAGGCTGCGGTCAATTCGTCGTTAAGTAGTTCCAGAGCGGCTTTTGCCGCTTCTGCCATTTTCTTGAATTCGCCAGCAGACGCCAGTGCGCACAACTCATCTACTGTTTCTGGTGCCAGGGCATCTTTTTGTTCATTACCACGGAGCATAAATACCTGAGCCAGATCGATATCAGTGATGCTGATCTGCTCCGGGGTATAGCGGAAGTGATCTTCAATTTCTTCGATATCCGCGTTAGAGAATATTTTTAGTTCTGTCACGCATTGGTAAGGATCGAGGTCGTCAATTTTTACTCCCGAAAGATTCATACCAAGGTGGCCACAGAGCAGACCTGGTGTGACGCGCGCAATATGTAGCGGATCGTCACCCTGGAAGAAACAATCAGCAACCGGTTTATAGGTAACGCACTTAAGGTCATCCGTTACTGCGGTTCTTGCCCATAGACACATCAGCTCAGTATCAGTGAGTTCATCGAGAAGATCACTCGATGGCACAAGAATCTCAGCGGCTTTAGGGCGACGGCTGGCGCGTTTGGTTACAGTACTCTTAGTGTTCTTCGATTTCTCAGCAGGTTTCTTTTTAGCAGCTGATTTTTTCGAGGTTTCTGTTTTAGTTTCTGTCTTGGCTTCTTTTGTATTACTTTCAGCTTCAGCAGCGGGTTTATCGACTTCTGAATCAGAAGTATCTGCTGCAGCACCGATCTGTGCCCGCAATTGTGTTTCCAGCTGAGTCGCCGCTTTGGTATCTGAAACTGGGTTGCCATCGGTTTCTTCTATCTTGTCGCAGAACTGACTGACGTAATCCATTGCTTCAAACAAAAGGTCGGTCAGGGTCTGACTCCACAGTTCTGGATTTTCCCGTGTTTCTGACATCAGGTCTTCTGCAGCGTGCAGAACACGGGTCAGGTCCGGAAATTCGAACAGACCAGTGTTACCTTTCAGGGTGTGTACCAGTCGGAACAGTTCGGTAACTGTCGTTTGCTTGTCGTCCGTTTTTTCTGCTTTCAACAGCTGTTCGCTGATGTCCTGAAGCAGATCCCGGGATTCGGATATGAACTGTAAAAGTAACGGTGTCATACGCGCTCCTCTCCCATCAACATGCGTACATAGGTCATCATCTGCAGCGGTTTGATGGGTTTCACCATGTACAGGTTGGCACCTGAAAAATAGGCTTTGGTATGATCAAGTTCCGCTGCTTCCGTCGACACCATGATGGCTGGTGCCTGATCCATAACTTCTTTTCTCAGCTGGCGCAGGAATTCATAACCATCCATTTTTGGCATATTGATATCGACAATGTAGAGGTCGAAGGTATGCTCCAGTGCTTTTTCCAATGCTTCGATGCCATTAACGGCTTCGTCCACGGTGTAACCCGCCGATTCAAGAATGTTACGGTGATACATGCGCACTGTACTGGCATCATCAACAATAAGTATCTGTTTCATTTTGCCTCCAGTGGTCGCTGATAAACGATGGCTTCGGGAAATTTCTTAACCCGGTATAAAGGAGATATCCGCCCCATGGATTCAGTATGACCAAGGCAGATGTAGCCTCCTGGAGACATCGCTTCAAACATATATTCGGCAGCCAGTTTTCGTGAAAGATCGTCGAAATAAATCAACAGATTGCGACAGAAAATAACGTCGATGTTGCGCATGGCACGGACATCGGCAGGTTCTGAAAGGTTAATCCGGGTGAATTCAACAGCATCCCGGATATCTTCAGATACCTGGTGCCCACCGGTAACACTCTTGAAATAGCGACGTTTCCAGGATGGAGGTACGTTGCGGATCGAACGTTCGCTATAGATGCCTTGCTGTGCAGTACTGAGAATCTGGGTATCAATGTCAGATGCAATAATCTCGACATCCCACTCATTGATGCCTTCCCATTCTTCCAGCAAGTACATTGCAACAGAGTAGGGTTCCTCGCCAGAAGACGATGGGATACACCAGATGCGTATGGGCTTGTTCCTGTCATGTCGGCTGACAATATCAGGCAGCATTGAGTTAATCAGACAGCGGAACTGATAGTCTTCACGCAGAAAGTAGGTTTCGTTGACCGTCAGCGAGTTAGTCAGACGCTGTAACTCTTCGCCGCTTGCCTGAAAGCGCAGCGTGGTAAAATAGTGCCGGAACGAATCGGAGTTGGTCATCTTGATTCGTTCGCTTAATCGCTTATCTACGAAGTAGCGCTTACTTGAATCGAATTTTATGCCGGTCTTTCGATAAAAAAACTCGGAAAATTTTTCGAAATCCTGAGCGCTGATCTGGTGATCTGTCATTAAGCTCAGTCCCCACTGATCCGTTTGATGGCAACGTCCGCCGCGAACTGGATATACGGTTCATCGGGGTAACGGTCTTTCAGTGTTTTCAACGCAGGTAGTGAGGCTTCACTACCTACTTCACCCAGCAGGTCAACTGCGGTGGCACAGACGTTAACGTGCTCATCATCGTGGATAACATCACGAAGCCAGACCTCGACATCCGGGTGGCAGAGAGACTCAAGAATATTCACTGCAAATATGCGTACGTCTGGATCAGGATCATTCAATAACGACGCCATAATATGTGAAACTTCCTGAGGAAGATGTTTCATCGCTTCAATGGCTTCATTACGCAGACTGGCATCTTCGCTACGCAAACAGGAGACCAGCCCTTCGACTGAATCGGCATCACCGAGTTGAGTCAGGCTACTTAAAATTACCTGGCGAACACTTGAGTCGGTTTCAGCATTAAGCTGATCGAGTAATAGCAGGGATGCGCCGGGGCAGTTCACAATGTCACGTGCCGCCCAACGACGAGTAGTTGCCGAGTCTGCAATAAGCTCTTCGCGAAGGGTATTACAGTCACGCTCCTGTTCACCTGTTTCTTGCGACGCTTGCGTTGTCGATTTTTTCAGTCCCATACGTACCTCCGGTCAGGCGCCAGCAAAACGGGTGATTTCATTGGCGATAGCCTGAGCTGGCAGGACTTTTCCAGCCCCATTTAAATTAATCAGCTCTTGTGGCATGCCAAAAACGATGGCGGTTTCTTCACTTTCTGCGATTGTAGGTGCCCCTCGGCGATGCAGTTCACTGAAGGCTTTTGAGCCGTCATGACCCATGCCGGTGAGCATAATGGCAAGTACTTTCTCAGGAGAGCAGTTGCGTATTGCGGAGCGCCCGAGGAGCTCTACTGATGGGTGCCATAGGAATTCACTGTCTTCAGGTTTCATCTGTGCGTAGAGCTGGTTATTGCGTTTTACCAGTGTAATGTCTGCGCTGCCTCGGCCTATGTAGACTGTACCTGTCTCAAGCGGTGTCGCCTTACTGACTTCCTGCACTTTTACTTTGCAGGCCCGGTCCAGGCGGTTGGCGAGAGAGGCGGTAAAGCTCGCTGGCATATGTTGTGCGACCACAATGGCGGCATTCAGGTTGGCTGGTAGTGCGGGCAGAATATCTTCCAGCGTTCTGGGGCCTCCTGTCGAAACGCCAATAATGACGACCTTATCCCGCAGACCAATGGCTTTACCGCTTGTTTTTCCCGGCACGGGGGCTGGAGCTTGTGGCCGTGTCGGCGTAGTGACTGCTTTCTTTAGGGGCGCACTTGCCGGCCTCTGCTGCTGCGCCCCCCGCAGGCGAGCTTTTGCAGCTGCTTTAACTTTATCAATCAAAGTGGTAGCAATGTCATCAACTGACATCGAAATAGTACCGCCTGGTTTTGCGACAAAATCTACTGCGCCGAGGTTGAGTGCCTCGAATGTAGCGAGAGCGCCCTTGGTCGTGAGCGACGAGACCATGATCACAGGTACAGGGCGCTCTGCCATGATGAGCGACAGTGCCGATATGCCATCGAGTTCTGGCATGTTGATATCCAGAGTCACAACATCGGGTTTAAATTCCCGATTTTCCACAACCGCTTCATTTCCATTACGAGCGTGGTGGATGATGAATCCTCCTTCCGCTTCGAAGAGCTGAGTCAGGTGGCGGCGCATCAGCGCCGAGTCGTCGACAATAAGAATTTTCAACATGAGATCACTGTCCTCCGGCCACGCTCTCTACGTTTTTCAGGGTTGCTGCATCAATTAACGCATCAGGGTTAAGTAGCTGAATCATGCGGTTTGCTTTCTGCATATTGGCCATGCCAGAGAAAAGCTCACCGTCTTCATCCGCAATACGTGGTGATGGTTCTTTGCAGCCCTCAGGTAAGCGCAACACTTCTGTTACCTGATCGACAATAAATCCGGTGCGGGTACCGTGTACCAGAAAGACGACAATGCGCTGTCGTTCGGAGCGCTCTGCCGACTCAAGACCAAGACGGATACGCAGGTCTATCACTGGTAGAACGATGCCGCGAAGATTAATCACACCTTCGAGGAAGGCCGGTGACTTAGGTACCCGGATCAATTCTTCCGGTACCCGGACGATTTCCTGGATGCTGGTAATGGGCACAGCAAATTCTTCTCCATCCAGTTTGAAGACAACGACCTGGTTTTCATCGACCGTGTCATCATCTTCGTATTCCTGCATATCCTGTTCTGCCTCGGCCATCGTTTCCTCCGGGAGTTCATTGAGCGATTCGAGCAGGTCTTCGTTACCGAACAGGCGTTCGATAGAGAGAATTGAGACCATGCGTTTACCATCATTGAGACGACAGATATCGGTGATGTCTGAGAGCTCAGCTTCGCGTGCCATCACCGGAGCCAGCGCCTCGACATCCTCTTTAGTCACACGTAATACTTCACTGACACTGTCGACCACGATACCCACAGAGTATTTATCAGCGGCTACCACAATGACGCGGCTTTTTTCATCGGGGGTGCGCTGCTCCAGCGCAAACATGGTACGCAGATCGACCAGAGGAAGGAGCTGGTCACGCAGATTCATCAGACCAAGAATATGAAATGCCGAACGCGGAACTTCGGTAACGTTTTCGGGCATCTGCACGATTTCTTTGACGTCGGCGATATCAATCGCATATTCCTGCGTATTAATGATAAAGCTCACCAGCTGAACGTTGTCTTCTTCGTCTTCATCGTTGTCTGCGCTGTGCGTATCTTCGAGGAGCGCGCCACCAATCAGACTGCTTTCGTGGGCAAGCTTTTCAAGGTGAGCGAATTCCTGTTTCACCAGGGTATCGAAATCAACGATCATCACCATGCTGCCAGCGCTGCTGTTGCGGATAACGCCTTTAAGAATATCGGTGTCTACCGTTGTTTTTACTGATGCGATATCTTCAATCTGGTCGGGCGCGGCCTCAATTACGCTGGCGACTTTATCTACGACAAAGCCGAGTGGCTGACCGGTATCGATGACGACAGCCCGGGTCGCTTCGTCCTGCTCAGCATCTGGCAGACCAAACAGGTATCGCAGCGAGATAATTGGCAGCACTTTGCCACGCAGATTCGACAGGCCGGTTAACGACGTTGGCGCGAGTGGTACGCGCACGACTTCAGGTACACGAATAATTTCCTGTACCGGATTCATGTCGACGGCGAACAGCTCATCGCCTACGCGAAAGGTCACAAACTGTAGTTTGTCACCGTGATCGTCTTCGCTGGCGTTGGTTTCAACAATCTCTTCGGCCGTATTCATGGCAACCCCTTACATGCTCTGCAGTTCGTCAGCCAGTGAAGCAATTTCTTCGATTGCCTCGGCCAGTTCGTCTGCACCTGTGGATTGCTGTTCCGCGGCTGTAGCCGCTTCGTCTGCAGCTTTTTCTGCTTCCTGGGCGGCTGCGGCGATCTGCTCGGAGCCCTTTTTAACCTGCAGAATGGCTGAAGAAATATCTGCGGAGGCGGCGAGTATCTCGTCGGAGCCTTTTTCGACCATCAGAATTTCGCTCTCGATCTGAGCAAGATTGTCGGTAGAGGCCTTCGCCTTTTCTGATTCCTCCTGAGCCGATTTTACGATTTCATCAAGGTCATTACTGACGTTATAGATCTGATCCTGCACGGACTTCACCAAGTCTTTAATGCGGTCAGCATTTTCAGCAGAGTCCAGTGCGAGGTTACGGATATCGGTGGCAACCACCACAAATCCTTTACCGAATTCACCTGCCCGGGCGGCTTCAATGGAGCCGTTCACTGCAAGCATGTTGGTCTGAATAGAGACCATCGATATGGCTTCGACAATCTTATCGATGCGGCGTGACACCAGCTCCAGGTCGCGTACCTGACGAATGCTCGCCTGAGTAGCTTCAACGGACGCACCGATGCCGTGGATCAGTTCATCCACAGATCGTTTATTTGTGTTCAGGGTTTCTTTGATACCTGCGATTTTTTCCTGGCTCGTGGTCGCTCTCTCCTGAGCGGTTTCCAGACCTCGTTCAATCTGGTTGATTGCTGCGGAAGATTCTTCGGTTGCCGCAGCGGCCGTCTGAGCGCCAAGACGGATCTGTTCGATTGCCGCCATAATTTGTGTGGCCGCACGGTTTATTTCCTGTACTGCAGAAGACAGTTCTTCTGCACTTGAGGCCACTTCTTCGGCACTCTTGGCAACGTCGGTGGAGTTACGCAGGTCATCGGCCAGGTCATACAGGCTCTGCGAAGCACGTTCGCATTCATCAAGTGCCTGGCTTTGCTCATTTACTGTTTTTGCTGATTCTTCTGCAGCTGCAGACTGTTCTTCAGCGGCACTGGCGATATCTTCCATGCCTTTTAAGGCCTGCTTAGCGGCAACATTGGATTGCTCTGCGCCGCTTGAGATTTCTTTAGCGCCGTCGGCAATGGCGGTCATATCCCGACGGATACCAATCAGCTGGTCGCGGATTACATGCCCTTTTTCAACTTCACCCTCGACCCGTTCTGAGGACTCTTTAATCCCTTCAGCGATGGTCTGTACTTCATGCTGAATCTGTTTCACCAGGGTCTGAATCTGGTTGGCGCTCTGTTCGGATGTTTCGGCGAGTGTCCGTACTTCGTCAGCAACAACGGCAAAACCTTTACCGTGTTTGCCGGCACGAGCAGCCTCAATCGCGGCATTCAGGGCCAACAGGTTGGTCTGATCGGCGATTCTGACAACGGCTTTAACTATGTCACCGATGTTGGCAGCTTGTTTTTCAAGATCCGACACCATTTCGACTGAAGCAGCCTGGCGGCTCGCTGCTTCCCGGACGTTTGAGACCAGACTGTCGATGTCGTCACTGGTGCGGCGGATGATGCTGGTCAGGGTCTCGCAGCGTTCACTGGAGTCTTCGGCATTTTTTAACTGCGCACTCAGTGATGAGTTGACCTGATTAAACGCGGCAAGTGACTCTTGTGCAGCACCACTGCTTTGCTCAGCAGTGACAGCAATCTGATCTGATGCGCTCTGAAGCTGCTGGCTGGCGGCAGCGGCTTCCGTAATCCCGGATGACAACTGTCCAGCTGCCGCGGCTATCCGTTCGGCGGCTTGCTGTTGCTTGGCGAGTGTTCGTGCCTTACGGCGCTGAGCTTCTGCCTCTTTAGCGACGTTCGGATCGACATTATTGCTGGATTTTGACGCACCAGAAGACTGGTTTTTTTTGACAAGTGCCATGTTCTATTTCCTGCCAGGTTGGGCACAGTCACCGCGGTAACATCACCAGAAATGTTTTGAGACGGACTGTGCTTATCTATCAAGATGGCCTGAGGCGATTCAACTGGTGTTGCGTTTGGGCCACTTATAACAAGAAACGATAGACGCCGATGGCTGACTGTCAAAATCAGCAGAACGTTGAAAAGCCCTTGAAAAAGGAAGGGAATTACAGAAATTAAACAGGTTCAGCCCGGGATCAGACAGGAATGACACGTCAAAGCTGAATTATCGTAAGCAAGTGTAATCCGGGGGCAGGAAGCCCCTGGCTGCTTATCACTGTTGATATGTATAAATGACAATTTTTATCACGAAAAATTCTTTACGATATTGTTCCGTTTATTTGGCGCTTGTCTCTGACCTTTGTGAATTCATCCTGGCCATCAAAGTGGTCACCAAAGTGGCCATCAGAGCTTCATCCTAATGCGGTATCAAGAATCATCATCAACGCAAAACCTGTCATAAGCCCTAAGGTTGCTGCTGTCTGGTGACCATTTTTGTGCGTTTCCGGAATTACTTCATGTGACACCACAAAAATCATTGCACCGGCAGCGAGGCCAAGGCCTACGGGGTAGGCGATCATCAGACCGCCACCCAGACCCAGGCCGATAAAAGCACCGAGGGGTTCGAGCAGGCCAGTAGCGGCTGCAACAGTCACGGCCGTTATATTGGAAAATCCTGCAGCCCTGAGTGTCAGTGCAACAGCCAGACCTTCGGGAATATCCTGGAGTGCGATGGCCGTTGCCAGAGGAACGCCGACACTCAGGTCTCCACCAGAAAAACTCACCCCAATCGCCATGCCTTCTGGCAGGTTGTGTAACGCAATGGCGAACACGAATAACCAGGCGCGGTCACAGCGCTCGTAACCCGGACCGCAGGGGCCTGTATGTTGGTGTTCATGGGGTGTGAACTCATCCAGCCCAAGCATCAGCAGGGCTCCCATGGCCAAGCCGAAGACAACCAGTAAACCACCACCGACGGCATTACCGGATATCTCAGTACCAGCTTCGATTCCGGGCAGGATCAGTGAGAAAGATGCCGCTGCGAGCATCATTCCTGCCGCAAATCCCAGCATGCTGTCTTCAAGAACTCTTGGGATTGAACGTAAGAACAGAGCCGGTAAAGCACCCAGTGCAGTACCGGCCAGACCAGCGGCACCGCCAAGCATGGCATAACTCAGAAATTGAGAGTCAGGCCCACGACTGATATGCAGCAGGCTCTGTATTATCAGTGCTATCACGACAACAATCGCTGCTACCAGTCCGGCTGCAACAGCCGGGTGAGCTTGGGCGTGTGTGGCGAATACTTCACGCCAGCTGGTGTCGTTAACAGGCAAATTTGGTTGGTTCATAACTCGGGTCTGTTTGTCGTGCCACAGATACATGTGTGGAAAGGAAATTAAGTT
>Ga0255776_10003180_pt1 | contig 17851 bp, 13 predicted proteins | sample 071ome_19_FD_179974 | JGI IMG/M metagenome (GOLD analysis project Ga0255776, IMG submission 179974) | Coastal salt marsh microbial communities from the Groves Creek Marsh, Skidaway Island, Georgia - 071413AT metaG (version 2) | ecosystem: Environmental > Aquatic > Marine > Intertidal zone >... | reverse complement strand
ACGTTGGCAGCGCAAAATTCGCTTTGCGAGCAATCGGGTGGTCGATTCCTTTTAGGGATGGGCGTTTCTCACAAGCCGCTGGTCGAGGGTGTTCGAGGGCTGAATTACGGTCCGCCCGTCGCGACTATGCGGTCATACTTAGAGAAGATGGCTGCATCGCCTTACACCGGGGTGATGCCCGCTGATCAACCAAAGACCGTGATTGCGGCACTCGGGCCGAAGATGTTGGCGCTCGCTGCTGAGCAAACCGCTGGGGCTCACCCTTATTTTTCCTCGCCTGATCATACGGCGATGGCGCGAAGCGTGATGGGACCGGATGCCTGGCTGTGCCCCGAGCAGAAAATTATCTTGGAAACCGACCCGGAGAAGGCGAGGGCACTGGCGAGACCTGTTGCGGGGATATACCAGAAGCTTCCGAACTATCGAAACAATTGGTTGCGGATGGGGTTGACCGAGGACGATATTGACCAGTTATCAGATAAGTTTATTGATACCACCTTTGCCTGGGGTTCGGTTGCGGCCATCGAAGCGCGTATCCAAGCGCATCTTGATGCCGGTGCGAATCACGTCTGTATCCAGCCAGTAAATCCTAGTGGCCAATTTGGTGAACTCCACTGGGAGGCGCTTGAGGCGCTTGCCCCGGGTAACGCTTAGCCTTCGGCTCGGCTGCGATTGCGTCAGCACGCGCAGCCATTATTTTGAAGGGTTAGAGGTGGTCGCAGAGGGCTACCCAGCCAGTTGGCCGTGATAGTTGAAGCTACGGCCGTCGACTTTGTTCCAGTAGACGTCGAGACGCGGGTCTTCAACAGCCTCTCCTCTCAGCAAGGCGCCAGGCTCGACATGAGGGAAGATTTGATCAGCGAGTCTGATTTCGCTGGAGGACAATCGCCGGACGATGTGTCGTCGGGTCAAGTGTGTGGGGTGAGAAATGCCTGCCGCGCCGATGAGCTCACCGACGATGCGCAGGGTGTTGTTGTGAAAGTTGGCCACGCGTTGCGCTTTTAGGTCGACATCAACCACTCGGTATCGGGTTGGGTCCATGGTTGCAATGCCCGTGGGGCATCGTCCGGAGGCGCAATCTCTTGCTTGGATGCACCCCAAGGCAAACATAAAGGGCCTCGCCATATTGATCCAATCCGCACCGAGCGCACAGTGACGGACGATGTCGTACGCGCTGACGATCTTGCCGCTGGCGCCGATTTTGACTCGATTTCTGATGCCCGCCCCGATTAAGCAGTTGTCCACAAACACAAGGGCATCGGCAAGCGGGCAACCCAAGTGGTCGGTGAATTCTGCCGGCGCTGCGCCCGTCCCACCCTCAGCACCATCCACGGTAATGAAGTCGACAAAGCGTTGTTCCGTCACCATGGTTTTGACGATTGCGATGAATTCCCAGGGGTGGCCAATACATAATTTAATCCCCACCGGTTTGCCACCGCTTGAGGCTCGCAACTGATCCACGAAATCGAGTAGTTCGGTGGGCGTGCTGAAGGTGCTGTGCGAGGCTGGACTGATGCAATCAACCCCCATGGGGATGCGCCGTGTTTCTGCGATCTCTTTGGTTACTTTTCCAGCGAGTAACATTCCGCCATGCCCCGGTTTGGCGCCCTGAGAAAGCTTGATTTCAATCATCTTGACCTGAGGCAGTCGTGCCTTGGCTTCAAAAAGCCCAGGATCAAACCGGCCTTGATCGTCACGACACCCAAAATACCCTGTTGAGATTTGCCAGATCAGGTCGCCTCCGCCCGCCTCATGGTACTTTGAAAGCGAGCCCTCGCCCGTGTTGTGAGCGAATTCACCCAGCCGTGCGCCGGTATTCAATGCTTGAATGGCGGTAGGGGACAGTGCGCCAAATGAGGTGCCAGAGATATTCAGAAGCGACATATCGTAGGCCTGATCACCTTCGCCCACGTGTGTTGTAAAGTCTTTCTGGTGGATTTCAATGGGTCTGAGTGAATGGTTCAGCCAGTCGTAATCTTCCTCGTAGAGATTCTTGATCGTGCCGAGCGGTCTTGCCGCGAGTATCGAACGTGCTCGCTGGTAAACCATGTCTCTCTGATTCCTCGAGTAGGGAACCTCATCATCGTCATCCTCCCAAAAATACTGTCGTAATTCCGGGCGAACACTTTCAAAGAAAAATCGAGCTTGCGCCAGTATCGGGAAGTTCGCCCGAACTCCCGAGCCTTTTTGCAAGTACTCGTAAATGCCAAAAAGGAAAAGGAAGAAGAACAACCCACCCGTTGTGATGACAAAAGGTGTTCGGGTGCCTGTCTCGAATGCGAAGACGCAAGCCAGCACCACCAAAAAAGCATAGGTGATGACTGAATACCGACCGAAAATCCAATCCATCATGTCCGACGTCCCTCTTGTTCGCCTAGAGACACAAAAAGTAAGGCGAATCGAGTGGGTGAGCAAGCGAAGTTTTTTGAGCATGAGAACGGGGCGCTCGATTGCTCTTTCTTTGAGGTGTGGGGCGACTTCGAACGCCACTGGGGGTTCAGCGCCTCATCGAGAGGCAGACCCATGGAATTTCGCTCGAGCAACCGTTTAGAGAGGCGGCTCCTCCGTTCAGGCGTTCGATTGCTAAAAAGAGAGGCTTATAGGTGTGCTGCACCAAGCGGAGGTGACACGAAACGGAGAGTCGCTCGGCAACTCAGTGAATGAAAAGCAAATAGATTGAGGCTAGGACGAGTTGCAAGAAGGCAAACGCGAATGCTTTGGTCACGAACTCAATGAATGAAAGTTGAATCTTGTATTTATGTATCAAGGTCACCGCAACCACTGTCGAGGCAGAGCCAATGGGCGTGATGTTACCGCCTAGGTTCGCGCCAAAGATAACGCTCCACCAAGCGGCGGCATCAGAAGACAGCCCCATCCCGGCTAGGATCTTGCCTAGCATTGCCGCGAGCGGGATGTTGTCGGTCACAGAGCTCGCTGTGGCGCTCGCCCAGAGCAGCGCGGTACCCCCTGCGTGATCACCTAACTCGAGGAGCCAGGCGATCCAACCGCCAATCATGTGCAGCACTTGTGCATGCTCCATGACGTTAATGACCATGAAGAGCGTCATGAAAAAGATGATCAGATCCCAATCGATGCCGCGATAGAACGCATCGACATCGTGCCTAAATCGAATTAAAGCGATCATCGCGAAGAGCAGGGCAACGTAGCCCATGCCTAATCGATCGATCAGCGGCAGAACAGATTGAAGAGAGAACGCGCCAATGAGAAGAACGAACAAGAGAATCGAATAGTTGAAAAATAAGGGGCTTGGTATGCCGTCCCGCTCGTCAAACTTTTCCACCTGGCGACATGCGTCCTCGATTTCTTTAGGGTCCTTTAATCCTTGAACGTCGAAAACGTGAGCGGCGAGCACCAGCGTCGATGCGGTGGCAACGACCACGTAAGGTGCAGCGACAAGGAAGAATTCGACAAACGTAATACCGGCAAGGTTGCCTACGATGATGTTGGGCACCGAACTGATGAGCGTTAGGAGGCCACCGATATTGGTCAGCAAGCCCTCGGTGATCAAAAAGCCCAAAAGCAAGGATGTTCTGCCCAGTCGTTCAAGGCTCACAGCAGTGAGCGAGCCAATGATGATCATTGCGGTCACATTATTGAGCAGGGCAGAGAACAAGACGGTGAGGACCCCGTAGAGCCAGAGCAACTTACGGGGATCGCCTTTGGATAGTTTGGTCAGACGGACAGCGATAAATGAAAACAGCCCGGATCTTGAGGTGACATCGACGAAGAGGCTCGCCCCAACAATGATGGCGATGACCTCCCAATCGACGGCTGGAATATATACCGGTAGTGCGATCGATTCGCCAAAGGCGTTCACCACTGGACCAAAGGGCAACAAATCGAAGTAGGTTGCAAGGAGGAGTGACAGAACGGCGAAAAGCCCTGTAATGAGCGACTTTTTGGCGTGAAGCGTTTCCTCAAAGGCAAGGCATAAGACCATCAAAATCAAAACTGCTGCGAAGAGCCATGTGATATTCTGCGACACGCCGGACTCAGCGCTAGCAAACGCCATCGGAGACTGAGCGCTAAAAAGTAAAGCGATGAGCCCCCAGAAGGTGTAGGCGCATACGGTGTGCTTTCGCTGAGCTTGCAAGGCGCTCATAAGATCATGAGCCCCACATCCGGATGATCCAGTGCGATCCCGGACGCAAGCCCTCGATTCACCGCACGATCCCCATCTCGACCATCGACGGCTACGAGCGTAGGCGAATAATCTTGAATCCAAGAGAGATAAGTTGGCAGCATAATCGCTTGTGCGAGCGCATGCGTCACCTTGATGTCGGGACGCGACTTAAAGATGCCGGTTAAACAACTTGTCATAAACGCCGTGCTCTCGTGCAGGAGCTCTTGCTGGAGCGCGTGGCGTGTCGTTTCCGTCGGAATATCCTTTACCCGCTGGATGCTTCGCATCAGCTTCTCTATCTGATCTTGAGGCTCAACGCGCATCAACTTGAGGTCACCATCGGTGGGCGTGGCCATGACGCCCCAGTTCACGAGGAGATGGTTGTCGAGCGGAAAGTCAATCAATAGTGCTGACCGCTTATTCGTCATATGCCGGTCGAGGCAGGTCTCATCTGACAAGACCCAGAGCGGTGCAGGATGATGCTGAATCAAAAAATCGGCCAGTCCGCCCAGCCCCCGATGCCAAATCGAGTCACCTTGGCCAATGTGACGCTGACTGACGATGAGGTCGGGTTTGGGCGCCGCGAGTCGGCCGAGGAGCGCCGCTCTGTCGAGAGAAGCGTCGACAAAAATGATTTCAATATGAAGATCCGGATGCGTTGGGCCGAGCCAATCTCGAAGTGTCTTCGCTATTACATTCGCCTCTCGCGAGCGCTCTGCCAGCAAAGCGATGTTCCTGAGCGGGGGTGGTGCCAGTTCGAATTCGATGCGCTCGGCACTTCGAAAAATCGATTCGAAGATGTCGAGTCGGGGGTCAAGTTGATCCATGACCACAGTTTTAACGGTAAGAGAACCCAGCTTCAATAGCTGAAATTATCGCGCCGCATCATAGGAGAAGACGCTCTGGGTAAGACATCGCGAGGGTTTCCTTCTGAACTTCGATGCATGACAACGCGATTCGGATCGCGGTAGTCTTGGAATAAGGCTAAGCACGGGTAGGCTAGGAATGAAACAGGTAGATGCCGTAATTGTTGGCGCAGGCTTTTCGGGTTTGTATTTGATGTACCGTTTTCTGAAGGCCAATCGAACAGCGGTGGTGTTGGAGCAAGGCGATGATGTCGGTGGCACCTGGTATTGGAATCGCTACCCAGGGGCCCGGTGCGATGCGGAAAGTCTCGCGTACTCTTTCTCGTTCTCAGAGGATCTAGAGCAGGAGTGGTCGTGGAGCGAGCGTTACGCGCCCCAGCCAGAAATTCTGGATTACGCAAGGCACGTGGCTGATCGCTTCGGGCTTCGTCCTCACATCCTTTTCAATACGAAGGTGTCGAGCGCTCATTGGGATGAAGCGGCGGGCGTCTGGACAGTGACGAGCGATCAAGGTGAGTCATTTGTCGGCCGCCATTGCATCATGGCCACCGGTTGTCTCTCTGTTCCGCAATTGCCGGATATTCAAGGCCTCGATGACTTTAAGGGGGAGCGATATCAGGCGAGCCTTTGGCCTCATGAAGGTGTGAGCTTTTCAGGCAAACGGGTGGGGATCATTGGCACTGGATCCTCCGGAATTCAAAGTATTCCGGTGATCGCCGAGGAGGCCGATCAATTGACGGTGTTCCAGCGCACACCCAACTTCAGCGTGCCGGCAAAAAATGCCCCTTTGGATCAGACTTGGGTTGAGGCTTTCAAGGCACATTATCCGGCACATCGGCATAACCATCGTATCGGAAACGGCAGCGGCTTCGGAGATTTGGATATCGAACCCAAGGGGGCTGTGGAAGACCCGATTTTATTTTCTGATGTCTCAGAGGCAGAGGCCCACCAGCTTTTGGAGGCCGCGTGGCAAAGGGGTGGCGCTCGGTTCATGGCGGCTATTGGCGATACCATGATGAACCAGACGGCGAACGATTTTGCCCGTTCCTTCATCCACAAAAAAATTCGCAGCATTGTAAAGGATGAGGCCACGGCTGAAGCGTTGTGCCCGACCAATCACCCAGTGGGCACGCGTCGAATCTGCGTGGATATCGAATATTTTGAAACCTACAATTTGCCGCATGTCCGGCTATTGAATGTCGCTAAGGATCCGATCCAGCGGGTCACTGAAACGGGTGTCCAGACGGCGTCCGAGCATGTGGATTTGGACGTGTTGGTGCTCGCCACAGGCTTCGACGCCATGACTGGTGCACTACTGAATATCGACATCCGCGGTCGGAACGACCGAGCACTGTCGGATGAGTGGGCTGCCGGCCCGCGGAGCTATTTGGGATTAATGATGGCTGATTTTCCGAATCTCTGGACGATCACTGGGCCGGGAAGTCCGTCCGTGCTGTCAAACATGATGGTGTCGATTGAGCAGCACGTGGATTGGGTGTGTGAATGCTTGGATTGGCTGGACGAACACAATCATCAGAGGATCGAGGCGGATCGCGCGGCCCAGGATGCCTGGGTGGCCCATGTTCAAGAAGTGGCAGAGGGGACCCTGTTCCCGAAGGGTGGTTCCTGGTATCTCGGTGCAAACGTACCCGGTAAGCCGAGGATCTTTATGCCCTATGCCGCAGGGGTTGGCCCTTACCGAATCATTTGCGACGAGGTGGCGGAGGCAGGCTACCGAGGATTTATCGTCGATGCCGTAGAAGCCGCGGCGAGTTAATTCAGAGCCTTTGAGCATTTCACGCGCCCAATGGTCGGTAGTAGGCCTTGACTGATCGCCCCCTGAGTTTGGTTATTCCGCCTCCGTGACGATGGATTCAATGAAGAGAACCCCGTACTCAATTGAAGTGATGTGGCGCTCGCTGGCGTGTTTGTGGCTTTTTATTTCGAGCGCAACGGCATCGCCCTGGCTGTTGGCTCAGTCAATCAAGATCCTCTATACCAACGACATTGAGAGCGTCTTCGATCCGTTGCCGGCCTATTGGCGGGATGACATGTCAGCCATCGGAGGCATGGCAAAACTTTCATCCCTCATTCAGCAAGAGCGTCAAGGTGAATTCCCAGTTTTTTTATTCGATGCTGGTGATATGTTTACCGGCGCGCTGTCCAAGAAAACCGGCGGTACGCTGGTTTTCGATCTGTATGGGCAAATGGGATACGACGCGGTCAATCTGGGCAATCATGAGTTTGAATATGGTTGGCAGCAGTTGGTTCGAGTTCTGCCTCGGGCGACCTATCCGGTACTGAACGCGAATATTGTCCACGAGGGCGGCGCTGCGTTTGGTCGACCTTATGCCTTGATCGAAAAAGCGGGCGTTCGCGTTGCCGTCATCGGGTTGATGGGCATCGACGCATTCCTCAACACCATGATGCCAGCAAACCGCAAGGGGCTGGCCATTCAGCCGCTTGAATCCTCTGCTCAATCCTGGGTTGATCTGTTGCGACCTGAAGTTGATCTCCTGGTGTTGCTCACACACCAGGGTCGCACGGCGCCGATGCAGACGAATAAGGAAGACGATGCAGAGGTGCAGCGAGGCATCGAGGAAGAGCTCGAGCTCGCTGGCGCCCTTCGCGGAGTTGATTTACTGATCGCAGGTCATACCGATCATGGTTTGGTGGAGCCCGTGAGACACCCAGCGACTGGCACCTGGATTGTTCAAACCTACGGACAGGGTATGCATCTCGGGGTCCTCGAATTAGAACGAGATGCGCGGGGGACCTGGCAAGTACAGAACGCGGCATTGAAACCGGTCAATGCAGACGTGTTGCCAGACGATCCAAGCGTCGCTGAGCGCATTACCGCCGCGAGGCTACAGTTCCCTGAGCTTCAAGAAGTGGTCGGTTCGCTCACCGCGCATGTGGTAAGGCGCTACTACCATGAATCCACGATGGGTAACTTGGTCGCGGATGCGCTGAAGTCAGCTGCGGGCACCGAAATAGGCATGATAACGCCTGGCGCTTTGAGGTCAGACCTTGCGGCTGGGCCGGTCACCAAAGAGGCCGTGCTGAATGTGTTCCCCTTTATTGACCGGGTGACCCGCCTTGAGGTTTCGGGCCGAGTCTTGCGCTCGGTTATTGAGCAAGGTCTGCGGCGAGATTATGGATTACCTAATTTTTCTGGTTTGTCGCTGACCTTTGTGCTTGGCCCACCGCCCGACGCAACCTTGCTCGAGGCGTTTGTGAACGGGCAACCCTTGGATGATGATGCAATGTACTCGCTCGCTACGGGGTCCTTTACGGCGACAGGTGGGGAAGGCTATGAGCAATTGCCGGCGCACATTAAGCTTCAGCTTGATCTCAGTGTTGCAGATGCCATTGCTCGTTATATCAGCGAGCACAGCCCGCTGGCAGTGCCGCCATTGGGGCGGCAGCGAGTTCTTTCGTCGAGGAGAGACTTGCCAGAAGCACCCTAATCGCGTTGAATCGGATGGTCTATCGGCCTCCCGTGGGCGTACATGATTCGGGGCTGCCAAAACGAAGGTGCTACCCTTTGGCAATGTCAGTGAAAGATGTCAGTGAAAGATGTCAGTGAAAGATGTCAGTGAAAGATGTCAGTGAAAGATGTCAGTGAAAAAGGTCAGTGAAAAAGGTCAGTGAAAAAGGTCAGTGAAAAATTCCAGTGAAAAAAGGTCATTTGATCTGGAAGGCATCCCCTCCAAACTACCGATCGTTTTTCAAGGCTGGCGACGGGGCTAATGCGTCCCGCAAAACGGGGAGGCCAAAGGTTCATTCAGACACCTCGGTTCATGGCGCAAAGCGACCGCGCTAAGATCGGAGTTATATTTCGGAATAAAGATTAATGACACGTTTGCTAAGAGAGGGAACATTGTGAGTACAGATTTGCAAGCATTCAGGGAAGAAACCCGTGCCTGGTTAGACGAGAATTGCCCAACGAGTATGCGCAATAAAATGGTGCATTTCGAAGAGGCGTTTGAAATTTACGACACGGATGACGCAAGGCTCTGGAAGGCTCGTTGCGCTGAGCGGGGCTGGATCGCGCCACTATGGCCCAAGGCATACGGGGGCGCCGGACTCAGTGGGGCCGAGTTCAAGGTCCTGCAAGAGGAAATGGCATCGCTGAAGATTGTTCCGCCCGACACCGGCATGGGCCTAGCGATGATCGGCCCCACCTTGTTGGAATATGGCACCGAGGCACAAAAACAAGAGCATCTGCCCCGCATTGCGAAAGGCGAGGTGCGTTGGTGCCAGGGCTATTCTGAACCTGGGTCCGGCTCAGATCTCGCGAGTTTGCAGACGCGAGCGGTGATCGAGGGCGATCATTTCGTCATTAATGGTCAGAAGATATGGACAACGGGGGCGAATCACGCCGATTGGATGTTCGCGCTGGTTAGAACAGATCCAGAGGCTCCAAAGCATGAGGGCATCAGTTTCGTCCTGCTTAAAATGGATCAACCGGGCGTGACAGTGAAGCCGATCCAGTTGATATCCGGCTCTTCACCTTTTTGCGAAACATTTTTCGATGACGCCGTGGCGCTTCGCGAAAATTTGGTGGGTGAACTTAATCGCGGCTGGACCGTGGGTAAACGATTGCTTCAGTACGAGCGTTCTTCGGCGCCGGCGCCAAAGAAAAAGAAGTCAGCCGAACCCACACTTAACCCTTACGCGCGTATAGCGAAAGCCTACTTGGGCGAGGACGCGGGCAAGGTGGTGGATGTGGAAGCCAGAGAAAAGATCACCAAGCAAGTGATGATCGAGCGCGCCATGCAGTTAACGGTTCAGCGCGTCGTGGCTGAAGCGACGAGCGGTGGCGCGCCCGGCGCGACGACCTCGATTTTCAAGTACGTGGGTTCAATGCTGGCCAAGGAAGGGTCTTCGCTTAAGGCAGAACTTCGCGGATTTGCCGGTGTTGGCTGGGAAGGCGATAGCTTCGATGCTGATGAGCTTGAATCGACGCGCTCTTGGTTGCGCGACCGTGCGGTGACGATCTACGGCGGCACGAACGAGGTCCAGCTTAATATCATCGCGAAGCGAGTCTTGGGTCTTCCGGATTAATCGTCCCATTGTGAGAGGAAGCCGGCACCGCGCCGGCTTTTTTTTTGAGTGGGTGTCGCCGCGAGGCCCAGTTGCTGGCGCCCGTGCCATTTAGACCACTTGCCTCTCATCTTGCGTCTCACTTGATGCAAAGCTTGTATCGCTATTTAGCGGCGTACCCTCGTCAAGGCTTTAAAATCCACGCGCCGTACGTGAGCGAAGGCGGTTGGTTCTATTGAGCTTTCTCGCATCTCAGCGAAGAGCCATTGAACGGGGGTAGCTGCCCCGATGCCATTTGCATTGTCCTTCCGCATTCTCCTTCAGCATTGTCCTTCTGCAATATCTAAGTGTGTTGTTTATGTGCGTTGCTCATCTGAGTTGCCCTTCGAAACGGCAACGGTGGATAAATCCAGACCTGTGAGGATTCGTCGATGAGATGCGCGACACGGTCTTTATCCGGATCAAAGGGTTCGTTTCCTAGGCCGAGGTGAAAGAAAAAACTGCAGGCGCTGATCAGGGGTTTCAGTTCCTGCAGCAGGGTCCGAGTCTAATCGAGACATAGTGCGTCAGGCGGCGTATTCTGATGCGATCTCCCCAAAGAGTCTTTGAAATGCACGATCCTTCACCGGTCACTTGCCCCAGAAGCCTGCCGATGCACGCGATGCGGTTGAACCTTTTCTCAGCGTTATGGCTACTCGGTCTATCAGTGGTTTTTGGTATCGGGGCAGTGTCGGCGGCTGACGTACGGTCGCGCTTGCTGGTTCATATCGATGTCGAGACCACCGGGTTGACAGCGGGCTACCACGAGATGATTGATGTCGGTATTGCGCTCACGGACGAGCGAGGACGCGTGATCGATGAGGCGTTTATCAGGATGATGCCGACGTTTCCTGAACGATTGGATCCGGGTGCGGCTGCCGTCAATGGGTTTAGCGTGCCCCGTTGGCGCTCGCTTGGTGCTGTGTCCGAAGCGGAGGCCATGAGCCAATTCATTGCCTTTCTCACTCCAAGATTGGAGCGCCATCTATTGATTTTTACGGCCTTCAATGCTTGGTTTGATCAGCAATTTGTAGCCGCGTTGATGGCAGAACACGGCCACGAGTTTCGCGCTCTCTTCCACTACATGGTCCTGGATTTGCCATCGATGGCTTGGTCATTAGGCGCAACGGGTTTAACGGGTGCCGCGCTGGCGCGCGATTTTGGACTTGATCCTGAGACGACTGATCCGCTCTCGCATACGGGGCAATCGGGGGTGCGTTTCAATGTCGCTCTTTATCAGGCGATGATGGCCGAGAATTGACTTAGAACTGCGTGAAGCGCGACTTGCCCGTCACGGTGTCATGTTGAAGAAGTGGCCTGATGAGGGGAGTATTTCTCGGACCAAACGAGATGGGGCTGCCGACAAAAACAGTCGATTCGACCCTATATAGCCGGAGGCGCCAGGGTTAACTTGGGCCGATACCAATGGCCTCGTCATCTGCAAGCTGCGCAATCTGCGCCTCGTCATAATTGAGAAGCTCACTGAGAATGGCCGACGTGCCGCTGCCAAGTGCTGGCGCGGGTGCGAGCTCTCGGGGTGAGTCGCCGGTAAAGCGAAGAGCCGAATGCATGTGTTTGACCTCGCCAAAGTGTGGGTGAGGCAGACTTTCAAGGGTGCCCCTTGCCGCAAGATGAGGGTCGTTCAGGACATCCTGCAGGTTGTTGACGGGCGCACAGATGACGCCTGCTGCCTGAGTGAGTTCAAGCAGGGTTTGCCTTGAGTGTTGCTCAGTCCATTGGTTGATGATTTGGTCGAGGGCATCCATGTTTTCGCATCGAGTTTTAAAGCTGTCGAAGCGTGGATCCGAGGCGAGGTCTTCGCGATGCATCGCCTGACAGAGTTTTCGAAAATGGCCTTCGCGAATGCAGATGATCGCGATGTGCCCGTCTGCCGCTCGATAGGTGTTGTAGGGAGCGAGGGCCTTGCCGGGGTGTCGATTTCCCGCGCGAGCTGGCTGCTCGCCATTCAAATAATACGTGCCTAACGCTGTGGCGAGTGTCGGAAACACACAATCTTGCATGGAGATATCGACAATGCTGCCTTTGCCGGTTTGTGAACGTTTGAGCAATGCCGTGACGATGCCCGCATACAAATGTGTGCCCGCAATAAAGTCAGCGAACGCTGCAGCCGATTTCAGGGGGCCGCCACCTTCTTCGCCCGTGATGCTCATGACCCCAGCGATGGCCTGAAGTGTGATGTCCATTCCGAGGTAGTCTCGGTAGGGACCCTCAGCATTGCCATAACCCGTGCTCGACGCATACACAAGCTTTGGGTTGATCGCGGTCAGTGCCTCTGCGCCGATGCCGTACTTCGCCATGGTCCCAGGGGCGAAGTTTTCCGAAACCACATCAACCTTAGCCGCCAGCGCGCGAATGAGGGTCTGGCCGCCCGGGCTCTTAATATTGATCGAAATGCTCTCTTTGTTCGCATTGAGGAGTGCGAAAGGATAGCTGGAAGTTGTTTGCTCGCCTCGCGCTCGCAACGTTTCCCCAATGAGAGATTCAACTTTGATGACGCGTGCGCCTGCTTGCGCGAGCAAGAATCCGCAGTAGGGGCCGTTGTAGACCTGACCGAAGTCCAGCACGGTGAAACCTTCTAGGGGTAAAGACATTCGATATCCCTCTCTGTTTGGGCGCGATGCGCAGAATGCCACGCCTCGCTTTAACTTGGTTTGCCATCAGTGCTTTCGCATGTTCAGTGGTTCGAGATCTGCGGTCAATGGGGCGATTCCGAAAGTGTAAGCCCGCATCCCATCATCCTTGAATTGCACGGCCCTAGGTCGATGCGAACGAGGCTCTGCTTTCTCGGTGGTCGTGATTGCGAACCCCGGGGGTGAGCGGTATGCTCGATCGCATGCGGCAGCGCGACTGGCCGTCAAGAATGCCAGCAACATGTTCGTGGGGTGTGTGCCTTTTCTGGCGAAGCCTCGCCAAGGAAGGGCTTTAGAGGCGCGGCAATCAGGTATGAAGCTTGTGCGCCAGGAGGAGAAAAAAGGTGAACAAAGGACTCATAGCAATCGTCGTCGTGATTATCGCGGCGGTCTTCTATTTCACACAAACGGGCCAGGAAGCTTCGGTTGAATCAGGCGCCCCGGCCACTGGCCAAGTGGCTGAACGAACCATCGGTATGATTGATGACGCGAGGATTAACGCTGCCGACTCGGAACCCGGTAACTGGTTGGCCTATGGGCGTACCTATGAAGAGCAACGTTTTTCTCCGCTGACCCAGATCAATAAAGACAATGTTGCTTCTTTGGGCTTGGCTTGGTTCAAAGACATGAACACAAACCGAGCGCTAGAGGCGACGCCGATCGTGGTGGATGGCCGAATGTTTTTCACCACCTCTTGGAGCCGCGTTTACTCTGTTGACGCTAGAACCGGTGAAACCTTGTGGTCCTATGACCCGATGGTGCCAGGTGAGTGGGGTCGGCGGGCTTGCTGCGACGTGGTGAATCGAGGCGTGGCAGTCTACAAAGGGCGAGTCTACGTCGGAACCCTGGACGGGCGGTTGCTCGCGCTGGATGCCGAGTCCGGTGATCTGGTCTGGGAAGTGGACACGCTCATTGATCGAGAACGGTTTTACACGATCACCGGCGCGCCGAGGGTGGCCGGAGGCAAAGTGTTCATCGGCAATGGGGGTGCGGAATTTGGCGTTCGTGGTTATGTCACCGCGTACGACGCAGAATCAGGCGATCAAATCTGGCGCTTCTACACGGTCCCCGGCGATCCGAGCAAGCCCTTTGAGCATCCTGAAATGGAACTCGCGGCCGAGACCTGGAAGGGTGGTGAATGGTGGAAGATCGGGGGCGGCGGGACAGTTTGGAACTCGATTGTCTACGATCCTGATTTCAACAACGTTTACCTGGGCGTGGGCAATGGGTCCCCCTGGACTCGGGTCATTCGATCGCCCGGGGGTGGAGACAACTTATTCCTATCATCGATCGTCGCGCTCGATGCTGATACTGGCAGCATGAAGTGGTATTACCAGACCACGCCCGGCGACAACTGGGATTACACGGCGGTTCAGGATATTGCGCTCGCTGACATGACCATCGAGGGTGAATCCCGAAAAGTCCTGCTTCAAGCACCCAAAAACGGTTTCTTCTACGTCATCGATCGGAGCGACGGCAAACTGATTGCCGCAAATCCTTTTGCCACGGTCACTTGGGCGACGCATGTTGATTTAGAGACGGGTCGGCCGGTCGAAAACGAAGCGTTGGGTTACGAAGAAAAGGGCAAGTGGGTATTGCCTGGGCCTCTGGGGGCACATAATTGGCAAGCGATGTCGGTGGATGCCAAAGCAGGGCTCGTTTATCTGCCCGCGCAAGACAACCCGCTCTTCTACGAGATGTCAGAGGAGTACAAAACGACGGGCGTGTATAAACGAAAGCCGCAAGGTTGGAATACGGGCCTCGAATTTGGTCGTTTGGCGCAGGTGATCCTAGATAACGTAGCCGACCAACCAACGCCCAAAGGTTACTTAAAGGCGTTCGACCCGCTCACCGGCGAGGAGAAGTGGGTGGTCGAGATTCCAAATTACTGGAATGGCGGCGTTTTAGGCACTGAGGGTGGACTCGTATTCCAAGGCAACGCGCTTGGCATGTTCAACGCTTACGACAAAGAAACCGGGGAAACGCTCTGGTCATACAACACCTACACGTCGATGCTGGCGCCCCCGATCTCCTTTGAATTAGATGGAGATCAGTACGTTTCGATTCTTACCGGCACTGGCGGTGCTGACCTGTTCGGTGGTGAGCCCTTGCCGCCCGTTGCTGAGCACGCGTCATTGACCTATAACAATTATGGTCGACTATTGGTGTTCAAGCTCGGAGGCGAAGCGGCACTGCCCGTCCCTGATTTGAGAGATCGTGAGATTCCAGCACGTGATGTGGCTTCTCTGGAGCATACGAGCATCCAACGCGGAGAGCGGCTCTACAATGAGAATTGTGCCGTGTGTCATGGTTTCCTCGCCCGGTCTGGGGGTGCCATTCCAGACTTGCGACGGATTTCTGAAGGCAGCCTTGCTGCGTGGGATCAAATTGTCATTGATGGGATTTTAAGTGCCAATGGTATGGCGTCATTTGGTGATGTGCTCAATCAAGCGCAGTCAGGAGACGTATTGTCCTACGTTAAAGCCCGAGCAGAAGAGGACCGTCTTACCTATGTGGGTGAGAAAGATTTGCCTCGTATGACGTGGCTTGATGGCGCCGAATAGCGGTCAGCCACGCTTCGCTACCGGATAGGGATATCCTTTTCCGGTAAGGTGGGTGGCGCCACTTCGAAAAAATCAAAGAACAGCGCGGCGGAATCGTCAGGGTCATCTGTCGAGCGCTCGCCGCCTGCTTCTTGCGATTCGTTATTCTCCCTGGCAGTCAAAGCTGAACGTGACTGACGTCCGTTTAATAATTCACCTTCCTGAAGTCTTGCCGCCGCCGCTTCCGCTGCGATGGCCTCAGGAATGGAGAAGGGCCGAACGTGGGCCCTGGGTGGCCCTACAGGGATGCCCGCATCATCCAGAGGCCTCAGCCAGTAGTAGATGCCGCCATTGTCTGAGTCAGGCGATTGAGGTTCCTCTATATGAATCCAAACGAGTCGAAAGTCGGTTGGAAGCGGTTCAGGGGTTGGGAAGCCCAGGAGCTGCCTCAAACCGAGCCAAGTCACGAAATAAAAAACGCTCACGATGGTCACAAGGCTGAGTTTGATCCACGCGGTTAGATGGGCTGATCGAATTGCCAGAAGCAACAGAACCGCGATCAGCACATAAGCCATCAGTAGGCCAAACGGCAGGTTCATCTAGGCTTTCTTCCTGACTTTCACCAAGAGGGATTTTTGCAACCGGTTGGTCTCGGTCACCTCCCCGTCGCTATTCAAGGTGAATCGAATCGCGGTGAGTTCATCGCCGCTGCCAGTCAATTCGTGTTCACCGTAGTAGACCACGGTCACCACCGGGTTGAGCTTTTCGACTTTGACGGTGACCGGTAAGGGCGCATCGTAATTGGCTTTGTAATGAAGCAGGTTCACGATGTACTCACCCGCCATGGTGCCCCGTAGCGTGATGGTTTCTTGATTGATTGCATGGGTAATAAGTTGGCCGGCAACCGAAACCTGATCAGCAAAGACCCCTCGATCATCTCGATCGAGATGCATCAAGTCCGAATCTCGATTGTAATACCAAACGATTTCACCTCGAGGATCTTCAACGATTGCGTCCACGTCATCTGGGTGATCGTCAGGCCAGCGAATGGTGACCAACATCTCTGCATGAGTCTCGATTGCGCCGCTCTTGGTTGGGTCACTGATGAGCATGAACGCAATGGCGAACATAAACACGAAACCCAAAAGGGCGTTGAACAGCAAGTCGGTGAAGGCATCACTGCCAGAGTTGGATTGCAGCGCAGGATGACGCATATCAGTCGTCGGTATCCTGTAGTAATTCAGTGATTCGAATCACCGTTGAGTCAGCTAGATAATACTGAAATTTCATCAGAGTACTGGTGACCAGTCCAGTCAACGTGGTGTACAGCGCAACCGCCATACCGCCGCTCATGCTGCTGAGTAATATTTGCAACGCTTGCGGCTCAAAGGTTTTTAAGTCAGCAATGGGCACGAGCATTAATATAAAGCCAAGCACAGTGCCCATTAGCCCAAGCTTGAGTAACACTTCCGAAATAAAGTGCCCTATCGCGTGTTGATTGAATTGCTGATCGGCATAGGTCTCAATCGCTGAATTGGATGCGTTCGTCTGGATGGAGGGTGACAGTGCGTTGAGTGCAGCGAGAGGCGTTTCGGTTTGAATCAAGGCGTTTTCAAGCTTTGAGAGGTGAGTCATCCGGTTAAACCACTGTGCCGTCATAAGCCCATAAAGTCCCAGCATCACAACCGATAAATAGCTTCGATCCTGCTCGATCAGTCGATGAAGCCATTCGAAGTGATAGGTGAGGTAGAAACCAAAAAGAATGAGGCCGGTTGCGACGAGAGCATCGTAAAGCGCGCGGTGTAGACGATAAGCAGCGATAACAGCGAACTCCTCTAAGTTTGGGCTACTAAACCATGGTTTCTGGGGGCTGGCAATGAAAGCCTCGTGCAGGCAAGCGGTTTCAATCTAGGGGCTGCAAGCCGCCCAAAGGTGAGGCAAGATGCGATATCTGTCTCAACTGTCCTAGGAGGGCGTCCATGTCTGAACCGATCGTGGAAGTGCGTGATTACACCATCAATGCGGATGATTTTCCCGCCTATTGTGAATGGGCTCGAAATTTGGCCGAGCCCTGGCTTCGAGAAAATCTAGATTTGGTTGGGTTTTGGCTTGATACGGGTGATGAGGCGCAGGTCACAGGGGTGGACCCGCACGTATCCAAGCATGGGCAGGCAAACGTCCATTGGATACTGAGGTGGGACAGCCGCGAGGCGAGAGAGGCTCGCTGGCAGACGTGGACGCAGGAGCCGGGTTGGCAAGCCATCTGGGCGCAGCACCCAAATCCCGCGGCTTACATCCAGATGAACGTGCGTTTCATGTCGGCCGTTGGCGGCTAGTCGATGAGCGCCGATCTGCAATTGATTCGGTTTGGCCTCCTAGGCGCAGCAAAAATCGCGCCGATGGCGATGGTCGCACCGGCAGCGGCAGTGCCGGGTGTCCAACTTGTCGCAGTTGCGGCTCGCGATGTGGGCCGAGCTCGTGTGTTTCAGGAGACACACGGGTTGACTCGCATTTGCCAGACCTATGAGCAGTTGATTAACGACCCGGGGCTCGATGCAA